>Ga0068855_100001773_pt1 | contig 26981 bp, 24 predicted proteins | sample KBSCornC52_FD_66592 | JGI IMG/M metagenome (GOLD analysis project Ga0068855, IMG submission 66592) | Corn rhizosphere microbial communities from Kellogg Biological Station, Michigan, USA - KBS Corn C5-2 | ecosystem: Host-associated > Plants > Roots > Rhizosphere > Soil ... | reverse complement strand
CCGGCTCGCGACCACGGCGACTTACCAGTTGCTGGCCACCATGGGCCGCTACGCCCTGTGCACCATGTGCATAGGCGTGGGCCAGGGTATTTCACTGATCATCGAGCGGGTGTAGGAGCCGCGGGGTATACGGGATGGTTTGTGGGGGATGTGATGTTGAAAGAGGGTGATCTGCTGTGGACGCCGAGCCCGGAACGGGTCGAAAAAGCGCATCTCACGGCCTTTACGCGCTGGCTCGCTGCCGAGCGCGGCAGGAAGTTCGCTGATTACACCCAGCTGTGGCAGTGGAGCGTCGCTGATCCCGAGGGCTTCTGGCAGGCGATCTGGGACTACTTCAAGGTGAAGTCCTCCACGCCTTACACGGGCGTCCTCGGGGATCGGCGTATGCCCGGCGCGCAATGGTTTCCCGGGGCGCGCCTGAATTATGCACAACACGTGTTGCGCCATGAGCGGCCGGATGCCACCGCGCTCGTGCATTTGAGCGAGCGGGCGCCGCTTGCGCAAATGTCGTGGGAGGAATTGGCGGGCAAGGTCCGGATTCTCGCCACCGAGCTGCGCAAGCTCGGCGTGCGGCCCGGCGACCGCTGCGTCGCCTACATGCCCAATATCCCCGAGGCCGTCATCGCAATGTTGGCGACCACCAGCATCGGGGCGATCTGGTCGAGCTGCGGCCCGGACTTCGGCACGCGGGGTGTGTTGGACCGCTTTACCCAGCTGGCGCCGAAAGTCCTGTTCTACGTCGACGGCTATCAGTACGGCGGCAAGCCTTTCAATCGTAAGGATGAGGTCCACAAGATCATCGACCAGCTCGGCTCGCTCGAGCGGGTGATCTATCTGCCGTATCTCAACCGCGAGGACCGTCAGACCTTTCACGCGCACACCGTCGTCTGGGACGACTTGCTGAGCCAGCCCGCGATCCCCCGCGGTCAGTTCGAGTTCGAGCAGGTGCCGTTCGAGCATCCGTTGTGGATCCTGTTCTCCTCGGGAACGACCGGTCTGCCCAAGCCGATCTGTCACGGCCACGGCGGCATCATCCTCGAGCAGCTCAAGCATTGTCAGCTCAACTTCGACGTCGGCAGCGGCGAGCGCCTGTTTTTTTTCACCACCACCGGCTGGATGATGTGGAATTTTCTGGTGAGCTCGCTGTTGTCGGATGTCGTGCCGGTTCTCTACGACGGCAACCCCGCGTGGCCGACGCCCGATGTGTTGTGGAAGATGGTCGACGACACGGGTACGAAGTTGTTCGGCACGAGCCCGACATACATTGCGGCACTGGACAAGGCCGGGATCGTGCCGAAGGAGTGCGCCAAGCTCGACTCGCTGCAGAGTGTCACGCTCGCCGGCTCGCCGGTGACTCCGGAAGTCATGGAGTGGATCTACAAGAACGTCAAAAGAGATATGTGGGTCGCCTCGGGCAGCGGTGGCACCGACGTGTGCACCGGTTTCGTGATGGGCGCGCCGGCGCTGCCCGTCTATGCCGGAGAAATCCAGGCGCGGGCACTCGGTTGCGCGGTCTACGCCTTCGACGATCATGGCCGGGAGATCGTCGACCAGGTCGGTGAGCTCGTCCTGACCCAGCCCATGCCGTCCATGCCGGTGTGCTTCTGGAACGACGTGGACAACAAGCGCTACCTCGAATCCTATTTCCAGGAATTCCCGGGAATCTGGCGGCACGGGGATTTCTTCAAGTTGAACGGCCGCGGCGGTTGTTTCGTGCTCGGCCGCTCGGATGCCACGTTGAATCGCCAAGGCGTCCGGATCGGCACGGCCGAGATCTACCGCTCGCTCGCGACCTTGCCGGAGATCGACGACTCGCTGATCGTCAATCTCGATCTCCCGCATGGGAAGTTCTTCATGCCGCTGTTCGTGAAGCTCAGGAACGATGCCACGTTGGATGACGCCCTGCGCGAGAAGATCCGCGCCACGTTGCGCCGCGAGTATTCGCCCCGGCACGTGCCCGACAAGATCTACCAGGTCGAGGGCATTCCCTACACGCTCACCGGCAAGAAGATGGAAGTGCCGGTGCGCAAGATTCTCCTGGGGATTGCGCCCGAGAAGGCCGCCAACCGCGACGCCGTGGCCAACCCGCAGGCGTTGGATTACTTCATCGAGTACCAGCGCACACAGACCGACTATTCTCTTGGTGTTTGAATCCGGAGTTGCATATGGAAGACGTCAAGTTGCTCATCGCAGGGCGCGACACGCCGGCCGCGAAGGCCGCGACGTTCGATCGTTTGAACCCCATTTCGGGCGAAGTCGCCACGCGGGCGGCTGCGGCGAGCGCCGCGGATGCGAAAGCCGCGGCGGAGGCGGCCGCTGCGGCATTTCCCAAGTGGTCGGCCTTGGGGCCCAGCGCCCGGCGCGCGCTGCTGAACAAAGCCGCCGATCTGCTCGAGGCGCGCGCAGCGCAGTTCGCCGCGATCCTCTCGACCGAGACCGGCGCGACCGGCGGTTGGGGACATTTCAACGTGCATCTCGCCGCCGGCATGTTGCGCGAGGCGGCGTCCATGACCAGCCAGATCTCCGGCGAGGTCATCCCTTCCGATGTTCCGGGAAGCCTCTCCATGGCGATCCGGCAGCCGGTCGGTGTGGTGTTGGGGATCGCTCCCTGGAACGCGCCCATCATCCTCGGCGTGCGCGCGATCGCCATGCCCCTGGCTTGCGGAAATACAGTCATTCTCAAGGCCTCCGAAGTTTGCCCGGCCACACACCGGCTCATCGGCGCGGTGCTGACCGAGGCCGGCCTGGGCGAGGGTGTGGTGAACGTCATCACCCATGAGCCCAAGGACGCCGAGGCGGTAGCGGAGGCCTTGATCTCTCATCCCGCAGTGAAGCGTGTCAACTTCACCGGGTCCACGCGGGTTGGCAAGATCATCGCGGCGCTCGCTGCGAAATATCTCAAGCCCGTCGTACTGGAGCTCGGGGGCAAAGCCCCGTTGATCGTCCTTGACGATGCGGATATCGACGCTGCGGTCAATGCGACTGTGTTTGGTGCGTTCGCAAACTCCGGCCAGATCTGTATGTCCACCGAGCGCGTCATCGTCCACGAGAAGGTGGCGGATGAGTTTGCAACGAAGCTCGCGAAGCGCGTCGCTGCGCTACCCAGCGGCGACCCGCGCAAGGGTGATTTCGTGCTCGGCGCGGTTGTCGGCAAGCCCACGGTGGATCGTGTGCTCAAGCTCGTGCAGGAGGCTACGGCAAAGGGCGCGAAGGTCCTATGCGGCGGCGAGAGTGACGGCACGATTATGAAAGGAATCGTGGTCGATAAGGTGACGCCGGACATGTCCTTGTTCCGAGAAGAGTCTTTCGGTCCCCAGGTGTCGATCAGCCGTGTGAAGTCGGCCGACGAGGCGGTGCAACTCGCGAACGATACCGAGTATGGCTTGTCGGCAGCGATCTTTACACGCGACATCGCGCGCGGCATCGAGCTGGCAAAGCGCGTCGAGTCCGGCATCTGTCACATCAACGGGCCTACAGTCCATGATGAGGCGCAGATGCCTTTCGGAGGCGTGAAGGCGTCTGGTTATGGACGCTTCGGTGGCAAAGCCGGCGTCAACGAGTTCACCGAGCTACGCTGGATCACTGTGCAGACGACCCCGCGGCATTATCCGTTCTAGAGAGCAGCTCAGAGCGCCGCCCGCCGCGCTGTCGTCGATAGAAGACAGCGCGGCGGATTCTGTTGCAGTGTCTGCGACTCTGCTCATACCCAACCGGGTGGGTTGCTGCCAGAATGTGACCCATGAAAATTGCAGTTCTTTTTGGCGGCACCAGTCAGGAGCGGGACGTCTCGATCGCTAGTGCCGCGCAGGTCATTCCGGCTTTGCGCGCTCTGGGACACGAGGTCATCTCGGTCGATACGGTCACGGGACGGCTCAGCAGCGAGGCCGAAAAGAAGATGCTCACCAGCGGAGTCGGGCCTGAGCCGCCCTCGACCGCCGCGTTGGCGAACATGCATGAGTCGGCGCTCACTCTCACCAGCAACGCATCAGACATACGCGATGTGGATGTGGTCTTCCTCGCCCTTCACGGAGGTGCGGGCGAAGATGGTCGCATCCAGGCAGTGCTCGATCTCGCCGGCATGGCGTACACAGGCAGCAATCACATTGCAAGCGCGACGGCCATGGACAAGGACCTGTCAAAGCGACTGTTCCGGGCGGCCGGCGTACCTACAGCCGACTGGCTCATGACGCCAGTGCTGGCGCACGATGTAAGAGAGGCGCTCGGATGGCCCGTCGTGGTGAAACCCAACAAGCAAGGCTCCACGGTCGGGTTGTCGATCGTGCGTGAGGCCGACGCGCTGGCCGAGGCGATACAGCTGGCTGAGCGCTACGACGACGAGGTCATGGTCGAGCGCTTCATTCCCGGGCGCGAGCTCACGGTTGGAATTCTCGAGGACGAAGCGTTGCCGGTCGGCGAAATCATCACCAAGGCAGGCATTTTCGATTACCAGTCGAAGTACCAGCAGGGCGCCGCGCGGGAAATCTTTCCGGCGGATCTGTCGGAGGAAGCCGCTACGGAGGTGCAGCGCCTTGCGCTGCGTGCACACGCTGCCCTCAAGTTGGGCGTGTATAGCCGCATAGATTTCCGCATGGACCCGGCGGGACGTTTCTGGTGCCTGGAGGCGAACTCACTGCCTGGCATGACTTCCGGCAGTCTGCTGCCGCAGGCCGCGAAGGTGGCGGGAATCGAATTTCCGAAGCTCGTAGAGCGCATCTGCCGCGCAGCGCTCCTGAACAAGCGGGCCCGTTAGCCGGGAAGGCTTCCCAGGCCCGGGTTTTCCGAGGCGGAGCCCTGCGCGGGCCGCCGCTTTTCCGGCACACTCCCGATCCCTGGCAGTGTGCCGGTTAGACCCGGACGATTGCCCCTTATCCCTGGGTTCCATCGGCCATCGTCCAAGGATGAGGGTGCGCCTATCGGGTTACAGCCTCGTGAACGCCAAGCACTCGCTATAACCACGAGGAAATCGACGTGCTCTGTCAGTGCATGGGAGGCGATCACGCGTGGGCGTATCCTAGTCTCTCCCTGCAGGCCCTCAGGAAGGGACCCCGCTATGAACCCCACCCCGAAGCAACGGATCTGGATGTACGAGGCGATGTTGAAGAGCCGGCTCTTCGACGAGGCCGTTTTTGCAGCGTACTGGGAAGGTAAGAAGCCTCTGTTTCACATGGGCAAGGGACCGTTGCCGGGCGAAATGCATCAGTCGTTCGGGCAGGAGCCCACCGCAGTCGGCGTGTGCGCGCATCTCGGACCCGATGACGCTGTAGGCGCGGGCCACCGCCCTCACCATGTCGCTATTGCACGCGGTGTGGACCTCAAGCGCATGGCCGCCGAGCTGTTTGGGAAGAAGACAGGTCTCTCAGGAGGCCGCGGCGGTCACATGCACCTATATGACAACAGGGTCAACTTCTTCTCCAGCGGCATCATTGCTGAAGGCATGGGTCCGGGCGCGGGCATGGCGCTCGCCCGCAAGATGCAGAAAAAGCCTGGGATCGCCGTCGCCTTCAATGGTGATGGGGCGGTAAACCAGGGTGCTTTTCACGAGGTGATGAACATGGCGGCTCTGTGGAAGCTGCCGTTCATCTGCGTCATCGAGGATAACAAGTACGCTGTGTCCGTGACGACACGGGAGTCTACTGTCGTACAAGCGTGGCAGCGTGCCGCGGCCTACGATTGTCCCGGCGAGTATGTGAAGGGAAACGACCCTGATCTGATCTTTGCGGCGGCGGGGCGTGCCATACAACACGCCCGGGACGGCAAGGGGCCCGCGATTCTCGAGCTCGAGACGGAGCGCCTGCATGGGCACTTCATCGGCGACTCGGCCGGATATCGCGCCAAGGAAGAGGTGGCCGCGCAGCAAGATCCGCTGCCACTCTACCGCAAGCGGCTGTTGGACGAGCAGGTGCTGTCCGCTGCGGACCTGGCGTCCCTGGAATCGCAAGTCAAACAGGAAGTCGGCGCGGCCATGGAGTACGGCCGCGAGAGTGAATATCCGGCGCCCCAGGAGGCGCTCGAGCGGGTATTCGCTCGAGGCCCGACGGGGAGAGCGAAGATATGACACAACAGGCACCCGATACCGGCGGCTCGGCGCGGACGCTCACCATGGCGCGCGCCGGGCGCGAGGCGGTCATTGCGGAGATGCGCAAGGATCCCAACATCTTCGTCATCGGCGAGGACGTCGCGAAGTTGGGCGGTGTGTTCGGCACTACCGTTGGTATGGCGGAGGAATTCGGTGCGGGCCGTGTGATCGACACCCCGATATCCGAAACCGGCTTCATCGGTATCGCCACCGGAGCGGCCATGGCCGGTATGCGCCCGATCGTGGAAATCGCTTTTGTCGATTTCATCGGAGTTTGTTTCAACGCCATTTTCAACTTCGCCGCCAAGACGCACTACATGTCCGGTGGGCAATTCAAAGTGCCCATGACCCTGATGATCGGGTACGGGGGTGGTTATAACGACGCGGCGCAGCATTCGCAGTGTCTGGTGGCCACCCTGGCGCATGTTCCCGGCATCCGGATCGTGACGCCGGCGGATGCCTATGATGCCAAGGGCCTCATGCACTCCTGTCTCCAGGACGACAATCTCACCATCTGGATGGTACACAAGGCGATCTGGGGGCTCGGATGGCTCGGTACGGCGATCAAGACGGCCATGGCGACCGTTCCGGAGGAGCCGTATGCGATTCCTTTTGGCAAGGCGCGGATCTGGCGCGAAGGGAACGATGTAACCCTCGTGGGCTACGGCATCACGGTGCACCACGCATTGCAGGCGGCGGAAAAGCTGGCCGCCGAGGGAATCTCCGCTGAAGTGCTGGATCTGCGCACGATCGTGCCGATGGATCGCGAGGCGATCATGAAGTCGGTGAGAAAAACCGGCCGTGTGGTCGTCGCCGACGAGGACTATATGAACTGCGGGGTCACCGCCGAGGTGTTGGCTACCATTGCGGAACGCGACCCACGCGTGCTGACCGCGCCTGCCATACGGGTCGCAAATCCGGACATCCCGGTGCCGTTCTCGCGTCCAATGGAAAACTTCGCGCTCCCGGACGCCGACAAGATCGTCGCCGCCGCAAAGACAACTCTCCAATCCTCATGCTGAACCGTTGACATGACCGACATCACCGTGCCACAAGATCTCTGGGACAACGACGATGAAGGTGTGATTTTTGCCTGGATTTACGCCGACGGTGCGGTCGTGGAGCAGGGCAGGTTGATAGCCGAGCTGACGGTAGAGAAGGCCCAGCTGGAGTTGATTGCGCCGGCCAGCGGGCGCCTGCGTATCCTGGCGCCCGCCGAAACTATCGTTCGCAAGGGAACGGTCATCGGCCGAATCGAGCCATTGTAGCGGTTCGCGCGCGCTCCCGACACGGCCGCGCCCGCGGCGCATTCGAATCCCAACCTACGGCCCCCCGATCGCCGGCCAAGCGCTGGATTTCGCGGTGATTTTGTCCGGTGCCTCAGGACAGGTGGTAATTCGACCAACGACCGGGTAACACTGCTGCGCGTGCCAATCACGTACTACAAGGAAGTGTGTCGTGAAGCCGTTTGAAGTTACCGAAACATTCATTGAGCAACATGGGCGCAAGGTCCCGTTGCTCGAGTTGCAAACACTGTTTGCCACGAGTCTCCAGGAGCTGGGTTTCAGCCATTTTTACTGCTGTACGCACGCCGATCCGCTCGACGTGCGCAACGCGCCGTTGGTTATGCAGAATTACCCCGAGGAGTGGGTGCGCTATTACAGCGCAAGTGGTTGCTACCGTGTCGACCCCGTGTTTCGTTATGCAGAAGAACGAATGGCGCCGTTCTTCTGGGACGATGCGGATTTCCTCGGCTCACTCAACGAGGTGCAGCGTCAAATTCTTCTCGACGCCGCGGCACACGGCATTGCGCACGGGTATACCGTGCCGATTCGTCCGCCAGGGACGCAGGTGGCGTCCTGCTCAGTGATTCCCGGTCTGCCCATCATCGAGCGCGGTGCCTACCAGGCCGTGCTCACTCTCGCCTGGTACATGTTTGATGCGATGCAGCGAGAGACGACCCGTGGCGAGTGTGGTGGCGCGCGCTCCATGCAGCTGAGCGCGCGCGAGCGGCAGTGCTTGCAACTCGCAGCGCAAGGCAAGGATGACTGGTCGATCGGCTCGCTGCTGCGAATCAGCGAGCGTACCGCCCACAATCACATCGAGCGCGCCAAGCGGCGCCTGGGTGTCTGTACCCGCGTACAGGTGATCGTGCACGCCCTGAGCGAAGGGCAGATCTCCTTCGGCGATGTGATCAGGGCGGAAACCCGGCGTCAGTCCTAGCGTTCGACGGGCAGGTTCCTGCTGAACGGCGCGAGCCGACCAACACCCCGCGCGGGGGGCGCGGCTGGGGTCGGCGCGCGCGTGTTTGTTTCTACCTCGACGTTGGTCTGATCGGCTCCATTTACTGCGATGATGTTTTATCTCAGCCTTGCCGCGAATGAATGCCGAACCTCGCTACCTGACCGAGCCTGATGACCTGGCGGCCACCCTGGACCGGCTACGCTCGCAGGGCTATGTCATTCTGCCCGGTCTCGTCGAGCCATCCCTCATCGACACCGTGTGCTGCGAGCTCGAGCCCTGGATCGTCGCCACGCCCTACTGTCAGGGGGACTTCTACGGCTGGAACACCACCCGGGTCGGCGCCGTGCTGTTGAAGTCGCGAGCCTCGCACCAACTCCTCGTGCACGAGCTCATCCTGTCCATCATGGAGGAAGTCCTCGGGCCGCACTGCGACTGGTATCAGCTCAACCTGTCGCAGGCGATCCGCATCCACCCCGGCGAGCGCCAGCAGGCTCCGCATCGGGACGAGGAGATGTGGCCCTGCGCCAAGAGCGGCGTGGAGTACCTCGTGAACGTCATGTGGACCTTGAGCGACTTCACCGAGGAGAACGGCGCGACCTGTATCTGGCCGCGCAGCCATTTCAATGCGCTCAACCGCGATGTCAGTTTCCACGCGCGACAGGTGGCCGTGGCGCCGCGTGGGGCAGCTATCGTCTACCTGGGCTCGGTGATCCATTGTGCCGGTGCGAATCGCAGCAGGAAGCCGCGTACCGGCCTGATGTTCAGCTACTGCCTGGGTTGGCTGAAGCAATATGAGAACGCATACCTGACGTACCCGCCGGAAGTGGCCAGCCACTTCCCGAAGAGCATACGGGACCTGCTGGGCTACCGTATCCATCGACCCGACCTGGGTAGGTACGAAGGCCTGGACCCCGCGGTGCTGCGGGATTTCTATCAGCATTCGTGAGCAACGAGACGGTGCAGGGATGACTCGTCCAAAGAAACAACATCGCCCCGGTGGTATCCACTACGTCGTGCTGTTCGGCAACGGCGGTCAGGAGATCTTCCAGGACGACGCGGATAGGCAGAACTTCCTCGACTTGCTGAGCGTCGCGCAAGCACGCTGCAATGCCGAGATCTTTGCTTTCTCGCTCGGCCGGTGTGATGCGCGGCTCGTGGTGAGAGTGGCGGACGTGCCGGTGGGGCGCCTGGTACAGCGGGTCGCGACGCAGTACTCGCGCAACAATCATGCGAAGTACTCGACCGCCGGATACCTGTTCCAACATCCCTATCGCGCCTATCTCCTGGAGGGAACGGCGCACCTGTTGGATATCGTACGGCACGTGCACCGGGCGCCTCTGGACATGGAGCTTACGCAGGACCTCGATGCGTATCCTTGGTGTAGTCACCACTACTACCTGGGGAACGCGACGCTGGATTGGCTGAAGCAGGCGCCCGTGCGCGAACAGTTAGCCATCGCCGAACCCGCGGCGGCGAACGATGCAGCGGTGGCCGAAACGTGCGCGCCGACGGAAGCGTCCGGGCCTAGCGGCGGCTCGGCCCTCGATGGCTATGAGGGACTCATGAATGAGCAGTCAGGAGCGAGCGGCGGTGAGGATGGGCCTCCGCCCAGCCAGGCGCCCTCGGACGACCAATTCTTCAGCTGGCTGCGCCGTCATGCGGGCAAGCCGGCCGCCACCGTCACGGTGGAGCAGATCATCCAGGCCGTGGCCAAGAAGATGGGGGTCGATCGCAAGCGCCTCTTGTCCGCTTCCAGGGAGCGGCGACTCACGTTGACGCGCGCGCTGATCGGCTGGCACGTGACAAAGAATCAAATCGCGACGCTGACGGAGGTCTCGCGCCAACTCGGACGCGATCCTTCCAGCGTCTATACGGCTTACGCGCGCTATCGCGCGTGGCGACCGCAGCTCTTTCGCGATTCACTCGCGACGATCCTGCAATACCTGGAAACGGACGATAACTCCGCGAAGAAGCACTGAGTAGAGCAGGAGTCTGACCCGTGCTGTGTTGCTCTTTCACAACAGTCTATACAAACTTCGTAAAGTAGTTGTCACAATCGAAAAACTTGGAGAAAATCCCCCTCACGAGGTGAAGAATCGAGGGGGTGTCAGGTCGGGCGTCGGCCCGGTCTGGCATTTTTGCCGCGCTCTGCGCGGGGCATGCGGGGTTCGCGGGATGACCGCGGACCCCGCGAGCTTTATGTCCTTCAGTGTACCTGGCGCGCGGCTATCCGCCCGTGCTGCCGCAAGTCCAGCTGTGCGAGGGCCGCCGTCACGCTGATCGAGCCCGCTGGTGCGGTCGCTGCCGAGGTCTCCTTGAGCAGGGAGACAATCGATCCCGTTGAGAGATGACCGTCGGCTGAGGACAGCAACAGGGCAATGACCCCCGTCAGTTCCGCGGCCGCTACTGAGGTTCCGGTTTCGAAGTCGTACTGCGCGCCCGGCCGAAGGGTCAGGATGTGGTTCGCCGGTACGACGAAGGCGCCCGCGTTCAGTGAGCGCTGTGCTCCCTGCGCGGCGATCACACCGGCAATGCCGGTCGGAAATGCGTCCGAGGGCTCAGCGGCCGCCCCCACGAAAGTCGCTCCCCGCTTGATGGCTACGTTGACCAATAGGGACAGCAGAGGGTCCGTAGGCCCGGCGATACTCATGTTGATGAGTGGGATTCCGGAATCCACCGCGGCCGCCAGAGCTTTCGCGAGTGTGAAGGTGTTGCACACGGCTGCATCGCTATCGGGCTGCAGCTGCCAGCAAGCCTCGAACACCTCCAGCTGCGCGAGCGGGGCGATCCCGACAATCCCAACATGGTTGTTGGCCACGGCGGCGATCAGTCCCGCCATTGCCGTGCCATGCCGGTAGGACCGCGCCGAGCTCGCCGGTGTATCCACGAACGACCGGGTCCGCGCGATCCTGCCACGAAGATCGGGGTGTCTCGTATCCACTCCCGTGTCGATGAGCGCTATGCGTACGCCAGCACCTTGCGAATGCTGGTGTGCCGAAGCGATATCCAGCTCGCTCAGGTTCGTTTGCATGTCGTACAGCGGATCGTTGTAGGTCCCGCGGCCCACCGTGGGGTCGGACAAGGTGTGGAATTCGGACAGCGGCTCAGCCAGGGCAACCGTCGAGTCCTTCGATAGAGCTGCCAGGACGCTAGCCACCGAGCGGCCATCCGGAATCTCGAAGATCACGCAATGGATGGAGAGCGAGCGGATCGGCCAGTTCGCCACCTCGCGCAGGGAATACTTGGCAGCCACGCGCTTGGCCTGCTCGTGGGCGCTTTGCCCTAGCACGTAGCCGTCACCCGTGTAGCGCCTGCCGGTGCTGCCTGCCGGTCCGGGAGATTGCGGCGCCTCATTAGTAAACGTGACAACCACCCGCGCGCGCGCGTTGCTCGCGACTGCCGACGGGGCCGGCTCGGATGCCACCGAAGAGGTGACACCCGCACCGACGACCATCAGGCTCAGGAAGGTGGCGTGCACGAGCGTGCGCATTACGGTCCTCGTGATGTTGATACTTGCGCGTCCCCGGGGGAGTCGTCACCGGGGACAGGCTCGACCCAACGGACCCTCGGGTCGGCGCGCAAGTGAGCTGACAACGTGCGTAGCTGCCGACTCAGGCGCTCCGGAGGAATGTCCCCGGAGGTTTCCAAGCCGGGGGCGATTCCAAAGACTCCAACACTGTCCGGCCCCTCGACGATATGGGCGCCATTCGCGCGCAGGACTTGTGCCTGCTCGCCGACCGTGACGGAGCGATGGAAGGCAATGTGCAGAACATTCGGCGCGCCCGTCGCCACGTCCGACCGTGTTGTATAGCTCGGATTCGTGGTCTGGCGCAGCGTCATGATCACACCAGCCAGGCCCAACATCAAAATGAAACTTGCCGCCCACGCCAGCCCCGGCGGCCGCCACAAGGAAGGTCGATGAATAGACGCGCCGGTGCGCCGTGCCCCGCGTTGCGGCTCGAGCGTCGGCCGCGTCCGGGGTGACGAGCCATCGATCCGATCCATCAATTTGCGGAACGACGGTCCCGGCGCATAGGTCACGCGATCCGGTTCCGTGAGCGCATTGCAGAGCAAACGTTGAAAAGCCAACTCCTCACGGCAGGCTGTGCAAGTGCGCACGTGCGGCTCGATCTTGTCTCGCTCCGCCTGGGAAAGCCGCCCGCTCGCCAGCCATGGCAGTGATAGCCAGGCTTCTTCGTGACTTGCGGGATCACCGGTCGCAATCATGTCCTTTACCTTTACCCTTCCGAGCTCTCGCGGTTGCCGCCATCCTTGGGTGATGTGCCTCCCAAGGCCGGAAGCAGCTTTTGCAACTTCGCGCGCGCGTGGAACAGCCTTGTTTTCACCGTATTCACCGGACAGCCCATGATTGTTGAAATTTCCTCGCATGAATAACCGAGCTCGTAGCAGAGCTGCACAGCCAGCCTTTGCTCGACAGGCAATTGGCCGAGCCCGTGCACGAGCCAGTCGCGCAGTTCCTCAGTCCGTATGGATTCATCACTCGTGAGTGGCGGCGGCGGAGCCTCGGGGTTCTCCACCGACAGTATCCGTGATGAGGACCGGAACGCGTTTCTCGCTTTTCGGTAGGCGATACCCAGAATCCAGGTGGAAGGTTGGGACTCGCCGCGGAAATCCCCCGCCTTGCGCCAGACTATGTAGAACGTGTCGTTGATGACCTCTTCCGCAACATCGTAACGCTTGGTGAGTCGAGTCAGGAAACGCGCCAGGCGGCGGTGATAGAGCCCGTAGAGCTCCTCGAAGGCTTTACGGTCTCCTGCTGCAATGCGGGAGATAAGCTCGACCTCGCGGGCTGCAGATGAGCTACTGCGGTAATTCGGCTCCAATGTGGTGTGCGGGTCGATGTGCTGAGTACCTTTCATTCCGGTGTCCTTTATCCGGTAAGTGTCGCAGGAACGCGCCAGGGTTCACCTTGCGCGCTCCTGCCCGTTTCCTGCGCCCCGACTATCCGCCGCAGGGTGGTTAGGGTCAAAAACGCCAGCTCAGTGTCCCGGCCACGCGGTTGCTGGCGGTCGGATAGACGAAGAGTCGCTGTGCGGCCGCCTTCTGTGTCAGAAAGTAGCCCACGTCCAGCCGCCAATTGTGCCACTCATAGGCAAGGCCCACGTTGCCATAGGCATAGCCGAGCGACGCTTGCCGGGTGATCCAGGAGTCGTTGCTTCCCGTGAACAGGTAGTACCCCACTCCCCCGGTCGCAAACAGTCCTTTGCCGATGAGCCACTGCCCGGAAGTTTCCACGTCGTACGCGGGATATCGGCCGGTGCGGTAGTACTCCCAGGAGTGCGGATTGTCAGGTATCCAGTAACGCACCATGTTGGGTATCGCCGAGACCGAGAAGGTCCAGCGATCGAGATAGGAGATCGAGGCAGTGATCTGCTGGTAGTCGTTCGAGTAGTGCTGGCGACCGCCCAGGTACGAGTAGTTGGTAGCGGTAATACTGGTACTCCAGGCACTGCTCAAAAGGAAGCGCTGCCCGATGTATTCCTCCACATCGAAGTCCGCGTGCGGCCGGTAGTTATGGTCTAGTGTGGAAGCCCAGACCCCACCGAACGTTCCACTCAGCGTGCTCAAGTGCAGATCGACTTGCCCGGCGCCCTTGTTGTTCGTTTCGGAGTAGCCACGATAGATGTAGTCGCTGGTGACGGCGATCGTGCCGCCAAAGGAGACCGCCCGCGAGGGGGGCGCGGGAACGATGCCCAGGGCAAGCCACAGGCAAAGGAATCCGGCACGTGATGAGGCAGCGCAGCGCGACGGGGTCACTAGGCCCTTCCGAATGGGGAACGATGTTTTGTTGCGGTAGTCGGCAGAATTGTAAGGCGTTTTGGGTCCGGACTGTGTTCCTGGTGCCTTTTGGATACAGTGGGAACGGCGACGGTCTGCTCTTGGAACGAGACGCGTTGCGGGATGGTTGACCTCCGGATCGTGGCCGGGTGGCGAAAGTGACTGCCCCACCTCGAGGTTTCTGTTCCCCGCGGCCCTAGAGCTCCCCGGGGGGCTCGTCTTGAACCCTGTACACGGTGAACCCCGCCCGCTGATAAATCCGCAGCGCGGCGGGGTGATCCCAGGTGTCCGTGTGCAGCCAGATACGGCTGGGCCGTAGCTGCCATTCATGGTGGAGCGCCGTCCTCAGCAGCCACGGGCCTAGTCCCCGCCCCTGGGCTCGAGGAACGAGGCCGAAATTTTTCAGCTCGATTTCCGGGAAATCGACTCGGTCGAGCTCGCAGAAACCCAACGCTTGCGAGTCATGGCGCAGGACGTAGATCTGCAGCCGCGGCGATTGCAGGAGGCCGCGCAGCTCCTCGCGTGGCATTCGCAGCCGTTGATCCCAGCGCAGTGCTGCTCCGACGCCCGTGTACAGCGATAAGTAGTCGTCCAACATCATGCGTTCCGCGGTGATTCGTTCCGGGCCGCTGTATGCCGGAATAGCCGCGGGCGGGCGCGTGAGCTGCAGATAGTGAACGCGCAGTATTTCGTCGGACATCCATCAGGCCGCGGTTGCGCGGCGGCGATAGTCGCTGGGTGTGGAGTTATAGCGCTCGCGGAACACGCGCCCGAAATGCGACGCGTTGTTGAATCCGTGCAGGAATGCGATCTCGGTTACCGTGCGGCTGCGTTGGGATCGATCAATCATCGCACGAGCGCATTCCTCGAGGCGGCGGCGCAGAATGTATGCACCGACAGTCTCGCCGTCGGCTTCGAACAGCTGGTGCAAGCGGCGCGGCGAGAGATGCACAGCCGCGGCTACTTTGCCGGGCGTCAACGAGGGATCGTGGAGGTGCGCCTCTATGTAACTACGGATCTGCTCACGGCGCGCGATCGCAACGGAAGAGCTCTCCGGCGCCGCCGCGGTGATCGTTGCATAGGCGGTTGCAATCAGATCGAGGATCGCCTCGCTGAAGCGGGGCGAGAGGTAGGTTTCGTCGCCCGTGCGGCGTTGCTGCCAGAAGTTGCACAACAGTGAGGACAGAAGTCCGGCGACACCGGCCTGGCCCGACATCGGAATCGCTACCACAGTCTCTGGATTCGGCATCCTGCGGGCGAGGTCAGGCTGTGGAATGCTCAACACCAGCATCCGGTTCGACTGCTCGAAGGACACCTCGTAGGGCCGCGAGCTGTCGAGCAGATGGAAGTCTCCGTAGCGCAAAATCGATTCGCGCCCTTGCTGCCGGTTGATGCTCATTCCGTCGAGTTGCAGGCAGAGCATGAAGACGGCTTCCCGGGCCCGCGCAACGTGTTGTCTGGAATGACGCACCACGGCGGGCTCGGACCGGGCCTCCGCCAAACGGATTTGCCCGACCTGCGTGCGGGTCAGGCGGCCAGCGAACGCCTGCCGGTCGACCGGATCAGTGACCAGCGGCGTAAAGGCGCTGCCCGTCAGTTCGTTCCAATAGTCCAGCCGGCGGTGCGGTGGTATATCGGCGGTCGAAAACGTTTCCAGCTGAGGCATTGCCTCGATCCCCCTATATTCGTCGTAGTCAATCGAAATCCCGGCCGGGGCGCAAGCGCCTTCGAGTGGGGGTGAATTTTGTTCACTCTAGGTCGAAACTAAGCTCTCGATTGGTTGAGCCGGCCCCGGGCGCACGGGCACCTTAATCACGTTAGCGCAAAGACATCTATCCGCAGCAGACCTCATCCCCCAAGAGACATCAGCCAACAGCAAGAGAATTTCTTATGAATGCCCAGACTCAGATCGCTCCTCAACCCCAGCCGTCGGCGGCGGTGGCCAAGTTCTTGAGCCGCGCGCCGCGCCTCTTCATCGGTGGCGAGTGGGTGGAGGCGAAATCCCAGGAGCGCATTTCAGTGGTCGATCCCGCCACCGGCCGTGAGATTGCCTCCGTAGTCGATGCCAACACTGCCGACGTGGACCGCGCGGTCGCGGCGGCTCGCGCCGCGTTCGAGAAAGGTCCCTGGCGCGAGATGCTGCCGGCCGACCGCCAGGCGCTGTTGTGGAGGCTGTCTGATCTGATCGAGAAGCACATGGATGAGCTCGCCGAGCTCGAAAGTATCAACAACGGCAAGACGAAGTTCATGGCCACCGTGGTCGATATCGCCGGCACTCGCGATTACTTCCGCTACATGGCCGGATGGGCCACGAAGATCGAAGGGACAACTTTCGAGACCTCCATCCATGGACCTCCGGGTACGAAGTTCCGCACCTACACCGCGCGCGAGCCGGTCGGAGTCGTCGCACAGATCGTCCCATGGAATTTCCCGCTGGCGATGGCGGCGTGGAAACTCGGCCCCGCATTGGCCACCGGTTGTACTTCCATTTTGAAGCCGGCGGAGCAGACACCCATGACGGCGCTGCGCCTGGCTGAGCTGATCGCCGAGGCAGGCTTTCCGCCCGGGGTCGTCAATGTCCTCACCGGCCTCGGTGAAACCACCGGTGCCGCACTCGTTGCGCATCCGGGTGTGGACAAGATCGCATTCACTGGCTCGACGGCGGTTGGCAAACTCATCAACAAGTCGGCCACGGACACCCTCAAGCGTGTATCTCTCGAGCTGGGTGGGAAGTCGCCGGTCATCATCTTGCCCGATGCCGACATCAACACGGTGGTGGGTGGCGCGGCCAATGCTATCTTTTTCAACGCGGGCCAGGTGTGCACCGCCGGCACTAGGTTGTACGCGCACAAGAAGATCTTCGACCAGGTCGTCGCAGGGGTGAGCGCGGCCGCCGCGGCGATCCAGCTCGGGCCTGGCCTCGATCCAAAGACCGTAATGGGTCCCCTGGTCTCGCGCGAGCAGCAGGAGCGGGTGCTCGGTTATATCGAGTCAGGTAAGAAAGATGGCGCCACGGTGCTCACCGGGGGTGAGGCCCCGTCCGCACCGGGTTTTTACGTCAAGCCTACCGTGCTGACCAACGTGCGTCCTGACATGAAAGTGGTCCGGGAGGAAATCTTCGGCCCGGTGCTGGTTGCGCAGCGCTTCGAGGATCTCGACGACCTGGCGGCGCTGGCGAACGATACCCCGTACGGCCTGGGCGCGAGTGTCTGGTCTAACGACCTCAAGGCCGTGCAGCGTCTGGTGCCGAAGATCCGCGCCGGTACCGTCTGGGTGAACTGTCACAATCTGGTCGATCCCAACATGCCGTTCGGCGGTTTCAAACAGTCCGGCTTCGGGCGCGAGCATGGCCGGGCAGCGCTCGACTTGTATACCGAGCTGAAGTCGGTCTGTATCGCCTACTGAAAAAAAATTCCTGGGGGTCTGATGAACGCAATGCGCTTCGGGGCGTTGGGCCTCGTGGCCTGGCTGGCGGCGTGCGGCTCGCAAAGCACGCCGCCGACACTGCAGGCCAAAGGACCACCGGCGGGCAAAGCGTCGGTGGATGGCGCCCGGCTCACCGGTGCCGACCGTGAGCCGGGCAACTGGATGAGCTATGGGCGGACCTACGATGAGCAACGCTTCAGCCTGCTGCAGCAGATCAATGCCCAGAACGTAAACCAACTCCACCTCGCCTGGCATCATGATCTCGACGCGGCCCACCGTGCGCAGGAGTCGACGCCCATCGTGATAGATGGCGTCATGTATGTCACTTCCGCCTGGAGCAAGGTTTTTGCGCTCGATGCCGTCACGGGCAAGGAGCTTTGGGTTTTTGATCCGGCGGTGCCGGGTGCCACGGGCGTGAAGGGCTGTTGTGACGTCGGCAACCGGGGCGTCGCGGTTTGGGGCGGGAATGTCTACGTCGGCACGTTCGACGGTCGTCTGGTTGCGTTGGCTGCCGGCACGGGCAAGCAGGTCTGGTCCGTCTCGACCATCGATGATCCGCATGCCGATCCGCAGTCCTACACGATCACGGGTGCTCCGCGGGTCATCAAGGGCAAAGTCATCATCGGCAACGCCGGCGGCGAATACAAAGCGCGTGGCTACATCACGGCCTACGATGCGCAAACCGGCAAGAAGGTCTGGCGCTTCTACACGATCCCGGGCGAGCCGGGCAAGGCTGACGGAGCCGCCTCCGACGCCGTGCTGGAAAGCAAAGCGCGCCCGACCTGGAGCGGCGAGTTCTGGAAATTGGGAGGCGGGGGTACGACCTGGGACGGCATGGCGTACGATCCCAAGCTCGATCTGCTCTATTTCGGCACCGACAACGGCGAGCCCTGGAACCATGCGGTCCGCGGTGGCGGGGACAATCTGTTCACGGCTTCGATCATCGCCGTGCGGCCCGATACCGGCGCGTACGTCTGGCATTTCCAGAACACCCCCGGGGAGAGCTGGGACTATTCCGCTGTCCAACAAATGACCTTGGCCGATCTCGCCATCGATGGCAAGGTGCGTCAGGTCATCATGCAGGCGCCGAAGAACGGCTTTTTCTATGTGTTGGATCGCGCTACGGGTGAGTTCATCTCCGCGCAGCCCTACACGCGGATCAACTGGGCGACCGGGCTCGATCCGCATACGGGCCGCCCGCTCGAGAACCGGCAGGCGCGCTACGGTGAGACCGGCCAACCCTGGGTTGCAATGCCCGGCCCGTCAGGGGCGCACTCGTGGCCGGCCATGTCATACGACCCTTTGACGCATCTGGTCTACATACCGGTCATCGATGGGGCATTCACCTTTGTCGCTGACAAAGCTTTCAAGCCCAAGAGCATGGGTTGGAATACCGCAGTGGATTTCAACGCCGGTAGTCTCCCCGAAGACCCGAAGGTGATCGCGCAGATTCACCAGTCCTTGCAAGGGCGGCTCCTCGCGTGGGATCCAGTGGCCCAGAAGGAAGTCTGGTCCGCCCACTACGACACTTCCTGGAATGGCGGTGTGGTGTCAACCGCCGGCAACCTCGTGTTCCAGGGCACGAGCATGGGCGAGTTTGCCGCTTACCAGGCAGATACCGGACAGCGTTTGTGGTCCACGCAGACCCATACAGGAATTCTCGCGCCGCCGATCACGTATGAGGCCAACGGTGAGCAGTATGTAGTGGTCGAGCTCGGTTGGGGAGGCGCGTTCGGTCTCGCGGCGGGACAACTCGCGCACGATGCACAGGCCAATCAGGGCAACATCCCGCGTGTCCTCGCATTCAAGTTGAATGGCACCGACACCATGCCGGAGGCACCCCCGCCGTCGAATCCGCCTCTGACGCCACCGCCCGACAAGGCGAGCGCCAATGTTGTTGCTGCCGGCAAGTTGCAGTATCACACCTTCTGCAGCATGTGCCACGGCGACAGCGCGTTCAGCGGGGGAGTGCTTCCGGATCTGCGCTATTCGGTGGCTCTGGGCGATCCGAATGTCTGGCAATCGATCGTGTACGACGGGGTGCGCGCGGGGAACGGCATGGTCTCGTTCAGCAGTCAGCTTGGCAAGGAGCAGATCGAGACGATTCGCCTGTATGTGATTCATAGAGCCAATCAGACGCAGTAGAATAGACCTCGTCCATGCCGCAAGCGCGCCATCACCGGCAATCTCAGGAGCTTTGATGCAAGCACAAATCCCGCTGTCAGGAACCGAGCTGCCGCTGTCGATCAGAGCCTTTGTCGCTCGAACGCACTCGCTGTTGATCGACGGCAAGTTCGTGCCCGCGCTTTCCGGTGAGACGTTCGACGTCATCAACCCGGCATCCGGCGAAGTGTTTGCCAAAGCTGCCGCTGGCGGTGCCCCCGATATCGACCTGGCCGTCAAGGCGGCGCGGCGGGCCTTCGACAATGGCCCGTGGTCGACCCTGAATCCGGCCGGCCGGCGCAACCTGATGTGGAAGCTTGCAGACGCCCTGGAAAAGCAGGCGGAAGACATCGCCACACTGGAAAGTCTCGACAACGGCATGCCGCTGGCGATGGCGCGCGGCATGGTCGCTGCGGCAACAGAGTGCCTGCGCTATAACGCCGGCTGGGCCGGCAAGATCAATGGCGAAACGCCGACCATCTCGGCTCCGAACCATCACGTCTACACGCTGCGCGAGCCTGTGGGCGTAGTCGGTGCGATCACGCCTTGGAACGTGCCACTGATCATGGAGGTCGCCAAGATTGCCGCGGCTCTCGCGGCCGGTTGCACCGTGGTGCTGAAGCCGGCCGAGCTGACGCCGCTTTCGGCTGTCCGGCTGGCAGAGCTCGTAACGGATGTCGGTTTTCCGCCGGGTGTGGTGAACGTGGTGACCGGCTTTGGCGATCCTGCAGGCAAGGCGCTGGTCAATCATCCGGAGGTCGACAAGATTTCCTTTACCGGCTCGACCGTGGTGGGTAAATCCATCGTCGCGGCCGCGGCGGGGAACCTCAAGCGTGTTGCCCTGGAGTTGGGTGGCAAGTCCCCGGTCATCGTCTTTCCCGATGCGGATCTCGAGCGAGCCACCGCGGCAGCAGCCGAGGGCATCTTCCGGAACGCCGGTCAGATCTGTGTGGCGGGTTCGCGTTTGTATGTGCACAAGAAGGTGTTCGACCAGGTGGTGGGCGGCGTGGTCGAGCGTGCACGGATGTTGAAAGTGGGCCCGGGCCTGGAGCCCGATACGCAGATGGGGCCGCTGATCTCGCGCAAGCAGCTCGATCGCGTGTCCGGTTACGTGGAGTCCGGATCGGAGCAGGGTGCCGAGATCGTGATCGGCGGCAAGCCGGTGGGCGGCAAGGGTTATTTCATGCAGCCCACGGTGTTAGCCGAGACCAATCGTGACATGCGCGTGGTGCGGGAGGAGATCTTCGGCCCCGTGATCTGCGCGATGCCCATCGACGCTGATGATCTGGATCGCATCGTGCGGGTCGCCAACGACACCGAGTACGGCTTGTCCTCTCACATCTGGACGCGCGATATCAGCCTTGCGCACAAGTTGGCCCGCCGTATCAAGGCGGGCACGGTACGGATCAACGGAGGTCTCGGTCTGGACTACGCGATGCCCTTCGGTGGTTACAGGCAGTCAGGGTGGGGCCGGGAAAACGCCCGCGAGGGTGTCGAGGCGTATACCGAGGTGAAGACGGTCTCCGTGGCCCTGTAGGCTCACTTGCTGGCCTCCAGGCCAAACACCTTCTCCGCGTTCGTTTGATAAAACATCTTCTGCTCTGCCGGCGTGAGGCTGGAGCGCTCCATTTCCTGGACTTCTTCCGGTACGAACTGGTACGGGTAGTCCATCGCATACATCACGCGGTCCATGCCGAGCACCTGTTGGCAGAACTGCACGACGGGCGCCCAGGCCATGCCGCTGTTGGTCACGTAGATATTTTCCCTCATGTAGTCGCTCACCTTCTTCTTCAGCGGCTTCATGAACGCGTAGCGCTTGGACTTGACGGTCGCCGCGTGCATGTAGTCGAAGCGGGAGAGCCAGAAAGGCAAGGCCTCGCCGCAGTGACCCACCACGATCTGCAACTGGGGGAAGCGATCGAAAGCACCGCTGGTGATGATGCCCAGCAGGTGCATGGCCGTGTCCACACCGAACCCGAAGATCGCGCCATCGAGCCCGCGGGCGAGGAGGGGCTCGATGAGTCCCTTGGAGGGCGTGTTGGGATGGATGTAGATCGGCACGTCCAACGCCTCGGCGGCGGCGAAGATGTCCCAGAACTTCGGGTCGTCCAGGTATTCACCCAGGGTATGGGAGTTGATGACCGCGCCCTTCAGGCCGAGTTTGCGGACACCGCGCTCGAGCTCCTTGGCGGCCTCCTTGGGGTTTTGCGGAGCTACCGCGGCGAGTCCGACGTAGCGGTCGGGATATTTCCGGCAGGCTTCCGCGAGCTGGTCGTTACTGCTGGCGGCGAGGGAGGTTGCCGTCGCGGCATCGAATATCTGCACGCCCGGTGAAGTCAGCAGGAGAAGCTGCTTGTCGACGCCGGTTGCGTCCATATCGCGGATCCGCGGCTCGCCGAGCTCCTGGAGGCGATCAATGATGAATGTTGCTCGTGGGCTGGGGCTGTTCAGGTAGAACCCGAACAGGCTCTTGAACCCGGGGTCGTCGACGGTGTTTTCGGCCAGCGCGCGTCGATAAAGAGCCAACATCTCGCGCGGCGCCCACGCCTCTTCGGTCGCGATGCGCAGGTGGCCGGGCTTACCGCTGTCAGTGGATACCATGTGGGTCGCCTTTCAGTCTATTGGGCAAGGATGAGTCGAGTGTTTGCAGGACGAAGTGGTTGCTGTTGCGGGCGAGGCGACGGAGTCAGTTTTCCTCGTACTGCCGCCGGTATTCGCGCGGCGTCACTCCGTAGCGGGCGCGGAAAACGCGGCCGAAGTGGGTCGGGCTGTTGAAGCCGAAATCGAATGCGATCGAAGTCACGGTGCGGGACCGCCGCCCGGGGAGCTGGAGTGCGCGGCAACATTCCTCCAGGCGGCGGCGCAGGATATAGCGCGCCACCGTTTCGGACTCTTCGGAAAAGAGGTGATGCAGATACCGCGGGGTCATTTTGCACGCCTGCGCGACTCGCATCGGCGTAAGATCGGGATCTTCCAGATGCGCCTCGATGTAGTTGACGATGCGCACCCGGTGCGACGTAGCCAGTGAGGAGCGGTCCGACTGCGCCTGCGGCAAGGAGGTGTAAGCACTGGCCATCAGATCGAGGATGGCGCGGCTGATGCGCGGCACGGTGATGGGATCGATCTCATCGCGGCAGCGAGTCCAGAAGTCACGCAGGAACTGCGAAAGCAAACCCGACAGACCAAAGCTTCCGGACATGGGAATCGCCACGACGCTTTCCGGGGAAGCCAGATGCCGCCGCAACAGCGCCGCGGGAATACCCAGGACGAACATGCGATTGGCCGTGTCGAACTGCATTTCGTATGGGCGCGACGTATCACAGAGTGTGAAATCTCCGGGAGAGAGCTTGGCCTCCCGGCCATCCTGCCGATTGATGCTCTCGCCCTCGAGTTGCATCTGGAGGAAGAACATCGGGTCTCGTGTGCGTGCTACGTGAGCTTGGAGGTGGCGGACCAACTGTGCATCCGAATAGACCTCACCGAGACGCAGCTCTCCGAGCTTCGTACGCACGAGCTTGCCGGTGAAATTGCGTGGATCCACCGGGTCGGACACCAGCGGCGTGAACGAGGTGGACGCCGTGTCGTTCCAGAATTCGATCTTGCGGCGCGGCTCCAGTCCCGCGGTGGAGAAGGTCTCTGTCGCCAGTGACTGCGTCATGTGCCTCACAGTTATATATTATAATCTGTTTGGCCCCACAATGCCATGAGGATCGGCAGGACCATCGGCCGGAGCTTCTCGGGAACACGTTCAATCAATTGCGCCTCGTGGGCTGCGATGATTTGCTGTGTCTTACTCAGGAGCGCGCGTCCTTTCTCGGTGAGGACCAGGCCTTCGGAACGGAAGTCGATGGGCTTGCGCTCCAGCAGGCCTCGTTTGCCCAGCGCTGCCACGATAGGTACCAGATTGGGCCGCCTCAGCCCCAGCGTTTCGGCCGCTTCGCTATGGGTGATCTGCGGGGCGGCATCGAGTAACACGAGCAGAGCTGCGTCGATGGGCCGTAGATCCAATGGAGCCAGGCCTGACCCAAGCTCCGCCAGGGTGGTGGTCGACGCGCGGCGTAGTACATAGCCCGTCAGCCGAAGAAGGGGTTCCTGCAGGGATGCGGGAGATCTCGTTTTCATGGACCTATAGTAATGGAATCAGTTATATGATAGAACTGTTGTCAAATCCTACTATTCCGGGGAACGTATAATGAACGGTCAAGCCGAAGCAGACACAGTCAGTTCAACGGTGCGCGACGGTATTGCATGGGTAAAGTTCAACCGCCCGGATAAGCGCAACTGCATGAGCCCGAAGTTGAATCGGCAGATGCTGCGCGTTCTGAACGAGCTGGAATTCCGCGATGACGTGGGTGTGTTGGTGCTCACCGGCGAGGGTGATGCCTGGTCGGCCGGCATGGACCTGAAAGAATACTTCCGCGATACCGAAGCACAGGGCTTGCAAGGCGTGCGCCATTCACAGCGCGAGGCCTACGCATGGTGGGAGCGGCTGCGTAATTATCAGAAGGTCACCATTGCGATGATCAACGGTTGGTGCTTCGGCGGCGCCTATGGTCCCTTGTTTTCGTGCGACCTCGCATTCTGTTCCGATGACGCACAGTTCGGTTTGTCGGAAATCAACTGGGGCATTCTCCCCGGCGGCGGGGCCACCAAGGTCGCCACCGAGCTCATGCCGATGCGCAAGGCCATGTACCACGCGCTCCTGGGTGAGAATCTGACCGGCAAAGACGCTGAGGCCGCGGGATTGGTCAACGAGTCGCTGCCCGCCGATAAACTCGAAGCGCGCGTGCTCGATGTGGCGCACAAGCTGTTGAAGAAGAATTGGCTCACCCTCAAGGCCACCAAGGATTCCGTGCGCCGGGTGCGCGAGATGACCTATCAGAACGCCGAAGAGTATCTGATCCGTGCGCAGGAAGCCCTGAACTGGCATGACAAGTCGGATGGCCGCCACGTGGCCATGAAGCAATTCCTCGACGACAAGACCTTCAAGCCGGGGCTCGGGGAATACGACAAAACAAAGGCTGGTTGAGGCGGGCGCGCCGCCACATCATCGATGTGAGCGCGGCACTCGACCAACTCTTCGCCCCCTACAGCCGCGCTGATGCGCCCGGCTGCATCGTGGGCGTCGCGCAGCATGGCAAGCCGGTTTACCGGGCGGCGTTCGGCATGGCCAACGTCGAGCACGGTGTCCCCAACACACCGGCGACTCGGATGCCAATCGCCTCGATCAGCAAGCATTTCACCTGCGCCGCTGCTCTGCGTTTGGCGGCGCAGGGCAAATTGGACCTGGCGGAGCCCATCGGCAGATGGGTCCCGGAGCTTACCGCGGAGCAGCGCAAACCGACGCTGCGGCAGTTGATGTCACATAGCGGCGGCCTGCGTTGCTACATCGATCACGCGGTATTCGATGGATACTCCTTGATGCCCGCGGGCAGGCCGGCAGCTTTGCAATGCCGGCTGGCAGAGGTGAACTTTCCCCCGGGTTATGGAACCGCCTACAGCAATGCTGGCTACCTGCTGCTCACGTGGGCGATCGAGCGGGCTGCCGGCGCCCCGTTGGAAGAAGTATTGCGCGACGGTATCTTCGCCGAAGCCGGTTTAAAGTCGACCGAGTTGCTTCGCTGGGCCCTGCCCGTGCAGGCAGGTGTGGCCACGACCTACCAACGTGCCACCCAGGGGTCCGGCCGCGGGTGGCAGCACAGCGTCAATCTTGCCGAGGAGTTGTTCGGCGATGCCGGCGTTGTCTCGACGGTGGATGACTTGTTGCGGTGGGCGGCCTACTTGCGCGCGGCAACGGGCCCCGTGTCGCTCGATACGCTCGCGCTGCCCACCACACTCAGCAATGGCCTGCAGTCCCGTTATGGTCTGGGCCTGATCACCAAGCCCTGGCGCGGTCTGCGATTGATCCACCATGCCGGCACCTTTCCCGGCGTCACTGCGCAATTCCTGACCATCCGCGAGGAGGAGTTGGATGTGGTGATTCTGTTCAATCGGCCGGGGCCGGCCGTCGACCTGAGCCAGAAGATCGTGGCCCTCCTCCTGGAAGGTCGGCTGGAGGATTCGCCGCCGGCGCCGGTGGCGGCATCCTATGAGTCACTGCTGGGGCAATATGTCGCGTCGGAAACGGGTGTCCTGTTCGGCTTGGTCAACCTGGAGGGGAAACTTGCGCTGAGCCAGTTCGGCGGTTCACCCGTTCCCCTGGAGGCGCGCCCGTCCTGCGCGGAGCACTGGCCCTTTGGCGCCGATGTTGGGAGCGGTGACATGTTGTTCCGTCCGGCCCCCAACGGGGAGGGAATCCACAGTGGGGACGGGCTGGCCCATGAGGCCTGCGGGCCCGTGAACGGGGCTATTGAGTACTGCGACCGTTCCGGCTGGCATGTGGCTCGGCGCATTACCGGTGCGCCCATGAGTGCCGCGGAGGTCGTGCAGGCCGCATCGGGGGACTATCGCAGCGATTGCGCGGCTGCTACGGTGCATTTCGTGGCGAAGAATACCGACCTCGAGGTTGTCATGAGCGGCGAATTCGGCGTCGGTCATTATCCAGCCGCCAGCGTTGGCCCGGATCTGGTTCGATTCTGGGCACCTGGCCTGGCAGCCGGGATGTTGATCCGCTTGGAGCGCGAAAGCGGTGTCGTCGAGCGCGTGGTCGTGAGCACACCCCGAACCCGCACAACAGTCTTTCAACGGGTCCGATAAGATAACCACCTATTTTGGTTGTCGAGGCTCACTATGCAGGAACGCACCGTCCGTTTCGGCCCGCTGTCGGGATACGTCGGCTATGCGTTGCGCCGGGCGCAGCTGTGGTCGGTTGCTGCCTACCTGAGTGCCATGAAGGAGGTCGACCTGCGGCCAACGCAGTTCTCCGTCCTCATTCTCATCAACGAAAATCCCGGCATCCGCCCGACGGAAATTTGCGCCGCTCTTGGCCTGCAGAAAGCCAACTTCGTGCCCTTGTTGAATGAGCTGGAGCGGCGCGCACTGGTAGTGCGCCAGGCGGGAGTGCCGGATCGCCGCTCCTCGGCATTGCATCTGACCCCCGAAGGCAAGGCGCTGCACGAGCGCGCGTTGCAGTTGCATGAGAATTGGGAAAACCTCGTCGTCGAACGGCTCGGCGCCGACGGGCGCGAGCAGTTGTTGGCACTGCTACAGAAGTTGACGTGATCGGGTGGCGCGATCGGCGCGCTTGGGTCTGAGATGGCCGCGCACGAGTCAAAGGTCAGTTGGTGCGACAGTTGCGATGACTTCTGCGCCGTGCCGCACGGCGGCCTCGTGG
>Ga0068855_100001770_pt1 | contig 26988 bp, 16 predicted proteins | sample KBSCornC52_FD_66592 | JGI IMG/M metagenome (GOLD analysis project Ga0068855, IMG submission 66592) | Corn rhizosphere microbial communities from Kellogg Biological Station, Michigan, USA - KBS Corn C5-2 | ecosystem: Host-associated > Plants > Roots > Rhizosphere > Soil ... | reverse complement strand
CGAGCCGCGTCGGCGTCGATAGGGCGTTGATGCCCTAGGAGCTTCGATGACCGGCCGTCGCCTTTGCGCCAGGCGACGCCTTCGCGATGATGCCTTTGCCTTCTTCGATCGTGACGAACTGATTCACCGGAACAGACGTGACGCGGTCTTTGGTCCCGCTCGGCCACTCGACCTCGATCGCCGTCACGACCGGATCTTTCGCCAGGCCGAACGTGACCGCCAGATCGCTCTGCGACGCGTAGCTGGACCCGCTGCGCACGGTGCTCCACTGCTTCCCGCCGGCGCTCTCGACGCGCACGATCGCGCCGATGCCGTCGCGATTCGACTTGACGCCCTTGGTCCGGACGCAGATGAAATTGTTCCGGTTGCCGCCGTCGTTGCGGTACAGATACGCGGGGCCGTGATTGGTGGTGATGAGCACGTCGAGATCGCCGTCGTGATCGTAGTCGGCGTACGCCGCGCCGCGCGCCACGATCGGACGTTGAAACTGCGCGCCGACGGCGCTGCTGGCGTTCTCGAACGTCCGCTGCCCCTGATTGCGGAACAGCAGCGGCGCCTCCTTGAACTGCACCTTCGGCTGCACTCGGCCGATCTCCTCCTCGATGTGGCCGTTGGCTGCGAGGATGTCCGGATGCCCGTCGAGATCGTAGTCGAAGAAGAAAACGCCGAAAGCGAGCGACAGCAGGCTCGACCGCCCCACCGAGGATTTCGGCGCCTCGTCGACGAAGAGCCCGGTGCCTTCGTTGTGATAGAGGCCGAGCATCTGATTCGAGAAGTTGCCGACGAGCAGATGCGGCCGGCCCGAGCGATCGTAGTCGGCCGTGTCGGCGCCCATCGCGCCGCGGGCCACGCCGTCTTCGCTGTACGCGATGCCCGCCGACATCCCCGCTTCGCTGAACGTGCCGTTCTTGTTGTTGCGATACAGCTTGTTCGGCTCGGTGTCGTTGGCCACGAACAGGTCGGGCCAGCCGTCCATGTTGTAGTCGAAGACCGTGACGCCCAGCGACTTGCTCGTCGGATCGTCGACGCCCGCCTTCTTGCTCGCGTCCTCGAATGTGCCGCCGCCGAGGTTGTGATACAGCTTCGACGAGGTGCCCTTGTAGGATTCGGGGGTGCAGTACGACTTGGTCGTCCCGTCGAGCGAGCACCAGAGATCGCCTCTCGGCGTCCACTGCACGTAATTGGCGACGAAGAGATCGAGCCTGCCGTCCTTGTCGTAATCGAGGAACGCCGCGCTGGTGCCAAAACTCGCGTTGTTGATGCCGGCGGCCTTCGTCACGTCCCGGAACTTGCCTTTGCCCTCGTTGTGGAAAAGGTGATCGCCCTCGAGCGCGGTGATGTAGATGTCGTCGCGGCCGTCGTTGTCGTAGTCGCCGACGGCGACGCCGATCCCGTACATCTCGACGTCGAGGCCGCTGCCGGCGGTGATGTTCGTGAAGGTGCCGTTGCCGTTGTTGCGATACAACGCGCTCAGCGAGCGGCGGCCTTTCGGCGCCCAATCCTTGCTGTTGACGAGGATGATGTCGGGCCAGCCGTCGCCGTCGGCATCGACGAACGCGCCGCCGGAGCCGAGCGTTTCCGGCAGGAACTTCTTCCCCGCTCGCCCGCTGTTGTGCGTGAACGCAATGCCCGCCTTTGCGGTCACGTCGGTGAACGTGATGCCAGATGCCGCCGCGGGTGGCGGCGCGGCAGATGGCGCCGCGCCAACCACGGCGACCGCCGCCACGAGCGCGCCGATCCGCACGCCGCACGCGCCTCGACCGGCGACCGACCACCTCCGCAACCCCAAACCCGACACGCTGTTCCCCTTACCTGCCGCCGACGTGCGGCTGGCGCGACGATTTCTCGGCGACGAGCGCGCCGAGCGGCACGCTCTCATGATCGTGAATCGGCTGGCGCTCGTTGTTCTCTTCCGGATTCAGCCGGCGCCGCTCGCCGGTAATCGACTGCGCCGACTCCTCCGCCTTGAACCGCTCGAACAGCTTCTGTTCGCGCTCGGAGGCGGCGGCGTTGCCGAGGCCCCGGTGCGCGAGCATCGCGGTGTAGTGCATCTGCACGTCTTCCGGATCGACGAGGCACACCTTGTCCAGCGTCCTCAGCGCCGCGGCGTAGTCGCGCTGCAGGAACTGAATGCGGGCGATCTGGTTCAGCACGACGCGGTCGCGCGGATATTTCGCCGAGGCCACGCCGAACGACTTCAGCGCGGCCGGGTAATCGCCGTCGGTCTTCTCGATGAGGCCCTTGAAGAAGTAGATCCGTCCCAGCGACGCGTCGATCTGGAGCGCGCGCTCGATGAACGGCTTCGCGGCGTCGGTCTCGCCTTCCTGAATCAGCGCCCGCGCGACGTTCAGCCAGCCGTCGGCGTAGCCCGGCTCCGCCTTGGTCACCTGCGTGAACGCGTACTCGGCGCCCTTCAAGTCGCCTTGCAGCAGCAGGCCGATACCCCAGTCGTTCCAGCGCTCGCGATCCGCCTTCTGCACGACCGACGTCCACGCCGGCGGCGTCCTGCCCTCGCCGACTGGCAGCGTCGCCGTCGCGTGCGCAAGCGTCACGATCGGCAGGTCCGGGATCCGATCCTTGATCTCGCCGGAGACGTTCTTCGGAATGTTCGACGGGTCGAACGTGTAGTCGACGTCGTTGAAGTCCTTGGTGATGCGCGATGGATCGTGCGGCTTCGGCTCGCCGGCGTAGGCGAACTGCGTGTAGTAGTGCGAAAACTTGCGGTAATTCAGTTTGGCCGTGAGCGTGATCGGACCGCGCGCGTCCTTCGGGATCTTGATGCGGTAGTGCACGACGTCGGCGGCGCCCGGCGGAATCAGCCGCGCGTACAGCGTGCTGCGCGACTGGAACGCATTCCGCTTGTTGATCGCGTTGCCGTGCTCGTCCAGTTGATACGACTTGTAGAAGTGCGCTCCCTCTTCGACTGGCCCCTTCCCCTCATCCTTGACCTCGCCGCTCCAGAAGACGACACGCCCGTCTGCATCCTTGCCTTGCAGCTCGAGCCAGATGTCGAACGCATCCACGGTGCCGCCGGGGAAGAAATGGCCGATCGTCCGCGTGCGGACGACGACATCGACGCGCGCGGTCGATCCCGGAACGAGCGCCGGCGCGGCCTTGTCGATCGGCGCCGCCACCTGGCCGACGTCGCGGATGAACACCGGGCCCGACTGCATCGCCTCCTCGCCGGCGCCGATGCTCGACATCGCCTGCGGCGCATCGCCGCCGACCGCCGCGCGGCGGATCATCGGCGTCCGTTCGCTCTTCTCGTCGATGGGTGACGCGGCGAAGATGTCGACGCTGATGAAGCCGGACTGCAGGAAATCCTCCACCGCCTTCAACTGCGTCGAATCGTGGTTGACGAATGGCAGCGCGGTGTTCGCCGCGGCAAAGCGATGCGAGTGCACGGTACCGTCCGCATGATGACCCGGATCGTCGGACTTCACCGGTTTCATGTGGCAGTCGAGACACGTCGACGTCTTCGCCGGGTAGTAGAACGATCGCGCGCCCTGACCCGACACGCCGCTGGCCTGCCAATTGTCGTAGTCGTTGAATCCGCGGAACCACCGGTAGTTGTTGACCGGCACGTCCAGGTGCACTTTATGGCACCCGGAGCAGTACTCCGCCGAATCCTGCCGCATGAACGGCTTCATGAACGATCGGCGATGCGGCTCGGGATCCAGATACGTCATGAATCGATCGAGCGTCCGGATGTAGGGGTTCTTGCTGGTCGCGAGCTCGTGCAGCGGCGGATACGAGATCGTGAAGGCGCCGTTGCCCATGCTGCTGTCCACGTGCGTGATCGAATGGCACGAGGTGCACGCGAGGCCGGCGTGCGCTTCCGGCGTGTCGATCTGATCCTTGATCGGCCGATCGAATCGTCCGTTGAAGAACACGGCGTGATCGTGACAGCCGGCGCACCACTTGCTGGGTTGCGGGCCGACCACCGACTGCATGTACTCGATCGACTTGCGGTAGAACTGATTGTTGAACGACGCGAAGTGGTGCGCGGAGCTCTGCCACTGCTGGTAGATCTCCTTGTGGCACTCGCCGCACGTCTTCGAATCCATGAAGAAGTTCGACGGGATGATGCCGCCGACGTTCGTTTTCGCCGACGAGGGGAAGAACGGCGACTGCGGTCCGCCGCCTTCGCCCGCCATCGTCAGCGGAGCCGTCAGCGGGTTGACGATGCGATCGGTCGCCTGTGGATGCGCCTTCACCCACACAGCGACGCCGATCGGAAAGATCGCTGCGAACAGCGCCGCGTCGATGAGCGCGATGCCGAACACGCGCTGCCCGCCCGCCGAGCGCCACGCCTTGAACCCGTACGGCAGCAGCGCGGCCACGCCGAGGGCGGCGACGACGATGTGCGCGTGACGCGCCCAGTCGTGATCGTGAATGGCGCCGGCCCACGCGAGAAACAGGCCGAAGCCAAGCGCCGCCGCGAGCAAAATCGATGGAACGATCAGGCGCCGCCGCAGATCCGCGTCGCGCGCGAGCAGCACGCCGAAGAGGATTGCCAGCAGGACGCCGATTACAAGGTGCGCCAGCACGTTTCCCATGTAGAAGATCGTGGGATCCGCGAAGGCGGCGATGTAGCCGCTGTTGATCAGCAGGACGATGAAGCCCAGACCGACCAGCGTCTTGAGCGACGGTGCTTTCATTTCTGCGATGGCGTCGACGTGAGCGGCCGCAACAGGCGAAGCGCTGGGCGCGTATTGTAGCGTTCCCGATAATCCCGGTGCAACGCGTCGTCGGGAAAGTGCTCCGTCGGCGGATACGGATACGCGCTCATGGCGTGGAACGGCAGCGGCTCGACGCTCTGCGAAAATGCGGTGTTCGCGTCAGCATCCTTCGCCCAGCCGTCCACCATCAACAGGAAGTCGCGCGTCCAGCCGGTCTCGAGCGGCGGGAGTCGGCCCGCGTCGAACAGCAGCCGAATCTCGTCGCCCGAGCCCATGATGACGAGCCGGTCGTCGAGCGTCTGCAGCAGCGGCGTCACATCGCCGTATCGCGTGTACAGACCCGGCGTGGGGTTCCACATCGACAACGGCATCGGCTGCGCGTAAGCAAACGTCTCGGGCTGCTTGCGCTGCGGATCAATCGTCGGCGTCGAGAAGCCTCGGTAGTGCAAATCCACTAGCGACGGCTCCATGCGCGTCATCACGTGCGCCGGGGGCGCCGAGCTTTCGCTGAGGAAGATCTCGTCCCAATACAGACAAAGATTCGTCACGATCCGGATCTCGCGCGAGGCGGACAGGAATTTTCCGCTCAGATCGACGGCGATCGTTTTCGGCTTGCCCGCGGGAAAACCCATGTCTTCCACGACGGTGACCCACCTGCCGGCGGCGTCCTTCACCTGAATCGACGGAAAAATCAGGCCGCGGGGGTCGCTCTGCGAAACGCCGAGAAACGTGCTGCCATCGGCCCAATCCACCCAGCCGCTCAGGACGAGCACGGCTTTGTTGTCCGGCGCCGCGTCGCCGAAATCGAGGTCGAGCGTGTGGAGCGCGGCGACGCCGGCGTAGTCGCGCGCGAACGCATCCGGATACGTCTGGTCCTTTGCGAGCAGCCGCGGACGCACGTCATGTCCCGCATCGTCCACCGCGCGCACCGGGTGGACGCGCTTCGCCGCACCGAAGAGACGAAATTCAGGAAAGGGCGGAGACTTGAACTTGTCGTTCGTGAACAGGTCGATGGACTTGGGGTGATCGACGGCGATGAGCTGAATCTGATCCAGGTAAGACACCTCGCGGAGTTCTTCCGTGACGCGCACTTCGTAGCGGCCGTTTTTCAACCGCATCGCATCGCCCGGGATCTGCACGTACTCGTCGTGATCCACGGGGAAGTAGGTGCCGTCGCCGGAGCTCGCGCCGAGCGGCGCCACGCCGAGTACGTCGGTGATGTAGCGGAAGCCGTTGCCGTCCCACGTGAAGATCATCGGGCACGATCCCGAGAGGCGCTGCGCTTCCTTGTAGGCGATCGCGCGGCTCACCGGCTGGCGCAGCTCGTTCTGGATGAGGCCGTTCGGCCACGTGATGCGGACAGTGTCGATCTCCTTCGCATCGCGCAGGCCGAAGACCAGCGGCGTGCCCGTGTACGTTTTTTTCTGGTACAGAGCGCCGCTCTTCACTTCGACTTGCGCCTCTGGCGAGAGCTTCGGATTCTTGACGCCGGTCAGCGTCACCCGCAGCCACGCGTTCGGCGTATCAGTATCGTTGTGGAGCCGATGGAGCGATCCATCGGCGCCGATCGCGGCGGCGTCGATCCGTCCGTCGTTGTCGAAGTCGCCAGCCGCCACCGCGACAGCACCCGCCAACACGCCGGCCGCCGGCGCCCCGAATTTTCCGAGGCCCTGATTGCTCGCGATCGCACCGTCGATCACCAGGTCGCTGACGCCTCGGTTCGCGAAGTCGGCGAGCGCGACGGCTCTGGCCGTCTTCGACGCCGAGATCGGAGACGGCGTCAGCTGGCCGTTACGATTCAAGAGGACGACTGGACCGGACGGCGCCGCCGCCACCAGATCGAGCCAGCCGTCGGCGTCAAGGTCCTGCGCGACGATCGACTGCGCGTTCGGTGGCAGCGCTTCGGCCGGCTCGGCGCGATACTTTCCTGCGAGCAGATCGCGGTAGACGACGCCGGGATGCTCCGCATAGGAGACGACGATGTCGTGGCCGCTGGTATCGTTGATCAGGTCCAGCGCCGACGCATCGACGGCGCGGCCAGGCGCAAACGGAAAATCGGCGGTCTGATCGCTGAAGCCTGCCTGCCCGTTGTTGCGCATCAATTTCGAGTCGTCACCGAGCAGCAGCAGGTCCACGTCGTAATCGTGGTCGTAGTCGACCCAGACGGCTTTCGCGAACACGCCAGCCGGCAGCAACGCCGCCGTGTCCCTCGTGAACTGGCCGTTGTGGTTGACATAGAGCTGCGCGCCATCGTCGGTGATGATGCACAGATCGGGGAAGCCGTCGTTGTTGTAGTCGCCGGCGGCGACGGAGCGAATCTTCTGCACGCCCGCGAGGCCCGCGTCAGGGACGAGCGTGTCGCCGTTCTTGAACAGACGGACGCCGCTGGCGGACCAGGCGAGGAGATCGGCGCGGCCGTCGGCATCGGCATCCAGCACGAGCAGGCCGGCGTGATCGCCGCTGAACACACCGTCGAGGCGCGTGTCCGTGAACTTCACCTGCGCTGGCGCCGATGCGTCAGCGGCGGCGGCGGGATCCGGCGGATCGAGAATCTCCGCGTACGCGCTCCAGTCGAGATCCTCGGGAATCGCGGCGCCCGCCTGGCGGCGCTTGATCGCCTGAAACGTCTGCTGTTCGCGCTGCGCGTCGTCTGCGCGGCCGGCCTCGCGGTACGCGTTGAACAGTTGAAAATGCGGGCCCGCGAGATTCGGATCGAGCGCCGCGGCGCGCTCGAATTCGCGCAGCGCGTCAGCCGGCTTGTCGGTGAGCTTGTAGAGGTATCCCAGGTTGTAGTGCGAGATCGGCTCGTTCGGCGCCAGCTTCACCATCTGCTCGAACTGCGCGATCGCCTTGTCGTACTGCGAGTCTTTCTTGTACGCGATGCCAAGGTTGAACCACGTGTGCGGCAGCGAGGGGTCCTGCTGCTGGACGCGCTGCAGCTCGGCGATCGCGTCGGCGGTCTGGCCGGCGCGCAGAAGGGAAAGCGCGTAGTTGAGGCGTTCGCGCGCGGATCCCGGCGCGAGCGCGAGCGCCTTCTTGAACTCGTCGACCGCCTGCCGCTGCGTCGTCGGATTTTCGTAGAACGCCTTGCCGAGATTCCGATGATGCCAGAGCTCGTCGCCGACGTGCGACTCCTGCGCCGCCGAGGCGGGTGATTGTTCGAGCGCGGCGGGCGTAGTCGCCGCGAGCGCGGCGAGCAAGAAGACGACGAAGGACGAGGCGATGCGAGACAAGAGCTTTACTCCTTGGACGCTCGGCTGAAGCCTTCGCGCTGCGTTGCTGTCTCGGATAGCGCGCAGGCTTTGGGCGAGCGTTTCGAGTTTTCCGCGGCGCGAAGGCTTCAGCCGTCTTCGGTCTGCGTAGCGCGAAGGCGTCAGCCGAGCGCCGGCGCGCGATTCAGCGCGAACCGCTCGGCGCCGATTCCGTCACCGTCGTCAGCTTGTCCACCGGCGCGTTGACCGTCTGCACCGTGCCGCTCGGCCAATGAATTTCGATCGACGTCACCGACGCGTTCGCGCCGAGGCCGACGTGCACGCGCTGCATGCTCTGACCCGCGTAGCCGTTGCCGCCGTCGACTTCGCGGATCATCGTCCTGGCTCCCGCCTTGACGGTCACACGCGCGCCGATGGCGTCGCGATTCGATTTCGTCCCGACCAGCTTCAGCTCGATCCAGTGTCCCGCACCGGTCGTCGCGTTGTGATAGAAGAGCGACGTCTGATCGGCGTTCGCCTGATAGAAATCGAGGCGTCCATCGTTGTCGAAGTCGCCGACGCCGATGCCACGGCCGTCCTTGTCGTTATCGACGCCGACGGCGTTCGACATCTCCTTGAACGTCTGTCCGTCGAGATTACGGAAGAACTTCTTCTTCTGGTAGCCGCTCCACGTCATGTTGCCGATGTTCGGCCACCCGCGCACGTCGGTGAAATCGACCCCCGGTTTCGTGATCAAGTCCACGAGCACGGGGATGTAGTTCTCGGGGCCGGCGGAGCGCAGGCCGTTGACGACGAAGAGATCGAGCAGGCCGTCGTTGTCGTAGTCGCCGAACTTCGCGGACCAGCCCCACAACGTTTCGCACGTCGCCGTCTCACGCGAAAGATCCGTGAAGGTGCCGTCGTGGTTGTTGTGCCACAACATGTTGCACTCCTTCATGTACTCGTCGGTGATGTTGGTGACGTAGATGTCGAGCCAGCCGTCGTTGTCGTAGTCGCCGACGTCGACGTTCATCCCCTTGCGGGTGTCGAACCCGATCGACTTCTCGGTCGCGTCACGGAACGTGCCGTCGCCGTTGTTGAAGAAGATGCGATCGGTGCCGTAGTCGCACGCGAGATAGATGTCCTGCAGGCCGTCGTTGTTGAAGTCGCCGTGGCCGACGTCGAGCGTCCAGCCGGTGTGCTTGCCGAAGCCGGCCTTCTCCGTGACGTCTTCCCAGCGGCCATTGCCCAACCCGTGCCACAGCGTGACGCCGCCGCCGTTGACCGCGTTGTCGAGATCGTTGGGCAGCACGTGCGGATCCCGCTCGATCGTGGTGACGTCGAGCAGATTCTGCGGCTTGAAGTAGTTGCCGAACATCAGATCGAGCCGCCCGTCGTTGTCGTAATCGAACGCGATCGCGGCGATCGTGTTGCCGAATTTGTTCAGCCCGGACTGCGCCGTGACGTTCTTGAAGGTGCCGTTGCGCTCGTTGTGATAGAGCAGCGGCGTGCCGAAGCGGATCACCAGCAGGTCGCGCCAGCCATCGTTGTCGTAGTCGAGCCACAGCGCGTCCGACACGATCGAGAGCGGATCGTTGCCGCCGCCGACACCGGCTTTCGCCGTCACGTCGGTGAACGTCATGTCGCCGTTGTTGCGATACAGCCGGCTGGTGGTCCCTTCCGCCGAGTCGGTGACGAAGAGGTCGTCGAAGCCGTCGTTGTCGAAATCGCCGACGGCCACCGACGCGCCGCCCGACGTGAACATGCGCAGCACGTCGGCGCTCTGTCCCTTGAAGACGCGGGTGTGGTGATGAAACTCGACACCCGCATGCTTGGCGATCTCGTCGAACTTGATCGCTGCCGGTCCGGCGGCGCGCGCGCGATCGTCATGAACCACGAAGGACACGAAGACCACGAACAACATGATGCCCACGATCATGATGTGAGAGCGTCCTGCCCGCGGTGATCTTCGTGACCTTCGTGAGCTTCGTGGTTCCAGGATTGCTCCGATGCTCATCGGCGTGTCCACAAATCGGCGAGGCTGGTATCGACCCGCTTGGCCGGGTCGTAGCCCGCTTCGATGAGCGTTTTCAGATCGTCCCCTTGCCTGGAGAGCCGCGCCTGCAGCTGCGCGTTGCCGGGAAACTGCGCCAGCCCTTCGCGCCAGGTATTGGCGGCGGCCGTCAGGTCGTCGATCTTCCAGTAGCCGTCGCCGAGCGCGATGTAGACGCGCACGTGATAGGGCTGCTTCGGCACCGCCTTCTGCATCTTCAAGGCTTCGTTGAGATCGTCGATGCCGAGATGCGTGCGGTTGAAGATCCTCGGCCAGAACAGATAGCTGTTGCCGCGCGTGTAGAGGCCGATCCAGCTCGGTTTGATCTCGATCGACTTGGTGAACTCGCCGAGCGCGTTGTTCGCCAGAATCACCTGCGTGATGGCGCCTGCGTCGGGAATCTTGTCCACGTAGGCGAAGCCGTAATTCAGGTGCGCGTTGGCGGCGGCCGGATTCGCGGTCACCAGTTTTTGAAAAAACGCGATCGCGCGATCGTACGCCTTCGCCTGGATCACCGCCATGCGATAGTCGTTGCCGGCTTTCAGATCGTCGGGCGCCGAAGTGAGCGCCGCTTCGAGCCGGCCCAAATCCGCGTCGTCGGCCGGAAACGCCATGGTGGCGATGACGGGCCTGAAGGCCCGCCCTGCGGTCTGCGCCCCTACCGCCTGCGCAACGACCATGATGGCAGCCGCGACGATGGCTCTTCCTCTCTGATTCATCGACTCGAGTCCTCGACGATCTTCGTCAGCCTGTCGACCGGCACGCCGGTCAGCGTCTGCTTCACGCCGGACGGCCAGCGCACTTCGACTTTGTCGATCGTCGCCGCCCCGCCCAGGCCGACGTGCAGCCGCATACTGCTCTGCCCGGCGAAGCCGTTGCCGCCGTCGACGAACCGCAGCTGCGTGCCGCCGCCCGCCGTGACGCGCACCTGCGCGCCGACGCCCAACGCGTTCGATTTGACGCCTCTGAGCGCGAACTCGGCCCAGTGGCCGCCGCCGGGCATCGTGTTGTGGTAGAGGAACGGCTGGCCGTTGGCGTTCGCGACGAACATGTCGAGGCGGCCATCGTTGTCGAAGTCCGCAATCGCGATGCCGCGGCCGTCGCGGATCGAATCGACGCCGTACTTCGGCGCCTGGTCGGTGAATGCCTGCCCGCGCTCGTTGTGGAACAGCCGCTTCTTCTGATAGCCGCTCAGACTCTTCGTCCCCATCGGCGGCCAGTTGCGCGCGTCCGCCAGATCGATGCCCGGCTTGATGATCATCTCGAACACATCGGGCACGTAGCTCTCGCTGCCAGCCGATACCCACCCATTCGTCACGTACAGATCCAGCCAGCCGTCGTTATCGTAATCGAAAAACTTCGCGCCCCACCCCCAACCGGTGTCGTACGTGTTCGTCTCACGCGACACGTCCGTAAAGGTGAGGTTCCCGTTGTTCTTCCACAGGAAGTTGCCTTCCTTCATGTAGTCGTCGGTGATGTTCGTGACGTAGATGTCGAGCAGGCCGTCGTTGTCGAAGTCGCCCCAGTCGACGTTCATCCCCTTCTTCGTGTCGATGCCGATCGCCTTCTCGGTGATATCGCTGAACGTGCCGTTCCCGTTGTTCACGAAAAAGCGATCGGTGCCGAAGTCGCACGCGACGTACAAATCGTCCCAGCCGTCGTTGTTCGCGTCGGCGTGCCCCAGGTCGAGCGTCCACCCGCTCGTCTTCAACCCGATCTTCTCCGTCACGTCGGTGAACGTGCCGTTGCCGTTGTTGTGGAAGGCAAGCACGCCGCCGCCGTTGTTCGCCGTCTCGAAGCTCTCGGGAAAGAAGCGCGGCGTCTGCGGATTGAACAGGTTGACCGGCTGGAAATAGGCGCCGACGAACAGATCGACGAAGCCGTCGTGATCGTAGTCGAACGCCACGGCGGTAATCGCGTTCAGATACCGCTCGAGACCCGCCGCCTTCGTCACGTTTTCGAACCGGCCGCCGCCCAGGTTCCGATACAGCTCGTTCTGGCCGAAGCGCACGACGAGCAGATCGGGACGGCCGTCGTTGTCGAAATCGAACCACAACGAATCGGCCGACGCATTTGCGCGATCGTTGCCCGAATCGATGCCCGCCTGCGCGGCGACGTCGGTGAACGTCAGGTTGCCGTTGTTGTGATACAGGTGGTTCCGGCCGTCGACCGACGAATCGGTGACGAACAGATCGTCGAAGCCGTCGCCATCGTAGTCGGCCGCCGACGCCGACGCGCCAAGCGCCGTGTAGCCCGCCATGATGTGCGCGTACGGATTCTCGAACGTCCGATTGTGATGCGCGCTCGAGACGCCGGCTTTCGCCGTGATGTCCTCGAATCCTGGCTGAATCGATCCGGTAGCACCGGCCGCGGCAAACCACGCAGCCGCGATGGCGGCGAGCACGACCCTCACCGCGCATCCCGCCGCGCGGCAGCCGGCGTGTAGTGCGGCTCCACCATCGCGCTCGTCTCCGGCTGCCCTTCCGTGATCCGGACGATGCGGTCGGCGGCGACGTGCTTGAACGTCTGCACCGCGCCGCTCTTCGGCCAGCGGACGACGAGCTCGTCGATCGTCGTCTTGTCGCCCAGCCCGAAATATTGCCTGAGCGTGTTCTGCGATCCGTAACCGTCGCCGAGCGCGACCTCGCGCATCTGACGCAGACCGCCGATGCTCGCGTAGACCCGCGCACCGACCGCGTCGCAGTTCGTCGTCGTCCCCACCAGCTCGACGCCGAGCCAGTGGTGCTGCGTGCCGACGTCGTTCCTGAGCAGCGCGTGCCGGTCGTTCGACGCCGCGACCGCGATGTCGAGCGCGCCGCGATTCCAGAAATCGGCGACAGCCGTGCCGCGCGAGTTCAACAGCAGATCGGTCCCCGCCGCGCGGCCGATTTCCGTGAACGTGCCGTCGCCGTTGTTGCGCAGATGCCGGTTGCGCTCCCAGCCGTGCCAGGATCGCGTGCCGAAGTACCGCGGATCGAAGAAGCGCCCCGTCTTGTACTCGGCCTGCTTGCTGACCACGTTGTTGAGGAAGTCCATTTCGATCTCCGTGTGGCGATCGTTATAGACCCATCCGTCGGCCGCGTAGATGTCCAGCCACCCGTCGTTGTCGAAATCGGCGAACGACGAGCCCCAGAACCAGCCGGGGGGATTGGCCGACGCCTTCCACGTCGTGTCCTCGAACGTGCCGTCGCCGCGGTTGCGCAGCAGCGTGTTGCCCGATGCCATCTGACGGAACACGTCGGCAAAGCCGAAGCCCGATTGCCGGAAGATCTGGAAGTACAGCGGCATGTCCGTCGCCCAGACACCCTGCTTCCAACTGTTCAGCATGTAGCGCGCCACCGTCGGCGGCTCGGCGAACCAGCGGCTCTCCGAGCGGATGTTGGCGACGTACAGATCGAGTTTGCCGTCGTTGTCGTAGTCGCCGAAGGCCGCGCTCATACCCGCGCCGTAATCGAGCGTGCCGCTCTTGACGGTGACGTCGGTGAAGGTGCCGTTGCGATTGTTGTGATACAGCGTCTTCCGGCCGAAGTCGTTCACCACATACAGATCGAGAAACCCGTCATCGTCGTAGTCGCCCCACACGGTGCCGAGGCAGAGGCCGACATCGCCGACGCCGGCCTGCTCCGTCACGTTGGTGAAGGTGCCGTCGCCGTTGTTGTGATACAGCTGGTTCGGCTCGCCGTTGCGCGCATAGAACGTCGTCGGAATCCTGGTGCGCGGATCGAGATAGCGCCCGACGTACAGATCGAGCAGACCATCGTTGTCGTAATCGCCCCACGACGCGACGGTGGTGCAGCAATCGTCGCCGATCCGCGATTTCGCGGTGACATCGGTGAAGGTGCCGTCGCCGTTGTTGTGAAAGAGCTGATTGTGCGTGAACGTCCGGCTGACGAAGAGATCCTTGAAGCCGTCGTTGTCGTAGTCGGCGAACACTCCGACGCTGGCGCCGTCCAATCCGGCCAGACCGGACGCCGCGGTCACGTCGGTGAACGTGCCGTCGCCGTTGTTGTGCAACAGCCGCGAAGCGACGCCGTCCGGCACGAAGAGATCGTAGAAGCCGTCGTTGTCGACGTCGACGGCGGAGATGCCGCCCGGGCCGTAGCGAATCATCCCAAACGCCATCTTCCCGTTCAGGAACGCCGGATAATATTGATTCTTGAAATCGACGCCGGCGTCGTGCGCGACGTCAACGAACTGCGGGGCGTCGCTGATCAGCCGGTCGCCGTCCAGGAAGGTGGCCGCGCGGATGCGCACCCCCTCCGCCCCGCGCTCGAACGTCATGCGGAACCGCGCGCGATCGATCCCCGCTTGCGGCGCGCCCTTCGGCGTGCCGATCACCTCGAAGCGGACGGTCGCCACCAGCGTCGACCCGCCCCACTGCTCCAACTGATCGATGTGAAGGCCCGACTCCAGCACCGACGCGAAGCTGTCGCGATACGCGCACCACTCCGCAATCGCTCCGGCGCGGTCGAGCCGCGCGCGATCGGAGGTCTGGACGAATCGCTTCGCGCCGTCCTTCTCGCTGGCCAGCGTGCGCGCGAGCAGCCCGAGGCGCTCGCCTGAAAAATCGTCGGCGTACAAACGGTCCATCGCCGCCGCGTCGTCGGCGGCAAGCGCGGCAGCAAATGGATCCAGCGCACCCGAGACGATGTCGCGGCCGGCGTCGAAGAAGGCGCGGCCCCGATGGTCCACCCACAGAGACACGACGAGCGCGACCGCGGTAAACGCGACCAGGAACAGGACCGCACGGCGCCATCGACGAGGGCGCCGCCCGGAGACGTATGAAGTTGTGCCCGTGGAGCTCACGATTGTGGGTCAGCGATCATCAAAAGAGCCGGTTCATTGCAGACGGTTCAGATTCGCGACCGCTCGTCCTTCGACGAGGAGGTGCATGAACCCCATCACGCCGGGCGCCAGCCGCCGCCAGCCGCGCGGCGTCACGCCGTCCCAGGCACCGCGCAGGAACGTGCCTCCGTCGGGTGCCGCGTAAATCTCGTAGCGCCCCGGTCCGTGGCACACGCCGTCGAACATCATGTTCAGGACGATTTTTTCGGGCTGGCCCGAGGGTCCGGCCTCGACGCGCGGCGGATCCATGGCGATGTTGAACCACACCATCATGCCCGACGCGCGGAGCGGAATGAACTTCCAGCGCGTGACGCCGCGATCGTCGACGTGCACGCCGATCCGCCGTCCCATCGTCCACCACGCCTCCCAGTCGCCCTGCAGCGCGGCGAGCACGCGCGCTGGCGGCAGGTCGACCTTGTAGGTGTGGGAACAATAGAACACGCCGTTCCGCACTTCGCGCGACCCGCCCACCTGCAGGGCGGTCGGGACCAACGCCTCCATCACACGTCCATCCCCCGATGACAGAACTCCGGGAGGGTTTGCGGATCGCACCAGGTGTTGAACGTGCGCCACACCTGGAGCGAGTGCAGCAGCATCTCGTGATGCTGCATGAAGTGCTGAACCAGCATGCGCTTCTCGAGCTGCACCTTGGAGATTCCGAGGCGCTTGCCCGCCAGGCCGCGCGTCGCGAGGTTCGCCGCCGTGATGTAAGCAGAGATCGGATCCACGTCGGGCACGCGCAGCGGCAGCCGCTCGGCCACGCGCTTGAACGGCGCGAACAGGCGCGACGCGAGATTGCCGGTCATCGCGTCCGCCATCGTGAAGCTCCAGCCGATCGGATCGAGATCCACCTTCATGATCTGATCGGGCCGGTTCACGACGAACGCGGCCCGCACGTCGATCTCGCCGTCGGCGCGCACGACGAAATCGAACGTCTGAATCGCCGCCGAGAAATGTCCCGGACCGTACGCAATCGGCCCGCGCTCGTCCGCGTACGGCAGGAACGAGTAGCCGAAGCCGAATCGCCCGAGCGTCGTGCCGTCGGCGCGCTCGTCGCAGGTGATGAACGACGGGCTGAGCACGACGTATGCCTGCTCCTTCATCGGATACAGGACGCGCATCGAGTCGCCGCCGAGCGGCGCCATCGCGATGTTGAAATCGAAGATGCTGACCTTGGCGACGAGCCAGTCGTACTTCTCGCCGATCTCCCGCAGGTCGACCACGGCGGACTGATCGCACTTCGCGAATTTTCCGACGCGCCCGGTCTCGCGCTCCTTGTAATACAGCTGACGGTATCCGAACCCGACTTTCGTGTCGTCAGCCGACGGCAGCCAACTGAGCGGACGCAGATAGCGCGACGAAGGAGCGCTGGCGTCCGCCGCGACGCCCGGCTTCTGACCGTGGCTGACGCGCATGAAATATTTCAGCAGGAACTCGCGGAATTCATCGCGCGTTTTCGTCCCCGGCGCTCCCTGCTTCCACCGGTCGAAGACCATCTCCTGGACCAGACCCATCACCGGCAGCGGCGCGCCGCCGACGGGCACGGTGTCGAAGAAGCCGAAGCTGCGCGAATCCTGATTGAATTGGCGGATCACATCGAACCGCTCGGTGTAGTCGCCCGCGCGATCCTTCTGATCGAACCAGCGCTTGACTTCGGTGCCGCGCGCGATCGCGCGCTCGACCTGGTTGACGATCGCATGGTCCTGCGCGCTGAGCGGCTCCGCCTGCGGGATCGACGCCGAAGCGGTCCCCGCGGCAGCCGCTCGCGGGCCCTCCGGATTCTGGAACGCGGCGCGATACCGCCCGTCGGGATCGGAGATCCGGATCACATACAGACTCGAGACGCCGACGCCGGCATTCACCGTCATCATGCCGACCGCGCCGTCGAACACGCCGGTGCCGCCGATGAGCGGACCGAGGCCGGCCAGCCGCGACCCCGAACGTCCGTTCACCTCGTCCTTGAAAATTTTTCCCTCGACGATGTTCGCGCGCAGCACGCCGATGGTCTGACCGGCGGCGTCGGTGAACGTAAATACGCCGTCGCTGGACGTGACCGGCGAGATCGGCGCCGTGTCGGTTGGATCGAGCCACAGCGTGGCGGAGACGCTGCCGACGACCGGACCTTCCTCGACCGACGTTCGCAATCCATCGCCGGGGCCGTCACCCGCGCCGAGATCGAAACCGGTGTGCACGAGCCGCAGGCGCTGCACCATCTGCGTGCCGATGACGTTGCTGTTCGGCCTCGCCGCCGGCGTCGGCGCGTCCGCCTGATCCGGCTCGCCGATGAACGCCAGGAATGTCGTGCTCGGATCGGGTTCAGGAATTGGCTGGATCGGGTTGAGCGCGGTGCGGCTCCGCAGCCGGCCGGTCGGATCGATGAAGCGCGCCACGAAATTGATGAACAGGCCCTTCGGCGGCTGCACGTAGCCGTTGACGACGATGGTGCCGGAGAGATTCTCGAGGCGGCCGAATCCTTCGAGCACATTGACGAGCGCGGCGATGCGCAACTGCGGCTTGCCGTTCACGACAGCGGGAAACGTCCGGCCGCTGCCGAATCCTCGCAGCCCGCTGTGAGCGGCGTCGCGGAACGTCATCCGGCCGCCGAGCATCACGAACTTCTGCGACCGCGTCATGTCGAGCGCCGTCGGCGGCGGCACCTTGTCGATCGCCGGCTGGAAATCATCCGGCGCAATCATCCATCTCATCGTCACGGCGGCGATGTGCTCGCCGACGCGATTGGCGGCGCGGACGCCGTGATTCACGCCGGGGATCTGCCCGTCGATGTCGAAGCGGTGCAGCTCCTCGTGCACTTCGACGCCGATCATCTCGATGGGCATGACGTTCATCAGCCCCTCTCCGGCGGGCCCCAAGGCTTCGGCCAGTTGCCCAAAGATCGGCATCAGACCAGATTCGAGCATGAGCGAGCCCAGCGGGTTGGTGGCGCGCAGGAGGGGCACGTTAGGAATCGCCGGATCGGAGCGCGAATAGACGCAGAGGTAGCCGACGCTCTGCTGTGGATCCCCCACGGCGGCACCTGCGGCCACGGCAGCCGCCGGCAACGAGGCGTTGGGTCCGTCGGGTGCCTTCGCCATCACATGCTCCACGTCAAAAAAGCAGTCGTGTTTGGGGTTTTGACCACAACCCCATCCATACGCCGGCTGATGTACAATCCGCCCGCGTCGGTCCGGTCGCCAAGCGCGGCTGTGTTACCGCCGAGAGGAGATTAGATGCTCGTCAGAACTGCCGTCGTTGCGTTGCTGCTGACCTTATCAGCGATACCGGCGCGGGCGCAAGGCTTCGAACTGCCGGGCGTCGGGCCGGTCAACAATTCAATGGGGGCCGCTGGCGTCGCGCTTCCGACCGACTCGCAAGCCGCGCTCAACACCAACCCGGCGCTCATCGCCAAAGTGCCCGGAAACCAGATTACGTTTAGCACAGAATTCTTCAAGGATGGCGCGCATTTCGATGCACGCGCCGGCAATTTTACCGGCGGCAGCGACGGCACGATCGCGATGGCGGTCATCCCCTCGTTCGGCTGGATGGGACACGTCACCCCGTCCGGCAAGATCGCCCTCGGCTTCGGTCTGCTTGGCGTCGCCGGCTTTCGTACCGACTTCGCCCAGGACAGTAGTAATCCGCTCCTGGCGCCGCAGCCAAACGGCTACGGGCGCTTCTACACCGACCTGCAGATCGCCAAAATCCCGTTCGCGTTGGCGGCGCAGGTGAGTCCGAAGCTGGCGGTCGGCCTATCGCTGAATCTGTATCGCGGCGTCCTGGCGGCAAGCCCGCTCCCCGGCTCGATTCCGGACATCTCGAGAAGCGGGCAGGCGTTCATTCCGAGCGCCGCGAACCAGGTGCCGGCGTTCGGGTTCGGCGTACAGCTCGGCGCGGTATACGACGTCAGTCCGATGCTGAGCGTCGGCGCCTCGTACACGACGCCGCAGAAGTTCCAGGACTACAAATGGAACTCGGCCAACGCCGACGTCTCGTCGCCGAACTTCGGCCTCAATCGCCAGATCACGTTCACGCTCGACGGCCCGCAGACCGTGACGTTCGGCGTCGGTCTGAAGCCGAGCTCGCATCTGCGAATTGGCATCGACGGACGCCACGTGAAGATGGGCAGCGTGACCGGCATCGGCGAAGACGCCGACTCGTTGATTCGGTGGCGCAGCGTGTGGTCGGTGCTGATGGGCGGCGAGTACTGGGTGAACGATCGGACGGCGATCCGCGCCGGCTTCAGCTACCTGCAGACGCCGATCGTGGCCGACCGCGTCTCGTTCAGCCTCGGCACGCCGTCGACCTTTCAAAAGCATTTCACCATCGGCGCCGGCACGATGGTCGCGCCGCATCTCGGGTTCGATCTCGGCTTCTACTTCGTCCCGAGGGAGTCGATCGACGGTCCGATTCTGAGCCCGGCCGATGGCAATGCGATTCCCGGCACCGCGGTGACGCTGTCGAACAAGCTCACCTCGTTTCAGTTCGGCCTGAACTTCAAATTCTGACGCGGGTCGTTTCCGGATACCGATTTGCAGACGTAGGACCGAGGCCACAGCCGAGCGAAAGCGATTCGCAGACGTAGCGTAAAGGCTTCACCTTCGCCAAGGCTCCGGCGGACAGTTCAGCCGAGCGTCTCGCGCGGTCACGCCTACCCGTGGGGATCACCGTGGGATGGTATTTCGAAGACTTCGAACCCGGCCGCGCCGTGACCTCGCGCGGCCGGACCATCACCGAAACCGATGTGGTGATGTTCGCCGGTCTCACCGGCGATTTCGTCGAGCTGCACACCAACGAGGAATACGCGAAGGAGACCAAACTCGGGCGGCGCGTCGCGCACGGCGCGCTCACCTTCGGCATCTCGATTGGCTTGAGCACGCGGATGAACCTGCTCGACGAGACGCTGCTGACGTTCGCCGGCGTCGACCGGCTGCGCTTCGTCGCGCCGGTCTTCATCGGCGACACCATCCATCTCGTCAAGCGCGTCGTCGAGCGCCGCGAGCTCGACCCGCGTCAGGGCACGGTCGTGTTCGAGAGCCGCGTCTTCAATCAGCGCGAGGAGCTCGTGCTGATCTATCAGGACAAGCTGCTGATCAAGCGGCGCGTCACCCCGCCGGAAAACTCCGCTGACGCCTGACGCGATCGATCTGTCCCTGATGACGCCGCTCGTGCAGCGCCAGGAAGCCGAGCATCTGAGGAACGCTGGTCGCCCCTGTCAATGGGTGCTCCGAGATCATGCGATCGAACTGCAGGTCGCGGTTTGTCGCCAGCAGCGCACGTGTGTCGGCGAGCGACTGCCTTAGATCGCTCTGGAGCGCCGCCGCCGGACGGTGCCGCCGCGGCGTGGCGAGATCGGGATTGCGGGTCGGCACCAGCGGGAACTCCGTCAGCAGCCGGCGCACGCTGTCCGGCATCGTGCGGCTCATGATCGCGATCGGCGTCGAGAACAGCGACAGCACCATCGTCGGCACGTACATCGGCGCGACGTTGATCTCGTCGAAGGTTCGGCGCAGATACGGCCGGCGGCCGACGCGCGCCAGCTCGATCAGCCGCGCGATCTCGCCGCGGTACAACGCCTCGGCCAGCACGAGATGATCGAGGATCTCGCCGATCGACCAGACACCCGTGCGCGGCGCAAAATCGAGCTGCCCCTGACTCAGCGCACCGGTCATCCCGAGTGTCTGCGCGCGCGCAGACTCGAGCTCGCTCAGGCGGTCCATGGGCGCCGCCGCAGCATGCGATTCAATGCGGGCGTGGTCATGAACGTGGTGACGAGCGCCATGACCACGAGCATCGTGAAGAGCCGGTGCGTGATGATCCCGAGGTCGAGGCCGATGTTCAACGCGATGAGCTCGACGAGCCCGCGCGTGTTCATCAGCACGCCCAGCGCCGCCGAATCGCGCCACTGAAGGCCGGCCAGCCGCGCCGCGACAAGGGTGCCGCCGAATTTGCCGGCGCACGCGACGAGAATGATTGCGCCGCAAATCAGCCAATCGCGCGCGCTGCTCATCAGCGCGATCTCGGTGCGCATGCCGGTGAACGCGAAGAACGCCGGCAGAAACAGCACGGCGACAAGGTCCTCGAGCCGCTCGTTGATCTCGACGGCGGCACGCGAGTCGTGCGGCATGACCGCGCCGAACAGAAACGCGCCGAAGATTCCGTGAATGCCGATGTATTCGGTGGCCATCGCGGACGTCATCAACCCGGCGAACATCGCGCTCAAGCCCGCTTTCGACATCCTCGACGCCGCGTCGAGCGAGGCGATCCACCGGCGCACCACCGGCTGCACGGCGGCGAACATCACGGCGATGAAGGCGAATGTCAGCATCACGGCCCATAACGCCTGCGAGGTTCGCGCGTGCGCGATGCTCACGACGAGCGCCAGCAGGCACCACGCGGTCATGTCGTCGACCGCGGCGCAGGTCAGCGCGAGCGTTCCCATGCGCGTGCGCTGGAGGTTCTTGTCGCCCAGGATGCGCGCGAGCACGGGAAATGCGGTCACCGACAGCGAGACCCCAAGAAACAGCGAAAACACCGTGAACGGCACGTCCCCGGGCGACACGATCGGGTAGAGCACGATCGCCAGCGCCGATCCGAGAAGAAACGGCACGACGATGCTGGCGTGCGAGATCGCGATCGTCGCATGTCCGCTCTTCCGCAGCACACGGACGTCGAGCTCCAGGCCGACCAGGAACATGTAGATCATGATCCCGATCTGCGCATACACGCCGAGGAACATCGCCACCTGCGGCGGCAGCAGCGCGGCGTACGCGCCCGGCGCGATTCGGCCGAGCAGCGACGGCCCGAGCATGATCCCGCCCACGATCTCCCCGATCACCGCCGGCTGATGGATCCAACTGAACACCACGCCCATGGCGCGCGCGGTGACGATGATCACGGCGAGGGCGAGCAGCACGTGCGCGATCGTGTTCACCGGAGCGCCGGCGTCGATGGTCGGAGGATAGCCGTGAAGCGTCGTCGCGCCGCCGAGCCGCTCGCCGATCGTGCGAATCCAGACGAACAACGCGACCGCGGCGGCGAGCATCGAGCCGTAGCCGAGCGTCATCGCGAGCCGGCCCGTACGGATCATGTCGGTTCGTCCGCGGCGAACGTGGAATGGAACAGCAATGGGATAGGCGCCCCCAGCCGCGCCGTGGCCACGGGGCCTTTTGCGAGATCGAACGCGTCGAACACCAGCATGGAGGAGGCGGTGCGCTCCGCGTCGAATGCCTGGCAGATGACGACGCCCGATCGCGGCACGCCCGGCTCGGCGACGAACGCCGGCTCGCCGCCGAAATATTGTCGCGGGGCGGCCTGGTACACGTCGGCGGCGCCGGTCGTCCAGTCGATCCGCACGATCTGATCGAAGAACTTCCGCCCGGGCCGTCCCGCCGCGCTGATGCCGAGCATCCAGAACGCTTCGTACTCGCGGCCGGTCGCGTCGAGATCGTGGGCGGGGAAATCAGGAGAGCAGGAGTACGCGACGTCGCGCCGCTCGATCGCCACGCCTGCCGCCGGATCGATCGTGAAGCGAACGGGATGGCCGCGAAACGTGCCGGTGAACAGATGCGGGATGACTTGGTACTCGGGGTACAGCGGCTGCTCGTACTCCACGACATCGACGAGCACGCGGCTGCCCTGGTCGAAGGCGTTGATCAGGTGCAGACAGTACTGGCGCCCGATTGGAATCGTCGCGACGAGCTGTCCCGTCTCGCGCGAGATGACCAACAGGCTGCTGCCGCGATCGGGCTCCCACGCCAGCGCATCGATCACCGTCGCGCCGCCGCGGAGCATGGCCTCGACGTCGAGCAGGAGCGGGCTCACATAGAACAGCAGCCAGCTGGCGCTGATCGCGAAGTCGTGAATCGAGCTCGGATACGGGAGCGGCAGCCGCCGGCGGTAGACGAGCGCGCCATCCGCCCCGAACCGGAACACGTTCAGCATCGGATGCTGCCGCGAGAAGGAGACGCCGAAGTTGAACAGCTCGCCGGTCCGATGGTCGATCTTCGGGTGCGCGCTGAACGGCGTCACCGCGTTCAACTGATTGTCGAACGTGTGGAGGCCGCGCGTCTCCAGCGTGACCGGATCGACGGCCCACGGCAATCCCTGCTCGCCGAACGCGAGGAGCGCGCCGCGATACGGGTACACGCTCACGTTCACGGGCGACTCGAGCCCGATCCCGCGCGCGAGCTGGTCGCCGGCGAATGCGGTGCCGAACGTGCGGAACACCGGGCGCTGATCGCTCTCCTCGCGCACGAACTTGCCGCTGCGCACGAAGCGATTCGTGAACCTGGCGCGGCCGGGCCCGAGTCTCAGCGCCGCGACCATGCCGTCGCCGTCCAGCCAATGCCGGTACTGGAAGCCGTCCCGCGCGAAACGCCCGGGACCGTTCAGCAGCAGCGTGCCGCGCACGTAGGAAGGCAGCGCGCCGTCGACGTGGACGGGCGCATCCACTGCTTCGCCGACATCGAGCGTGAACGCGCGCTCGATGAGCGGCGCATGATCGATCGGCAGATCGGACGCGTGCACGGCTGCGCCTAGGTCGCCGCCACGACACGCTCGACCCGCGGCGCCGGCGTGCGCAGCGGCGTATCGAATCGAAACGCCGCTTCAGGATTCCATCCGGCGGGCCACTCGTACCGCGCTGACGACTGTGCGTGGGCCGCGTATTCCGCGCGCATCCGATCCGGCTCGAAGCTGAGACGCTCGGTGTCCAGCTGCTCGATGAACGCCTTGTTCCACACCAGCGCCGGCTCGCCGAGCACCATCGCGTAGATGTGCGCCGCGGTGTACTTTGCCAGCGTCATGGCGTTCGCCAGCTGATCGTCGATCACGGCGCGCGCTTCCTCCACCGACACGCCCACTTTGTAGAACGTCTGCTCGGCGACCGCCAGGCCGTGAATGTCGTAGAACTCGAAGAAAATCGGCGCCGTGTGGGGCTCGCGGTTCGTCTTCTTCCAATCGTAGTAGTGCTTGATGAACGTCTGCAGCACGAGGTTCACGCGCCCGAGCTTGGTGAAGCTGCGCAGGAAATGAATCAGGAAGCGCCGGTCGGTGAACAGATCGTTGATGAACGGAAAGACGAAGAAGGCAAAGTAGATCGTCAGCTCCCAGACGTACTTCAGCGAATACGCCTCCTGATCGCCGAGACACTCGTAGCTCACCGCGAAGCTCGGGACGTACGCCTGATATACGGCCTCCTCGAGCTGTTCGTACAGCGGGATCTTCGCGTCCAGCTCCGCCGGATCCGCCGTGAGGATCGAGTCGGTCACCAGCGTGTTGTAAATCGAAATAACGTCGCCGCCCGGGCTGTAGAGCGGATCGGTCCAGCGCCCCGCTTCGCCGACCATCGCCCAGCGGCCGCGGTCGATCGTCTGCACGGCGTCGAACGAGAAATCGCGATAGCACGCCCAATGCAGGATCCGCCGCTTCCGCAGCTCGCGTCCGAACAGCGGGAAATGCTCGCACACCCACTCGACCAGACGCGCGGGATCGTTCACGTCCTCCGGCTTGATCAACCGGTTGTCGTACACGAGGCCGAGGCTCGTCTGTCCCTGCAGCGGAATCACCCACCACCACAGGCCTTCCTCGCAGAAGTGGCTCGTGGCGAGCCAGAACGGGAAATGTCCCGTATGCGATCGCTGCGGGTTGAGCCGCACCTGCTTGTTCGTCGAATCGGTGAGGTACTCGAAATTCAGCAGGCCGTCCACCCACATGAACGACGCGCCATGCCGGATGTTGTTCTGCTTCTTGAGCCCCAGCTGCTTCTGGAGCAGATGCGACCGGCCCGCCGCGTCGACGACCCATCGCGCCGTCACCGTGTGTGTCTCGCCGTTGCGCTTGTAGGTCACGCGATGCGGAGCGCCCTCCGGCCCATCGCCGGCGAGCGCAATCGACGCCTCGAGCGCGTGATTGTGGAACGTGTAGCGATCGGCAACCAGCACGTTGCGCCGCAGCAGCTCGCGCTCGATCTCGTTCCGATTGAGCTGATACGTCGGCACGTTCGAGATCTTCCGGATGTACGACTGGCTGTAGCTCTCCCACCGGCTGTTGTCCATGCCGGCGGTCTTCCAGTAGAAGCGCAGGTTGTATTTGAGGAAATGTTCCCGGAGCAGGTACTCCTCGAGCTCCAGCACCTTCGAGAAGTAATAGCCGCTCACCTGCACGGTCGCTTCGCCGACCTTTTGTCCGGCCTGCGGCACCTGCAGCCGTTTGTCGATCTGCAGAATCCGGATCGAGTCCGAATTCAACAGCAGCTGCCGCGCCAGCGACAGCCCCGCAAGCCCCGCCCCGACGATGACGACGTCGTAGTGATTGTCGTGATGTCCCGCCGCTCCCATCAACACGCTGCTCCTTCGATCTCGATCATCGATCTCCATGCGCCCGTCACAATCGCGCCGACATGACGAGCAGCCATCCGCCGACCGCCAGCAGCGCGATGGCGCCGAGCCGTTCCACGCCGGCGCCGAGCGCCGGAGCGAGCTGCCGCGCCACCGACACGACGCCGATCGACGCCATCAGCAAGGCGACCAGCAGCACGGTGCGATTGCGCGTCTGCCGCGAGCCGTCGCCGTCTGGCACGTGCAGCTTGACGCGCAGCTTCCCCTCCGACGCCATCGTCAGCACATCGTCCAGCCGCTGCGGAAGATGGATCATCTCCATGAGCAGGCGATCGACCGTCGACGCGAGCATGGCGGGATCGCCCATCCGGCGGGCCTCGGCGACGCCCATCTGCACGCGTTCTTCCTGCAGCGCCGCAGCCAGGGCATCCTCTTGGGGCGCCAGCTGGGTCGCGAGGCTTGCCGTCGCGTACAGCCCTCGGAACACGTGCAGATGATGCAGCGCGAGCGGCCACTCGGCTTGGTGCGCCATGCGCCACTGCACGAGGATCTGCTCGGCCAGCCGATCGTCACCGCTCCATTCACCGTCGCGAAAAGGGACGGCCTGACGCAGCCGGCGCCTGACGGTTTCCTCGCGTCCATCGGGAGCGTCGGCGACAGCGTTGTCGAGAATCCACGCGGACGCGGCGTCGGGATCGTCAGCGGCAACGGCGTTCAGATAGCTGATGAACTGCGCACGCGCCGTGGACGTGTGCGGCTCGAACGCGCCGCCGACGAGGACGAGCCGGTCTTCGCCGACGATGATGTCGCGCGGGCCGAAATCGAACGGGACGACACGGCCGGTCAGCGCCTGATGCAGCCAGGCCGACGCGATCCGAACGGCATACTCGCCGTCGGCCGTTGGCGTCGTCGCCGGTTGACGATGAGCGACCATCAAATCGCCGAGGACCACGCCGGACGGCCGCGCGAACGTGAGCAGCCCTGGCGTGCAGTAATCGCGATGACAGACCGGCGCGCCGAAGCCGCGAGGCGACGAGCCCGCATCCACGGCCAGCGCGTCGAACGCCGCAACCTGATGCGTCTGATCGAGGCGGCGTCTGAGCGTCGCCGCGAAATCATCCACGGCTGCCGCAAACGCGAGCGGCGCGATCTCGAACCAGGGCCGCAACAGCCCCAGCAGCGGCACGTCGTTCTCGATCAGCGATGCCGCATCCGGCCGCACGAGCCGCACGATCACCGGCACGCCGGACGCGATCCATGCGTGATGACGTTCGGTCCACAGCCTCACGTCGTGTGGATCGCGCGTGAAGCCCGCGAAGCGCCGCTCGGGCGGCGCGCCGAGCTGGAGCGCGACGGTGCTTGCCACGACCGCCGGCGCGAGCGGTTCGCCGCGATCCGGAATCGATGACAGTTCGCGGCTGTCGCGTCGTGCGACGAGATCGACGCGCGACGAGAGATAGCGGCCGAAGCTCGCGAACACCGGGCCGAGGTCGGACAGCGCCTCACACACGCGGGGCATCGGGTCATCGTCGGCGCCCATCCGGCCTTCCGGCGGCGGCGTGCGGCGTGCGGCGGGAACCGGACCGATCGCGGCGAGCCGCGCCTCGACGATCTTCCGGCGCTCCTTCGCATCGACCGACGCGCGCGGGATCGCCTGGGCCTCCATCATCGACGACCGCTACTGCGCGGACCGATCGTGAAACAGCTGCTCGAGACGGCGGCTGCCGGCGAGATCGGCGTACTCATCGCGAAGCGCCCGCTCGCAGGGCGCGGTGATCACCTGCTCCCACAGCGATGCGAGCAGCGGATCGCCGTCGTGCGGCACGTGATGCACGAAGGGCGCGATGTGCGCGTCCTCGCGCGTCGTGTCGTACCGCATCAAC
>Ga0068855_100001769_pt1 | contig 26989 bp, 31 predicted proteins | sample KBSCornC52_FD_66592 | JGI IMG/M metagenome (GOLD analysis project Ga0068855, IMG submission 66592) | Corn rhizosphere microbial communities from Kellogg Biological Station, Michigan, USA - KBS Corn C5-2 | ecosystem: Host-associated > Plants > Roots > Rhizosphere > Soil ... | reverse complement strand
GTCGCCATCGAGCGCAAGCGCAACGGTGAGCTGCAATCGTGCTGCGGCACGGACCGCGATCGCTTCATCGCGCAGATCGAGCGCATGCGCGAATACCCGGTCAGGTGGATCATTCTCGAGTGCACGATGGATGACATCGTCCTCGGTCTCAACCGCAGCGCCATCAACCCGATGAGTGTGCTCGGGACCATCATCAAGTTTGGTAGCGACTGGAACATCCCGACGATGCTGTGCGGCGATGCGCGGAATGCGTCGCTGTTTGTCGAGCGGATCATGCTGCGCGAATGGAAGCGATTGAACGAGAAGGCGAAAGCCGAAGTGAAGGTGCCGGCGTGAGCGACCCCGAGCCCGACACTATTCCGTGTCCGCCGCCCGACTGGGAATATTGGGAGAATCGCGGTTGAACGCCCCCATCATCCACCGCGACCCGCTCCTCGCCGGGTACCGCGCGTGTCGCTTCTACGCGATGCGCCGCGCATGCCTCGCGCTCGCGGAGCTGCTGCGCGTCACCGCGTACGACGGCGCCCAGATGCACGAGCTGCTGCTCGTGTGGCTGAAACTGTACGACGCCGCGATCGTCGTCGCGTACGGCCACGCGCTCGCATGCTGCAATGATCCGCGCCGGGCATATCGCGTGTTTTGCGAGCGTGCCGTGCAGGAGCAGCTGCGGGAAAACGTGCAGCGGATGGCGGTGGAGATTGTTGGGGAGCCGCGGAACGAGCCGCGCGGGTCGACGTTCGAAGAGCGCGTGTTGGATGATATTGAGTTTGCGAAAGTGAGGGTTGCGTGAATTCAGACGAATTGGCGGCGAGACTGAATGACATTCGAACTTTCGCTGATAACGGCGACAGTGAGTCCGCGCACGCTCTTGAGGACCAGCTTTTCCGCGATGTTCTTCGCGCGATAAGCGCAGGAGGCAGCGACCCAATCGGGCTTGCGTCGATTGCCCTGTCCTCTCTGTCGATTGAGTTCGACCGGTGGTGCGCGTGACCATGAACGCTGACATGCGCACGCCGCGCGCCGCGCAACAGGTCGCAGATTGCCGCCACGTCGCGGCGCTCTACGTCGACCCTCGGGGGCCGTATCCGGCATTGGCACGCGGCGAGTACCTTGACTTATGGCCCGCTGGCGTAGGGCCGACCGGCACGCCGCGTGAGATTGAGTGCTGGGACGAGACACGCGACGCGCGCAAGTACGACGGCCCGCACCCGGTCGTAGCGCATCCGCCGTGCGGTCCGTGGTCGAAGCCGCACATGTGCAGCGAAAAAACACTGGCGGACACGCGCGATTGCGGCCCGCGCGCTGTCGAGCAAGTGCGCGCGTTTGGCGGCGTCCTCGAGCAGCCGGCAGGCTCGAAGTTGTGGACCTATTGCCTAATCCCTCACCCCGGCAGCCCAGACATACTCGGCCATGGGTACACCGTCGAGGTCGACCAGTGCGAATGGGGCCACGTCGCCCGCAAGCGCACGTGGCTCTACCTCGTAGGCGTGCCGCGTGATGCGCTCGAGGCTCCGCCGTTTCCTGGGCGCGCGCCGACACACTGGGTCAGCGGAGGGCGCAATCAGATGCGCAAAAATGGCAAGCAAGGCGGCGGTGTCGTGCCACCCGGAATCAAGGTCTGCTCCGCGCAGCAACGCCGCCGCACGCCGCCGCTGTTCGCTGAGTATCTCGTACGGTTGGCACGCGCCGCGGTGAAGCCGTGACCGCGCCGAAGCCCCGCGCCGAACTGCTCCGCCGCCGGCACGACGACGCGACCGAAAAGCAGTGCCGCGTGTGCCGCAAGTGGAAGCCGCGCAAGAACGGATTCTACTCACGCAGTTGCGCCCCGGATGGGCTGCAAACCATCTGCAAAGCCTGCGACAATGCCCGCTCAAGCAAGCGCGCCGAGTACCCCGAGGGCGACCGGCCCAGCGCGTGCAAGCGGGGCAAGTTCTGCAACGAGTGCGGCGGGCTCCCCCATCGCGTCGAGGGCAAACGCTGCCGCCGCTGCGGGCTCGCCTTCGCCGACGAGGCACCGCCCGAGCTCGAGCTCCGCCGGTTCGACGATATTCGCACGCGCTGCTGAAAGGTCAAATGCAAGACTGGGAATACTCGGACGACGACGCTCCGGACGCGCCACCGCCTCAAACGAGGCCGCACCTAAAGCCGGTAGACCTGGCTGCGGTGCGCGAGCTGAATGACCAGGCGCGCAAGCTGCAACAGGAGCTCGAGCTCAAGGTGCGCTGGCCCGCCATTGGCGTGGCAGGCATATTCGCTCCGCTCGAGCCCATTGACTACCTGGTTCAGGCGCTCGACATCTGCCCAGGCGCGCCCACGCTATTGGCCGCCTACGGGTTCAGCGGGAAGACCATGGTGACGCAATCGATGGCGCTCAGCATCGCCAGCGGTTCGCTGCTCTGGGACAAGTTCCCGTGCAAGCAGGGCCGGGTGCTCCACATCGACTACGAGCAGGGCGAGCGCCTCAGTCGCGACCGCTACCAGCGCCTCGCCAAGGGCATGCAGCTCACGCCGGCGGACCTAGGCGACCGCCTCAGCCTGGTCTCGATGCCGCAGCACTACATGGACATGGAAGGCAGCGAGGCTTTCATGCTCAAGGCCTGCGAGGGGTTCAACTTGGCCATCGTCGACTCCTTCCGAGCCTGCTCGCCCACGGTGGACGAGAACGACTCGGAGGCGCGCCTCGTGCTCGACAAGCTCACCCGCGTCTCGGAAAAGACCGGCTGCTGTTTCATCGTAATCCACCACGCCCGCAAGCCAGCCCGCGACGGCTCCAAGGGCGGAGGTGCGATGATGGACGTGCGCGGGTCGGGTGCCCTATTCGACGCTTGCGCTTGCGTCCTGCACCTGACCATGACCGACAAGGACGACGACCGCACACTCAAGCAATCCAAGGCGCGCAACCGGGGCACCAAGATGTCGGACGTTGCGATCGACATCTACGATGTCCCGGACGGTGACGACGAGCGAGCGGGCCTCGTGGTGCGCGCGCGGGACATCCTCCCTGCCGGCATGGCCAGCTACGAGAAGACGCCAGCGGCAGACAACGACCAATTCCGCGACGCCATTATTCGCTGCTTCCGCAAAGACCCAGAGCCGAAGTCAAAGAACGCCATCGCCGCAGCGTGCGGGCTCCGCCGGTCCAGTGTGCTCGGCGCCGTCGACCTAATGACCAGCAAGGCCGAGCTCGTTGCAGTCAGACAAGGCAACCAGACAAATTATACTATCAATGCACAAAAACTCGTTCAGGTCTGGGAATGACCGACTGGTTCCGGGTGGTTCCCAGTGGTTCCCGGAACCGGCGGTGTAGTGACCGGTGCCCAGGTGGTTCCGGTGGTTCCCCCCCCTTTAGGGGGGAACCGGTACCTGGGAACCGGTACACGTGGGTGCGGGACTGGTGAATTCTGATGATCGGAACCGGGAAATCGGGAACCAGTAATGAAAGGTAAGATATGTTCGCAAAGGACTTGATCGACGAAGACATGACCGATGGGCAGAACATCGCGATGGCGCTTTACGCGGTTGCGCAAGCCATCGAAAAGCTAGGGTTCAACGGCAACGATGGGAAAGGACCGGGGGCGATCGAGGGGCACACGATGATGCTCAGGGACGCAATCGCTCCGCTCATTGCCGACGCGATTCAAGGCGGACTAGAGCGCATCGCAGAGGCAATAAGCGAAAGCGAGAGGCGAGAGATGATTCACCCCCTCGCGCGCGCGGGCGCGTATCAAATGGCAACCGCGTGACCGGTCTCGTTGCCATTGTCGATTTTGGTTGCGCTAGGCGCCTAGCGGGGTTATCTTCAACTGCATGACGACGACGCAAACCAGCAAGCCCTCCGACAGCGCCATCACCTACACGAACAACGCCTCAATCGTTGCCTTTCAGCCGAGTGGCGATTCCTGCCGGGTCATCATCAACGAGCGCATCGAGACGATGAACATGGCCGCCGCGCTCGACTTCGAGGATGCACTCAAAGAGGCTGGTTACTGGGTCGCAGGCTGAGCGGCTCGCCTTCCGCTCCCGGCCCCGAGCATATCGGAGCTGGTGGCGGGCGTCGGAGCCCGAACCAACGAGGAGAGAATCGGCATCATGGCAAATACCTACTGGAACATTGATAGCGGCGACGGCAACGAGCTGACGGCGGGCATCCAGCTCGAGTCTGAGGCTCGTAAAATTGCGCAGCGTATGGCCAACGAGCGCGGCGAGAGCGTGTATCTGTACGAGGTCGGCGCAGGCGACGGGGAATCCGAGGCGGACTCGGAAGAAATCGAGCCTGAATAATGTGGCTAAATCTGGAAACCCACGCCGATGAGCGTGATCACTGGACCCCGAGCTACCGAGCCAGCATTGACGCGCGTTGGCCGCTTGACGGTGACGAGCAGCGCGTGCGGCTCGCTGACGGCAGTGAGGTCACGGCAACGGTCGAGCGTCACCGCGGATACCGCTGGCTCGACAATGATGGGCGCGAGCTCGATGTCGTGGCAGTGGAGCTAGCACCGTGACCCGCCGAGCCAAGACCGCAGCAACATCTGACCCGGGCCAGTACCTGCCCCTGCTGGCGCGCGCCACAGCCGATAAGGTGCGCGCCCGCTCTTTCGAAGAAATACGCGGACTGATGGCGAAATCGCGCTCCGGCACGCAGTGGACGGAAGCCGACTACGCCGCGCGCGGCTACGGGCGGATTACGCTGCGGCTGTCGCGCACCGTGCTCGAGCTGCTGGCCGCCAGGGCGAAAGAGTCGGGCAAGTCGCGGGCCGAGGTCGTGGCTGAGCTTGTGTTGGCCACCCGGCAGCCGTAGTGTGAGGCGGATGAGCTCCTGGCTTGGCACGCTTCCGTTGTTGCTGCTCCTGGGCATCGCGTGCTCGTCGGCCACCAGGGAGCCGCTAGGAGACGTTCAGCCGGACGCGGGCACCTCAGGGTCATCCGGGGCGCCAAACGCAGCTGGCGGTCATCCTGGCGCGAACGCAGGGCAAGCCGGCGAGGCGACGACGGTAGCGGGCGGACAGGCGGGAGCAGGCCAGACGCCGGAAGCGGCGGGCGCCAGCGGCGCGGCTGGCTCACCCGAGGCCGCTGATGCTGGGCCGAACTGGCCTGACTGCGCGGGGACGTGGGCGATTTGCGACACCCCTGATGCGGACGGCAAACCGCTCGGCTACGGCTACGCCTGCCAGGTCCCGACCGGCTACGGCACGCATTACCAGATGGCGTGCCAATTCTACTGCGACACCGACGTGAACCCAGGCACGCCGGACGCGGACCGACAGACGCGCTGCGAAGCCGCTGGCGGCCAATGCGCGTGCCTCTCGCTCGGCACGCTCGACGACGCCGGCAATGTCGACGATTCCGGCCCCTGCTCGAATCGATATGCGTGTCAGCCGCGCTAGCGCACCAGCCGGTACGCGCCAAGCTTCCTGGCTCGCTGCTCGGCCCGCTTCTTAATAGCCGCCTTCGTGGCCTTGGCCTCGGCCGCGTACCAGTCTGGTGAGCCAGGCTTGGGCGCCTCGAGCTCAGGCGTGTACCATGTGCGCGCAGCTCGCACCCCGTAGAGCAGCGAGTCGCAACAGTGATTCTCGAAGCGCGGATCCTCGGCGACGCGGCCCGGCCCCCACTGCAGCAGGCACATCTCGTCGAGCAGCTGGCCGCAGTCGCGCGCCACGATTTTGACCGTGCCGCTGCGGAGCTCGCCCTGGACGATTTCCTGGAACGCGCGCTTCTTCGTCTTCTCGGCCGCGACGATGCCGATGCCATAGCGCTGGCGCATCTCCTCGGCGTAACCCTTGCCGAGCCCGCCCTCGTCGCCGATGATCTGCAGCCCGGCTCCGAACTCGGCCCGCAGGCGCTCCGTGTGCGCAGCGACCGCGGACGGGATGAGCCCGGTCATACTCCAGCTCCGAAGCACATACACCTCGGGCATACCGGTCTTCGTGCCGAGCACCGTGAACGCCGTCGCGTCAGTGAACCCGAAGTCAATGCTCAGTATGTGGCGCAGCCCGTCGGGGACTTGGTCCGGAGTGACCGCGTTGAGCGCCGCCGAATACGGGTACACGAGCGCGCCCTCGTCGCGCACCCATTCGCCGAGGTACTCACGGCGGAACGTGGCCGAGCTCTGGTCGAGCCCGTACGTCTCGCAGAACAGCGCGATCTCGTGCTTCGCGTCCGGGATGTGCGGGTTGTCGAGAATGGTCCAGTGGTGCGTCGGCCACGGGGGCGAGCCGTCACCGGTGCTCACCTCGTAGAACAGGCCGGCCGGGATGGGGCTCGGTGTGCCCGCGAGTAGCAGGTGCCCCGCCTTGTCGATGAGGGCTGGCTCAATACTGTCCGTGATGAGCTCGCGCAGCCAGACGCCGTACTCCTGCGCCTCATCGATTGCCGCGCGCTTGTACTTGCTGCCGCGGAACTTGCCGACCTCGGACTTGTCTTTGCAGCCAGCGAGCCAAATGGTGTGCCGCGTCAGGCCGACCATGAGCAGCAGCTGCCCGTCGACCTCGCGGAGCCGCAGCTGCAGCTCGGGGTAGCGCTGCGCGAAGTAGTCGATGGCCGGCTGCAGGATGCGGCGCGCGTCACCCTTCGAGCGCGCGATGTACACGCTGAGCCCGGCCGGGTCGGAGAGCGCGCCGTCGATGAGCCACGCGAGGATGCCGTGCGACTTGCCGGCGCGGCGCGAGCAAACGGCGACCTTGCGGCGCGACGGGTCGCAGACGAACGCGCGCTGTTTTGGATGCAAATCGCCCAGGAACCGGCGGGCCTTGCGGACATCGTTCGCCGTGTTGATTCGGCGCTCGAGCTCCCCGCGAAGCTCCGGCGGCAGCTGGGCGATTTGCGCGGGGGTCACTTCGGCTTGCGCTGAGGACGCAGCGTGAGCTGGAGCCTTCTAATATCGTCGTTCAGAAACCGACGGTAGCTGATTAGGTAATCGAGCTTCGCTTTGCGCTCTCGCTTTGTGCCCGGTGCCCATAAGACACATGTGCCACAGGCTTCGCACGTCTTTTTCATTCGGTCACGATTTTGACGGCTGCGCGCGTCACCGCGGCGTCGGGTACCCAATAGGTCTCGCCCGTGTTCGGGCTGTGGTACGCGAACCCACCCGAGTAGCGCTCGATGGGGCACCCGTCGGTGGCAACGATGACAGGCTCACCGTCGAGGTTGTGCTGCAGCGACAAGGCGAGAAAGATCACCTTCGTTTTCGGCGCCGCTGGCGCTTGCGTGCCCGCCGCCAGATTCGATTTCCTCGCCGCTTGTTTCGTAGCTTCGTCCATTGCTGCTCTCTCCGCTGAGTTGGGCCAGGAAGCGGGATGCCTCCCGCGCTAGGTCTGAGTCGCTCATCTGCTGATATCGAATCACCACTTCGCTATTCGCCCCGCTCAGGCCGAGAATGTCGGCCAGATGCTTGGCGGCAGTGAGCGCGGTGCGGTGGTCGGGCTTGCGGATTTCGACGACGTTGCCCTGCGCGTCGACCGTCTCCTCGGTGCGCGTCTCGGCGGCACGGCCAATCTGCGCGATGCGCTCGATCACCGCCATCTTCGCCTCTTCGCCGCCCCACGACAGGCGCAGGAGTCGCCCGGCCTCGGCGCAATACTTCTGCGCATTCTCGAGCGAGAGCCCGTGCGTCACCGCGAGCTGGCGGACCGAGCGGTAAGGGAACCACTCGCCCTTGCTCATCGTGTGCGCGATCTCCTCCACGATCTTGTCCTTGGCCAGCGTCGAGCCCTCGGCGCCGCCGCTGCCCGGTTTGAGCGAGCGCCGCCCCATCAGAGCCCCCGCTTCTCGCAAGCCATCGCGAAGCAGACCCACAGGAAGACGAAGGTCAGAACGTAGCTCATCCCTTCGCGCCCTCCGCCGCCGCAGCACGTCGCGCCAGCTCCTCGACCTCGAACCTCTTGATCTCGTCGACCAGGTCCATGAGCTGGCTCGGCCCGTCGACTTCGGGGTCATAGCCCCGGCGCATGCGCTTCAGATACTCGAGGAAGTGCAGCGGGTCGGCCGCATTGTTCTGCCGCGCCGCGCGCTCGAGACGCCGCGAAAGCAACACGCCCTCGGATACGGGCAGCGCCTTCTTCGGGGCAACCCACGTGAGGTGCCGCGCAATCCGTCGAGAGAGGCTACCCACGGCGGACGCCCATCAGCAGCGCGTCGTAATCGCCATCCACGTCTCCGATGGGAGGAGGCGCCGGATTGGTTTCCGGCTGCTCATCCTCGAGCACCGCGAGCACCTCTTCCTCCCGCACCACCCGGAAATTCCCGTTCTTGTCGGCCCAATCCGCCGCCTTGTTCTGCCGCGGCACGTTCACGTCGAGGCAGTAATCCTGCCCCGCCTGCCGGTCGACCAGCACAATCTCCCCGGGCTTGAGCGTCGTCGGCACGAAATGCCCGTGCCCGTTGTCGCGGTAATGCCCCGGGCCGACCGCGATCACCTCGGCCTTCAGCGTCTTCTCGGGCTTCGCCGTGTCCGGCAAGAAGATGCATCCGCCGTCAGACACCTTTTTCGGTGGCAAAAATCGGATCACCACATTGTCCTGAATCGCGCGGATATGTGCCATGTTTCGATAGGGCTATCACGAATGGCACACTCTGTCACGCGAAATTGCGTGGCATTTTTGAACCAATTGCGCCACTGTGTGTCACGCAAGAATGGCACAGACCGGCCAGCTGAAATGGCATCAGCTTGACAAGGGAGCCGAAATGGCTCGCGAAATTGTCGCGCTGTGCATTGCGCTGCAGACCGAGCAGAAGCCGCGCAAGACGCGCTGCCGCGACGCCGCAAGCCGGTACGAGATGCGCCGCCTGGGCGGGCTATCGCCGGGCGCCTACTACCGTTCCGGCGCCTACTCGGGCTCCGATGGCGGGGCGTCGCTGGTCTGGCCCGAGGAGCGCAGCATCGCGAACGCCGCGCAGGCCAAGCTCGCAGGGCAGCAGAAACCCAAGGTCCAATTCGTCACGAGCGATTCGGACTGGCAGACCAAGCGCAAGTCGAAGAAGCTCGACCGGTTCGTCGAGGGGCAGTTCATGCAGGCGATCGGCAGCTACGCCGACGTGTGGCAGCTCATGCTCCGCGTGTTCCTCGATGCCTGCGTGTTCCCGACCGGCGGCGCGGTCAAGGTGTTCGCCGACGAGGAAGACGGGCGCGTCAGCTACGAGCGCGTGTTCACCTGGGAGCTCTTCGTCGACCCGCTCGAGGCGCGCTATGGCCAGCCGCGTAACAAGTTTCACGTCTACCCGTACGACCGCGACGAGCTGATCGAGAAATTCCCCGAGCAGAAAGACGCGCTCGAGCGCGCCCCCGAATACGTCGAGGAGGGCGAAGCCGAGTGGACCGGCACGAAGCGCATCTCGAATCAGATCCGCGTGTGCGAGGCGTGGCGACTGCCGTTCAGCAAGAACAAGCCTGGGCGCCATGTGATCGCGGTGAATGATGCCGTGCTCGTCGACGAGGATTGGACCCGCAACGAGTTCCCCTTCATCGAGATCCATTGGTCGAAACACCTCGTCGGCTCCGATGGCACATCGCTTGTCGAGGAAGTCGCGAGCATCGCCGACGTGGTGAACGACACCGTTCAGCGGATGCAGGACTCGCACAAGCGCACGAGCATGGGTGTGCTCTGCTACGAGGAGGGCTCACTGCGCGAGGAGGACCTCCGCACGAACGAGGACGGCATAAATCTGCGCAGCGCGCCGGGCAAGGCGCCGCCGACGTATCAGCAGCCCATCCCGTTCGGCCCGGCCAACGTGCAATTCCTGCAGATGAATCAGGCCGAGCTCCACGACATTTCCGGCGTGTCCGAGATGCTCACGAGCGGCGACAAGCCGGCGGGGCTCACGGCCGCCGTTGCAATCAGAGCAACCGAGGATGTCCAGAGCAAACGCTTCAGCGTCATTTATCGCGCGTACGAAGAGAGCTTCGTGTCGCTGGCGCGCCACACGGTGGCCTGCACTCGCGAGCTGTACGCGCAAAACAAGGACTTCGAGTCGCGCTGGACCGGCAAAGGCTTCCTCAAGACGCTGAAGTGGCGCGACGTTGACCTCGAGGATGACCGCTACGTCATCCAAATCTACCCGGTTGGCGAGGTGAAGAACACGCCGGCCGATCGCCTGCAGCTCATCCAAGAGATGAACGCGGCGGGCAAGGTCAGCGACGAGAGCCTCATCGAGGTCATCAAGTACCTCGACACCTCGAAGGAGCTCGAGTCGGTCAGCCGTCAGCGCGAGCTCGTCGAGAGCTACGTCGACCAGTGGCTCGATGCGACGCCTGAGGCCGAGCAAGAGGGCGAGTTCCGCTACCGCCCGCCGATTCCGTGGATGCCGTCGCTGCCCGATGCGCTCGTGCAGGTCGCACAAGCGTACCTCGAGGCCGAGATGGATGACGTGCCCGATTTCAACAAGGACTTCTTCCTGCGCTTCATGCAGGAAGTCGACCTCGAGATCCAAAAGAAGGAAGCGCGCGCCGCCGCGAACGCCGCCGGCAAACCGATGGCGCCGCAAGCTGACATGGGCGCACCCGGCATGATGGCGCCGCCGCCCGGCGCTCCGCCCGGCCCGATGCCGCCGCCCGGTCCGCCCGGCGCTGGCGCCCCACCCCCACTCCAATTGGTGCAGTGATGCCTGGCGACGAAGCAACCGAATCCACGGCCGCGAGCACTACCGCTGCCCCCGTTGCCGCTCCCTCCGGAGGTGGCATCAAGACCGCGGCCGAGGTGATCGCGAAGGTCACGGCGCCCGATACTCCCGCGAAGGACGCGAAGGGCAAGTTCGTCGCCGCCGCGAAGCCGACCGAGCCCGCGCGCCGCGTCGAAAAGCTCGAAGCCGCAGCGAAGCCCGCCGAGGCTCCCACGGCCGCGCCGGAGCCCGAAGACGACGCGAGCATCATCGCGAAGGCTCGCTTCCACCTGCAGCACGGCAACGTCGCCAAGTTCATCGACACCGTCGTCGGCGACATGAACGCGGATGGCATCCCGGATGCCGTGCGAGAGGCGCTTGGGCGAAAGCTCGGAGTGAGCTCGAAGCAGTGGGAAGAAATCCGCAAGTACGAGCAAGGCGCCAAGCGCAAGCTCGCCGCGCGCGAACAAGAACTCTCCGGCGTCGTCGAGCGGCTCAAAGCCGAGTATGCCCCGCTCCACCAGGCGCGCGCGGCTTACGAGGCCGGAGATTACGATGCGGCGTTCAAGGCTGCGTTCGGCGAGGATGCGGCCGACTACCAGCGCAAGATCATCTCGCAGCGGGTCGGCAAGAACCCCGAGGTCGAGAAGCTAAAGGCCGAGATCGAAGCCGAGCGCGCCGAGCGCAGGGCGATGGCGGAACGCGAGAAGGAAGCGCGCGCCGCGGCCGAGCAAGCCGAAGCGCAGCGCGCCTACATGTCCGAGATGCAGGGGCAGCTCGTCAAGTCCGACGACCCCGAGATCGCCGCGTATGCCACCAAGCCGCAGTTCATTCAGCGCTGCTTCGCCGTGATGCAGCGCGTGTACCAAACGCAAGGCGTAGAAGCCGACTTGGCCGACGTGGTCGAGTACGTGCGCGCCAATCAAGTTTCTGTCGCGGAGGCCCGTTCATGGGCACCCGCTGCTACTGCCGGGGCCGCCCCCGCGAATGCTGTCCGGGCCAGCGCACCGCCCGAGAAACCGCCCGCTGCGAAAGCACCGGCGCGCGCCCTCAAGCAATCGCAAGCCGCAGAGGCGACCGGCAAGCCGCGGAAAGAGACATCGGCAGAGGTGCGGGAACGCTACCGACGCATGATGGAACAGTCCGACGAAGCAGCCGAATAGCACGCCTTCACGCGGCCAGGGACAATCCCAATGGCCTCAACTCTGGCGCAATTCGACGCATTTCTCAAAGACTACTACACCAAAGACAAAATCGACGACCTGACCAAGAAGGATCGACCCTTCTTCGGCATGGTCACGCGCGAGGAAGACCTCGGCGGCGATCAATACGTTCATCCGTTCATCTTCCAGAATCCGCAAGGCTTCGGCGCGACGCTCGCCAAGGCGCAGCAAGGCTCTCAGCAAGGCTCCGGCAACGGCAACTTGCAGGGCCGCAAGTGGAAGGTCGCGTACGGCGACTACAGCGCGTCGGTCGAAATCGGCGACAAGGTCATCAAGGCCTCGCGCTCCAACGTCGGCGCGTTCCTCCGCGACCAAGAGACGGAAATCAACGGCCTGTACAACGGGTTCGGCGACACCTTCTCGACGTACCTGTACGGCAATGGCGGCCAGGCGCTCGGCTCGTTCACCATCTCGAGCGGCGTGTGCACGCTCGTCAATGCCGACGACGTGGTCAACTTCGAGGTTGGGCAGATCCTCGTGGTGTCGGCCAACGATGGCTCCGACTCCTCGCACGTCCTGATTGCCAGCTCGGCTCAGGGCTTCGTGGTCAGCGTCGATCGCAACGCGGGCACGTTCAGCGTTTCGGCGACTTCGGGCGGTTCGGTGGCGACGCCGACCAACTGGACCGGCACGATGTACGCCTTCCGCGACGGCGACTTCGGCGGCTCCGGCGCGACGCGCATCCTGCTCGGTCTCGGCGCGTGGATCCCCGCGGCGGCTCCGACCTCGACGACGTTCGAGAACATCAATCGCACGGTCGACTCGGCGCGCATGTCCGGCATTCGCCTGACGAGCGCGGAAATCGCGAGCGTGACGCTCGAGCAGCGCCTCAAGCGCTTGGTGACGCGCATGCGCGGCCGCAACTTCGGGCCCGGCCCGGACGCCGTGTTCCTGAACCCCGAGAAGTGGCAGAACGTCGCTGACTCGCTCGAGTCGCGTGGCTACCGCGAGATCGGCGCGAATGCCGAATTCGGCTACGAGAACATCACGTTCAAGGCCGGAGGCAAGACGGTCAAACTCTACGCGGATCCGTTCTGCCCGATCGGCACCGCGTTCGCGCTGAAGATGGACACTGTCAAGCTCGGTGGCCTCAGCAAAATCCCCGAGGTCGTCAATGGTGACGGGCTCGAAATGCTCCGCAAGGTCGCAAGCAACGACTACGAATACCGCCTGGTCGCGTACCCGGCTTTCGTGGTTGCTGCCCCGGGCTTCTGCGGTCGCGTCGCAACGACCTGAGGTGTGACCATGAGTGCAAGCGCTGGCGACGTTCCTGCCTACGACCTCAAGTCGGCCAGGTTCGATCGAGTACACATGAGGATGCGAGCGACGATCGGCGCGGCTGGCGCCGTGCCCTCGCCGCTCACTTCGCAGGACGACCAGAACATGAGCGTCACACACGGCACGGCCGGCGTGTACGCGCTCACGTTCCCGCCTGCTGCAGACGCGGACGCCGAGTTGGACGTGACGTTCGTTTCCGCTGCAGGAACAATCAAGACGGCGTGGGTCACGGCGTTCTCGCCAACGGCAGGGACCGCGTCCGTCACGTTCGGCAACGGTGGCGGAACGGCCACCGATCCCGCAAGCGGCGACACCGTCACATTCGCCTTCGTGCTGAACCGGACGAAGCAATTCTGATGGCCGGCATGCCAGGCATGGAGCCCGACGGCGATGAGCCGAAGGGCAAGAGCAAAGGCAAGGGCTTGGACATCGCCGTCATCATGGGTGACAAGCCAAAGCTGGGAGACGGTAAACCAGCGGAGGACCGGGGCGGCGCGCTGCCTCCCGGGTTCGAGGCGGCGTTCTCCGAGGTGTTCCCGGACATGGCCGGGGACCAGGAAAAGATGGCGGCGATGAAGCGCCTCATCGGGACATGCATGAGCGACAGCGACGATTACTAACCCACCGGAGTGATGCAACGTGGCAAGAACCCGAACCCTGACCCAGATGCTGGCGGACGTGCGCTGGCAGGCGGACCAGGTCGGGGCCACGTTGCGCCACACGGACGCCGACCTCACGCGCGCGATCAATCAATCGATTCAGCGTTGGCGTGAGTGGGTGAGCGAGCAGGGCTGGCCTCTGTATCTCACCCCATTTTCCAGCACTCTCACGGTCGGCCCCACGGCGCCCTACGCCTTCGGTACGCTCGACATGTCCGGTTGGACGGGCGGACCGGTGCTGCACGTCTACCAGCTCGAGTGCACGGTCAACGGCCAGGTGCTCGACATTCCGCAGATCCCATTCGAGCAGCGCAATCAATACCAGGGCATCTTCGGCCCGGTACCGACCGGCGCGACGCAGAGCATCCCGGTCGGCTTCTTTCGCTACGGCAACAAGCTCGGTATCGTGCCGCCGCCGCAGTCCGCGTATCCGTACACGGGCTGGTTTATGGGACTTTTCCCGGACCTCGTCGCGGGCAGCGACACCTTCGACGGCATCGCCGGGTGGGAGGAATGGCTCAACTGGGACGTGCTCGTGAAAATCCTCGTGCGTGACCGCGAGGGCGGCATTTACGCGCTGGCCACTTCGGAGCGCGACCGGCTTAAGGCCGAGTTCGAACAGCGACTGCGACAGGACCGCCCGAGCGTCACGCGACGCATCGACATGCGCAACATGCGCAACCGAAGGACGATGCTGTGACGCTGAAGCAGATCAATCAGTTCGCGACGGGTGACGCCGAAAAGCTCGGGCGCCAGCTGTCCGCGTTCGAGGACAATGTGCACGCCGAGTGCTCCGATATCCGCTTGAACTTCGCGCCGGTGCTCGACGATGTGTCGCGCGTCGCGCTCCCTGCGCCAGCGCCGACTGCCTTCGCTTTACTGCCTGATCAGCAAGCGGTATTCGACACCACCCGGGGCAACCTCACCGCGATTTTGCCGCCTCTGTCGGCAAAGAACTTCGGTCGGCGCTTCGTAGTGATCATGCGCACGGCGCGCAACACGCTGAACGTGATTTGCCAGGACTCAGCGGTGCGGCTCAATGGCAGCGCGTTTCCACTGGCCATCACAGCGACCGGAGTCACAGTTTTCTACTGCGACGCAGCGGGGTACTACAAGTGAGCGATCTGCTCCCGATCTTGTTCACCCGCGGGCAGAACGAGGGAATCGACCCGCGCGTCGCGCCGCCCGACGTGCATGTCGTCGCACAGAACGTGCGCTGGCGCAAAGATGGCCGCCCCGCGAAGCGCTACGGCTTGCGCTCAATCAGCTTGAGCGGGCTGAATTCAGTGAGCGGCGGCCCGCAATACACGTCTTCGCCGGTCAACGCCATCACGCAATGGAGCGGCGCGCCGCTGCTGCTGCTCGGCTCCGGAGCTCGCCAGCTGAACGGAACGACTTGGACAGACGCGGACATCGCGTCTCGCAACGAGATATCGCATTGGGGCCCAGGCGAACGTTCGCCCGTGGCCATCTCCGACCAGAAAACGTTTGCGAACGCGTCGGTCGGATACTCGAGCGGGCTGCTGCTCTACGCCTGGGATGACGGGACAGTAACGTACACCTGCGCGCGCACCCCGAGCGGGTCGGTGGTCATTTCGACCACGGCATTCGCGACGGCCACCTACCCGCGCGTGGTGAGCACGAGCTCCTTTCTCTACCTGTTGACCAGGAACGGGACGACGCTCAACTGTACTACGTTCGACCCGACAACGGGTCTCCCGGGAGCGACAGTCGCAATCGGGACACTGAACAACGCGGGGGACTATTTCGACGCGGTCGGCCGTGGCAGCGATTTCGTGGTCGTGTACCAGAGCGCCGTCAACACACTGACGGTCAAGCTGCTCACTGCCGTATCTTCGCCGGCTGTGACGCAGACGCAGACGATCGCGTCGGCCGATGTTGGTGTCCAGCATACGAAGATGACGATCGCCGGCACGAGCTCGAGCTCCGTGTTTGTTGCGTGGCTCGAAACGACGCTCGGCACAGTCTGCTACGCGGCGCTGGCGAACGCGGTCACCTCCGTTTCGCTCACGCGCACCACGGTCGGCGCAGCGACGGTAAACAACGTCGACCAGCCCGGCGTGGTCATCGACGACGCGAACAACGCCGGCCTGTACTACGGTGGGCTGTCGGGCGGCGGCGCGAACCTGAGCTTCGTCTCAGTCGTCAACATCAGCGACTCGGGCAGCGTCGGAACGATCGCTGTTCACCAGTTTTGCCGGCTCGCCAGCAAGCCATTCAATGGGCCAGCGCAGGGCACGCTCGGCAGCCAAGACGGGCGATACGTGTGGGTGCACACGCACAATAGCGACGCAACGAACTCAGGAACGCTGTGGGACACGCAGCGCACCTTCTACTTGATGCGCATGAGCCGCGGCGCAACGGACGTGACGTTTCGTCGCCAGCTGCACACGCCAAACATGGTCGGCTCGACGGGCTCATTCACGTCGCATTTGGTCGACGTAGTGAACACGTCAACAGGATTCGGCACGAATACCGGGTTCTTCACGGTGCTGCTGAACACGGTGCGCTTCGGAAATGCGGCAGCCGAGTGTTACAGCGTCGAGAGCCTCTCATTTTTCTCGCTGTTCGTGACGCAGCGCTTTGCCGCGCGCTCGACCGTGCAAGCAGGGCGGGCGCTCCAAATCTCAGGCGGCGCGCTCGCGGAGTTCAATGGACTTTGCGAGGAGACCGGGTTCAGTAACTTCCCCGTCATCTTCAGCGTCGTTGGCGGCGGCGGCGGCGCCCTCTCGAGTGGCACTTACCTCTACGTCGCTGTGTTCGAATACCTCGATACGCAGGGACGCAGACACCGGTCGGCTCCGAGCGATCCGTTTACGTTCGCGAGCGGTGCCAATACCTCGGCCACGCTCCAAATCGAAACGCTCATCGCGCAAAGCAAGGCGGCAAACGTATCGGTGCACGTGTACCGCACGCTGGTCGGCGGCACGACCTACCATCGCGTGACGCCGAACGTCGGCGCCCCGAACGCCTTCTCTGGCACCTTCGTCACGTACGTCGACTTGATGGGCGACACCGCCGCGGCCGCAAACGAGTTCATCTACACGGACGGCGGCGTCATCCCCAATCAGCTCCCCCCGCCCTGCACGTTCATGTGCCTCTGCAATGGGCGGCTGTGGCTCGGGGGGCAGCTCGATCGGTGCGTGCTCACGTCAAGCAAGCTGCTCGTCGATGGCGAGCCGACACAATTCGGCGACCCGAGCGACTTCGAATTCGAGGTGTTCCTTCCCGAGAATAACACCGGGCTCGCGTCGCTCGACGGCACACTCGTCGCTTTCGCCCGCGAGGCCATCTACCTGGTGACCGGCGACGGACCGGACGACCAGGGCGTCGGTGGCTACAATCCTCCGCAAAAGCTCCCGTGCGACGTGGGGTGCATCGATTGGCGCTCGGTAGTCGAGACATCGATCGGCGTGTTCTTCCAGTCGAAGCGCGGGATTTATCTGCTTCCGCGCGGGTTCAACGCGCCTGTTTTCATTGGCGCCGAGGTAGAGGACACGCTCGCGTCGTTCCCGATCTGCAAGTCGGCGACACTTGTCTCGGCTCCGGCAAATGCTTCCGGACAGGGCGAAATCACCGTTCGGTTCGTGATGACCGATACGGAAAACGGCGTGAATACCGCCTGCCTGGTGTACGACCTGAAGACTCAAGGGTGGAGCGTAGACACCAATATCGGTGTCGGCTCACAGGGCCCGGGCGGCACGTGGCTCGATACCTTCGTTCAGTCGGGCGCCAACACCGGCTCGCTCAACCTGCTCTTCGCAGAAGATCGCACGACGTACGCGATCAGCTCGACGTTCATTCCGACGAAGCTCGGTACGGGTGATATTCGGCCATTCGGTGTCGCCGGGTATGGCGGCTTTGACCACGTGGTGCTCGTCGGAGAATTCCGAGGCGCCGCGAACGTGAATGTGTCCGTGTCCGTAGATGGCGCGACGGCCGACGTTTACCCGTTCCAAGTCACCGCGGCGGACGCGCCGGACGGCTCCGTGTATCTCGACGTGACACCGAAGGTCCGGCTCGGGTCGTCCATCCGCGTGACGGTGGTCGACGCGACGAGTTCCGGACCGACCGAGGGCTTCATCGCGCAGGCGCTGTTCATCGAGAGCGAGACGATCGGAAAGACGAAGCGGCTTGCCGCAGCGAGGAAAGCCTGATGCCGAACCCTGACGGAACGATGACGCCCGAAGAGCGGCAGCGCGCGCTGCTGAGCGCGCAGCAAACGCCGGTCAATCCTGGGTATACGCATCTCGGCGAGGCCGGCGGCCGGCACGAGACGCAGCTCGGGGTAGACCAGGCTGTGGCGCGCGGCTCCGAATTGGGCGGGAGTCACCAATACGATTACGGCCTCGGCGTTCAGAGCTCGCTCTTCGGTAACCTCAGCGACGCCGAAGCGCTCGCAAAGCGGCAGGGCGATTTCGGGCTCGGCACGAACAACAACGCTCCGACCGCTGCCATGCTCGGCAACGCGCAGGCGACGGGGGACAAGTACAGCGGACAGTTCGGCACCGACGCCAGCCGAGCGGGCGACTTGTCGGCAGCCGCGGGCGCGCGCGGGCTCGGCAGGTTTCAGGGCGACACTGGCGCATACGACGCGGCGACCGCGAACGCGGCGAACGACCGCGCGCTACAGACCGGCGCCTACAACGCGCTGATGAACTTTTCGAATCAGGGCCCAGGGCCGAGCGCGGCTCAGGCGCAACTGCAGCAGGCAACGAACGCGAACACCGCGAACGCACTCGCGATGGCACGCTCCGGCCGTGGCATGGGCGGCAGCGCGGCGGCGCTTCGGGGAGCGGTCGCGCAAAATGCCCTCACGCAGCAAGGCGCGAACGCGCAGGCGGCGGAGCTCCGCGCGAACGAGAATACGGCATTTCAAGCGCAGCGCCTCAGCGCCATGGGCCAAGCAGGGAACGTCGCCGGCCAGGTCGTCACGGGCGACCAGGGGACAGGGCAACTCGGGCTCGCGGGGGCGCAGTACGCGACGAACACCGCTCTGCAGGGAACGCAGCTCAACGACGCCACCTCGCAGGCATGGGCGCAGCAGCAGATGGCCGGGCAGCAAGCGGGACTGGGCGCGGAGATGGGCGCTCAGACGCAGCAACTGAACCTCAACGCGACGGCGCTCGCGGGTCGTGAGTCCGAGTGGGCATCGGCGAACCAGACGCACGGCATCGACACCGGCAACGCGACGCAAGCCGGCATCGCCGACGCGAACCGTCAGCAGGCGTACACCGGCGCGGCCCTCTCCGGGGCGGCCGGCGTCATCGCCGCGACTTCCGACGAGCGCTACAAAACGAACATCCAGCCGCTGAGCAATCAGGGTCCGGCCCCGCTTCCTAACCAAGCTCCGGCGCAGTCGACCGACTCGCTCGGACCGTCGAAGGCAAGTCAGGATTCGGCGGCGCACGCGGCGGAAGGCAGCGCGATCGGCGGCACGGCGGGCAGCGTCGCGGGAGGCGTGATCGGCTCAGCAGTTGGCGGTCCCGTTGGCGGAGCGCTCGGGAGCATGGCCGGTAACTTCGCCGGCAAGGCGCTCGGCAAACTCGCGTCCGACATTCGTGCGAAGGACAACATTCAGCCGCTGAGCTACACGCGCGGGGCGCCGCTTGTCGACAGTGACGGCGAGGACCCGCTGATGCACTATGCGCGGCTGCGCGGCATCCCGGTGGACTACGACGACGCCGACGAGCCTCAGCAGCCGGCGGCGACGCAGCGGGATCCGCACAACCCGAGCCGCCTCATCTCCTCGTATCAGCCAATCTCGGACGCCTCGCGCGGCGCGGGCGGCTCGAAGAGCGCCTACCACGCGCTGCTCTCGATCGCTGACCAGCATGGGCTTTCGACCGCGGCTGACCAGAAGGACGTAGCGAAGTACGCGGCAATCCCGGCGGACAAGATACCGAAGGCGGACGACGGGACCAATTCGATGACGGGCACCGGGCCTGACGCCAGCAAGGCGTTCGGCGCCGGTCTGTCGGCGGCCGGACAATCGCTCACGTCGGGGCCGCCGAGCGCGCGCGCATATCAGCGCTTCGCTCGCGACAACTCTCACCCGATTTTGAGCGAAGGGGACGCGCTGCTGGCCGACTCGGCGCGCAATGCTCCAGGCAGCATCTACCAGTACAAAGACCCGAAGGACGGCGCGGGCACCTACGTCGGGCCGATGGCGCAGGACCTCGCTGCGCACCCGGTCACGCGCGGCGCGGTCACAGCGGAGCCCGGTACCGGGAAGCTGCAGGTCAACGGCGCGCGACTCGCCACGGTGAATACCGCGCAGAATCACGCACAGCAGAACCAGCTCGACGCGCTTGACGCGAAGCTCGCTGAACTAGAAGGCCTGCTCAAAGGCTCGAGCAAGTACCCCGAGCCGCAAGAGCCCGGCGCGGAGGCTACATCCGACGAGCGCTACAAGCGCGACACCGTCAAGCTAAGCGCGACCCCGCGCGGCGCGCCGTATCCGGACTACGCGCCCGCCAAGCAGTCGCCCTATCAGCCGATCGCCGACGCGAGCCGGTACGCCGGGCGCGTCACCTTTCGGCCTACCGGTTCCGACCCATACCCGAGCAATCCGCCGTACCAGAGGGCTGCACGCTGATGGCGAAGGTCATCGATGTGACCGACGTTCCGGAGCTGCCCGGCGCCGGCATGCTCCATTTCGACGACGGGCGACCGCCGCTGATGGCGCTGCCGGAGATCGCAGGGCACTACCGCGAACAGCTAGGCCAGTCGGACGATCGGCTCGCGGCGAACGACAAGCCGCCGGGCGACACCCGCACCGACGCGGGCGGCGGATTCTTCGAGCGGCACCCAACGCTTGGCACCATCGCTCACCTTGCGGCTGGTCCGAACGTGGCGATCGCGAAGGGTCTATTTGGCCCCGACGCTCCGCCGCCGCCTGCCCCGACCCCCGCGGCGCCCGCCGCAGCGCCCTCCCAGCCTGCGCCGGCACCGCCCGGGGGAACTCCGCTGCCGCCTGCGCCCGCGCAACCGGAGCCCGCTCCACAGGACACCGTACAGCAAGCGCGTGACGTGGTCGCGCAGCGCGCCGCAGCCGAGCTCATCCGCGGCACCACCGGCGGCGGGCCAGCTCGCCCGGCCGGCTACGCGCCGGTATCGCAGCGGACGACGATCGAGGCGGGCCCGGCGTACGACCCGCAAGCCGCACGCGAACGCCTCGCCGCTGACCAATCGGTGCTTGATGCGCAGCTCGGTCAGCAGGCAACGGCGAAGCAAATCGCCGACGCGCAGGCCGCGAAAGCCGCCGCTGACAACCTCGCCGCGCAGCAACACCTCGCCGCGCAACAGGCGGAGATCCAACGCAAACAGCAGGCGTATCAGCAGCAGAATCAGCACATGGAGCGCGAGCTCGCTGACTATTCGCAGTCCGCGCAGCCAGACCCGAATCGGTTCTTTTCTCGGCGCGAGCCGATCGCGAACATCATGAGCGTGATCGGCCAGGCGCTCGGCGCGGCCGGCGCGAGCCTCGGGCACTCGCAGAACTTCGCCTTCGAGTATGTGCAGCAGCAGATCCGAAACGATATAGCGGCGCAGCAGCAGGCGTACGAGGCCGGGCGCGCAGACCGAAACAACGCTCTCGCGCGATTCGCCAACTACTACCACGGCGATATCGATATGGCGAAAGCCGGGCTCCAGCAGGCCATGAACAAGGTCGCTGAAACCGAGGTGAGCCAATTCGCCGCGCAGGCGCAGAGCCGGACGATTTCGGCGAACGCCGCCGCACTGGCCGCGCAATTCCAGAAGGACTCGCTCATGCGCGAGCAGCAAAAGGCGGAGCTCGCGCTCGGCAAGACAACGACGGCGACCGAGGACAAGTTTCACCAGGCGGAGGGCGGCGGACCGCGCCCGCTCACGCCGGCCGAGACCGAGGCTCGACTCAAGCTGCTCCCGAAGGCCGGTAAGGACCAAGGCGCACTCGGTCTCACGCCGCAAGCGCTCGCGCGCCAGAAGGCGACCTACGGCACAAAGAAAGAGCAGATTGCGCGCCTCTATTCAGCTCTCGAAGAGGAAGCGAAGCTGCAGGGTGTCGCTATCGACAAGGCGACCGGGACCGTCATCGACCCGAAGACGGGGCGCCCGGCTACCGAGCTGCCGCAGTCCCCGGGCATCGGTTACGTCGCTGGGCACCTGCCCGACTCTCTTGCCGGCGAAGAAGGGCGCGCGCTGCGGCGCGCTCGAGCGAACAGCGCTCGCCTCCACGCGCAGACGATTTACGACAAGTCGATCACTGCCGAGGAGGCCGAGCACGAGATACCCACCGTCATGGGCAAGACGCCCGGCGACGCGCTTCGCAGCCTGAAGCAGCGCTTGCACGAGCTCTCGCAATACGACTACCAGCTCGACTCGACGGCGGCGACCATCGACCCGCGGATGGTGAACGAGCGCACACGCGCGCAGAAAGACGTGAACGCTTCGCGCGCTACCGGGGAACCCCTGGAAGGCCCGCGTCCGACGCCATCGGAGAACATCGTCGGCGCACCCGAGCCCGACACTGACACCGGCGGTGGCCCATGAGCGGCGCCGCGAAAGCCTACGTCCAGACGCGGGACGGCGATGTCATCGAGGTCCCGAAGGACGAGGTCCGCGCGAAGCTCGAGAGCGGCGATTATCTGCCCGCGACCGCGGCCGACAAGGCAGCAGCCGACAAGCTCGCTGCCAATTCTACCCTCAAAGCCAAGGCGAAAACCTTTGGCGAGTCCGCGGCGGCCGGGGCCATCGACGCCGCTCAGGCCCCGCTCGCGCTCCCGCTGCGCGCGAACGCGGCGCTTTGGGGCGACGAGGATCCGCTCAAAAACATCGGCGGCCGGCAGACCGTCGAGAATCTAGCTGGCATATTCGGCGACGCGCGCGAAGGCGCGACCGGCAAGACCGGCGAAGCCTACGCCCGCGAGTATGGCGAGAACGCGCGGGCGCGCGCAGAGGCGAACCCGGGAACGGCCACGGCGGGCAACGTTGCGGGCTCAATAATCGGCGGTGGCGCGCTTTCGGGCGGAGCCGGGGCAATCGGCGGGACCGCGGCCAAAGCGCTCGGAGGCGGCGTTGCGGCGCGGGCGGCGGGGGCATTCGCGGGCGGGGCGCTCGAGGGGGCCGCGTACGGGCAGGCGCAGGCTGGCGAGGAGGCGTATCTCCACAACATCCCGCTCTCTGGTGAAAAGCTCATCGCCGCCATGGGATGGGGCGCGCTACTCGGCGGCGGCGTTTCGCTAGCCACGCACGGCGCGGGCGCGCTGCTGCGGAGCGGTTCGCGCGGGGCGACTCCGCTCGATTCGCCGCGGCTGCCAGACAACGGGCTGGGCGCTGCCGAGGGGGCCGGCGCACCGCTCGACGCTGCCGACGGGCCAGCTGTTGCGGCAGAGACAGAGCCCGGCGCGTTCTCGAGCGCAGTCCGCGATTTCGCCGACGAGCGCACGGCCAAGGCGCTGGGTGCGCGCGGCTCGACACTGAAGAAGCTCGGCCGCACGGCGGATGCCGCCGAGTCGACCATGCACGACATGGCGCAGACGGTTCGCGGCGTGACGCTCGACGACGGTACCCCTGTTTTTCGCGCTCTCGATTCCCAGTCCGACCTTGCTGAGCGCGTGGCGCAGGCCAAGCAGGAAACTGGCGCAAAGCTCGGCGCGTTCCGCGAAGAGGCCGACAAGATTTTCGAGGCTCACCCCGAGATCGCGCCGGACGCTCAAGCGATTGCCGAGCGCATCCAGAAGCAAGTGGTGGAGCCGCTCGAGACGCACCCGAGCTCGGTTGCGCGCGCGCAGGCTGGGCCGATTCGGCAAGTGGCGAACGACCTCCGCGAGCTCGCCTCGCCGGCGATCGGCGGCAGCGAGCCGTTCCCGACCAAGGTGTCGGACCTGACGAAGTTGCGGCAGTCGCTCGACGAGCAGATCTACCAAGCCAAGCGCGGGGTGAACCTCTCGCAGCAGGGCGCGCCGCCAAACCTGAAGGACCTGGAGCAGGCGCGCGGTATCCTCGAGGAGTCGATTGAGGCCGCGCAGGACAAGGCCGCGACGTTCTTCGACAAGAAGGCGGCGCTTTCCTACAAAGAGCTGAAAACCCAATACCGCCACCTCTCGCTCGCTTCCGACATTGCGGGCGCGGCCGAGCTGCAAAACCTCGGCAACCGCGTTGTGTCCCCGAGCGATTACGGCGCGAGCGCGATTGGTGGCATCCTCGGAGGTGGCCCTGTCGCCGCGCTTGCTTCGGGCATCGCTCACAAGGCGGTCCGCGAGCACTCGAGCGCGGTGCTCGCGGTGCTGGCCGACAAGCTCGCCAACAACCTCGACGGCAAGCTCGAATCCGGCCTCGGCGCATTCTTCCGCGAGTCAACGGCGCGCGCTTCGGTTGGCTTGGACCAGGCGGGGAAGCTTTCCGGAGCGGTACCGATTCGGCGCATCGCGACGCCGGCCGCCGTCGAGGCGTTCATGGGTCGGTCGAAAGACCTCGCTGCGGCCTACGACAAGCGCGTAGCCGAGCTTTCGAACGCGAACCGGGACATGGGAGCCGGTGTGCGCGCGCACATGCAAACAGCGATGGGGAGCGCCTACGAGTCGATGCCGCGCCTGACGCAGGCGGCAACCGTCACGGCGACGCGCGGCGCGCAGTACCTGCAGACGCAGCTGCCGAGCGGGACGAACGCGCCGACCATGTTCCAGCCGACGCGCAAGATTTCGCCGAGCGATTTGCAGATCCGCGAGTTCGCACAGAAGTGGGCGGCGGTTGCGAACCCGCTGAGCGTAGTCGATGACCTGCGCCGCGGCACGGTCACGCACGCGCAAATCGATGCGATCAAAAACGTATACCCGCAGATGTACGCGGAGATTCAGACCAAGGCGCTCGAAAAGATCCGCGACCTAGACGCCAAGGGCAAGCGCATGCCCTTCAATGACCGGCTGCAGCTTGACCTATTCCTCGACCTGAATGGCGCTGGCGAACCGACGTTGGCCGGCGAATTCGTCGATCGCGTCACTGCAACCATGGCGGCGAAGCAACAGCAAGAGGCGCAGCAGAAGCCGCACGGATCCGGCGCGGCGCTCGGCAAGATTTCGGCATCCCGCCAAGCGGGTTCGGCGACAGTTCTAGGAGAATGAAAGATGCTCAAGGTTACCAATACTGAATCGTCTGATTCGCAGCGGGTCGCATGGACAACGACGCCAGCTGACTACGATATCGGAGCGAACGACCCGATCAAAGGCGCGCAGCCTGGTCTCGCCATGCCGAGCGAGGGGCGCCCGTGTAGACGCATTATGGTATTCGGCGCGGGCGCGCTCGCCTATAACGGCCTGGATGGCGTGCAGGTTACGACGCCTTCGTTACCAGCCGGCACGGTGCTGGACATCCAAGCCATCAAGCTACTGGCTTCGGGCAGCACCGCAACAAACGTGATGGTGTTTTGGTGATTCATCTGCCGACACCCGAAGAGGTGCGGCGGATCCGGCCGTACAATGCCCCTCGCTCCATTCGTTCGCGCCGACCGGAACATAGGCGCGCGATGTACATTGGTGGCGGCGGGGTGCGCATTCCGGGCGAGGCGTTCGCGGTCGCCGCCGGCTCCGCATTCTCTGGCAACTTCGCAACTCTGTTCCCCGGCGCCTATCAGGTAGTGCAGACCGATCTCGGTCTCACATACGGAGGCACGATGCTGGCCTCCGCGCTCAACACCGGGACAACCGTTGTTACGCTGACGGGCACGCTGAGCGGTTCGCCGGTTCCCATTTGGGTCGGCGGCAACAACAACGCTGCGGTCGGCTCCGGCGCTAATTTCAGCGTGTTCTACGATGGGGCCGGGGTAACCGAGGCGCAGAATATCACGCCCCCCTCCGCAGGCACGCCCGTAGCATTGACCGGCGCCGGCACTGGCCTATTTGCCTCGTGGTCAGCCGGCAACGGGGCCGCCGGAGACGTGTACAAGGCAACGTGCGCCGCGCTTGCCGATCAGAGCGGCGCAGCGAAGCACTACTCGCAAGCAACGGCATCGAAGCAGCCAGTTTTCGGGATCGGCCTGAACGGAAAAGTATCGCTGATACACAGTGGCAGCTCGCTCGTCTCGCTGCTGAACCTGCCCGCTCCGGCGACCACTGCATACTACACGGCAGCCGTGTTTCGCCAGCTGAGCTGGGGCGCGAATCTCACGATGTGGGGCCGCACGTCGGGCCTTGGTGAAACCGTATTTCAGACAACTTCGACGCCAACCCTTTCGAGCTACTCAGGGACGGCGGTCGCCAACGGCGGAGCGGCGATCGGCACATGGGTCGACGCGGAGCTTAAGCGCAGCAACAACGCTGCGGACACTCACAAGTTCGGTACCACGACGGCTACGGCGAGCTCGGGGAACAACGCGACTACCGGCATGGAAATCGGCTCCGCGACGGGGACTAATTTCGGCAACATCGAGCTGCTGCTGCTCGTGCACACGCCGAATCTTCCCGACTGGGTCGCGTTCCGCGCGGCGGTGAACAGCGCGGCCGGCTATGGCGTTGGGGCGGTGCTGCTATGACCAAGAGCGTAACGAGCGCCGTGCAGGGCGATGCTGACGTGTGCAACGCGCTTTCGCCGCCGACGAAGGGGTGCCACGCGGGTGGCGGAATACATATTGTGATCCCCGCGGACTGGCAGACGCGCATCGCTGCCGGGCAAGAGGTGCCGGGGTGCTCGTATGCTCACCTCGAGCCGGACGGATCGCTGTTCGTCGATGCAACCGTGAACGCGAAGATCGCAGTTCCTGCAAACATCAACGCTCTCAGCGCACCGCTGCAAGCCGAGGCCGCGGCTCTCCAGGCGAAACTCGCAACGGCAACCGTCATTTCATCCTGAAAGAGAAAACATGATCGAAACCATCAAGCAAATCGCACAAGACGGCGCGGCGTTACTCGGCGCGGTGTCGCTGCTCAGCACGGCGCTCTCGCACTTGCCGCTACCCGCTCGCCTGTCCGAGTTCTTCGCGCGCGTCGGGCTCGCCACGGCGAAGTTCAGCGTCAACAAGCGGGAAACGCCGTGAGGCGCCATGTCCTCCGCGCCTTGGTACTGGCGGGCTGCCTTGGCGCTTTGGCTCATTGCGGCGGCGCGGTCCCAACGCGCGCGCGCATCGAGGCTGACGAAGACAAGTTCTGCCGAGCGGTAGCGCGGGCGCGCGAGCTCGAGAACGAATACGGGCTCAACCCGGTCGCGCCGGCTCCCGACGGCGGCGAAGCGGGCAGCAAATAA
>Ga0068855_100001768_pt1 | contig 26996 bp, 25 predicted proteins | sample KBSCornC52_FD_66592 | JGI IMG/M metagenome (GOLD analysis project Ga0068855, IMG submission 66592) | Corn rhizosphere microbial communities from Kellogg Biological Station, Michigan, USA - KBS Corn C5-2 | ecosystem: Host-associated > Plants > Roots > Rhizosphere > Soil ... | reverse complement strand
ATCACTACCTCCGCAGCCAGCGAGCCCATCCGCACCCTCCGCGAATTCCGCCAGCTCACAAATGCGGATGCTGCCAAATCTCTGCCCGTCTCCATTCCCGCCACCGTCACCTATTTCCGGCAATACGAAAAAACTCTCTTTGTTCAGGACGGGAACTTCGCGACCTATGTGAGCGCGACTACACCGCTGAATCTCGCGCCCGGCGATCGCATTCTTATCAAGGGCCACGCCGAACCCAGCTTCAAGCCCATCGTTGTCAGCAACGAAATCAAGCGGATCGGCCGAGCTGATTTGCCCACGCCGATTGCGGCTTCGTACCGGGATTTGCTCCGTGAGGATCTCGATGGCCGTTATGTCACGGTGCGAGGCGTTCTCAGCTCCGCCATCATTACGTTGACTTCCGGACGTCACGTTACCGCCATGGAACTCCGCATGAATGGCGGTGACGCGGGCATCACCCTCGACAGCGATGATCCCTCTCATCTCGACGATCTCTTCGACGATGAAGTCGAGGTCACCGGTGTCGTCTCCGGCCGGTTCGATGGAAAGATGCAGAAAACCGGCGTGCTCATGCACTGCTCTACATTTGATACGGTTCGCGTTCTCCGCAAGACTCCGACCACCCAGTGGTCCATTCCCGTGACACCGATGGACCAAGTGCTCAATGGGTACTCCGTGCACGACACAAGTACTCGCGTCCGTGTACGGGGAACGATCACCTACTTTCATCAGCCGAACATGGCCGTGCTGCAGTCCGGTCGTCAAAGTCTGCGCATCTACACCCCCACCATCAATCCCATGCGAGTTGGTGATCTCGCCGAAGCAACTGGCATTCCGATGGTTGACGATGGATTTCTTACGCTCCGCTGGGGCAACCTGCGCAGCCTCGGACCCGCCCCCGCCATCACTCCGCTTCCACTCACGTGGGACGAACTTGCCTCGGGCAAACACGCATTCGACCTCGTGTCGATGGAAGGCACCGTGGTCACCCAGGTCCGTGAGCGCTCCCAGGACACCTACGTCATCTCCAGCGACGGCAAGCTCATCTCTGCTTCGCTCCGCCACCCCTTTGTCTATGAGTGGGGAAAGAAAGTCCCTCCGCCGCCAATGCGCATCATCGCTCCGGGCAGCCTTGTCCGGGTCACCGGAGTCGACATCCTCGACGAAGGAAATCCGTTCAACGCATCCATGGCGTTCGGCATGCTGCTGCGCTCTACCAGCGACATCACTGTTATCGCCAATCCTCCCTGGATCAACGTCGCGAACCTTACCCGGATCATTGCTTTCTTGATCATCGCGGTGGTCCTGTTCGCCATTTGGAGCTGGGTACTCAAGCGCAAGGTTCGGAAACAGACCGCGCGCCTCGCCGCCCGCATTGAATTGGAGGCCGAGCAGGAGCGCCGCCGCAGTTGCATTCTCGAAAACATCAATGGCCATCGGCCACTTGCCGAGATTCTGAATGAAATTGCCTCTCTCGTCTCCTTCACGCAGGAAGCAGCGCCCGTATGGTGCGAGTTGGCCGACGGGGAACGCTTCGGAGCCTGCGAACCTTCAGAATCCCTCAACATCGTCCGCCAGGAAATACTCTCCCAATCTGGCGGCTCGCACGGCATGCTCTGCGTCGCTGCCGATCCCAAAACACCCGAGAACCAAAACCTAGGGGAGGTTCTATCCATGGCGGCATGGCTCGCCGCCATGGCCATCGAGACAGGAAACCTTTATTCCGATCTCATCCACCGCTCCGAATTTGATCAGCTCACGGACATCCACAACCGATTTGCCCTCGATAAACGCCTCAACAGTCTTGCCAGACAGTCACAGAAACACGACGCTTGCTTCGGCCTTATCTACGCTGACCTTGATCGATTCAAGCACATCAACGACCGTTATGGTCACCACATCGGCGATGTCTACCTGCAGCAGGTCGCAGAGCGCATTAAACATCAGCTCCGCCCCATTGACATGCTCGCCCGCATCGGCGGTGATGAGTTCGCTATCGTCGTGCAGCAAATTCACTCCCGCATCGACCTCGAAGATGTAGCGGCTCGCATCGAACGCTGCTTTGACGAGCCCTTCTCGATCGAAGGTCTCTTGCTCGAAGGCGCAGCCAGCTTCGGCCTTGCTGTCTACCCCAAGGATGGCGCCTCGATCGACGCCCTGCTCAACGCCGCCGATACCGCCATGTATCAGTCCAAGCAGTCGAAGCGCAATTGGTCCACGCGCGGACAATCCCGCTAGCCGAGCCGCACCGAAACCGCTAGCTGACAGCGACGATCCGATCATCGTCCCCCCGCTCGTTCGAGGCTCCTCTACACTTAAAATCAGACATGACCGACAGAACCCTCCCCAGCGCTCCTGCCGCCCGAATCGACCGCAAGCAGACCACCCTCCACGGCGTCACCCTGACAGACGACTACGCCTGGCTTCGCGAAAAAGAGAAACCCGAGGTCGCCGAATACCTCACTGCGGAAAACACCTATGCCGAAGCCCTCACCGCCGACCTCGCCCCCTTGCGCGACGAGCTCTACAACGAGATGCTCAGTCACATCAAGCAGACGGACGACACCGCCCCCTACCGCGAAGGCGACTGGTGGTATTACGTCCGCACGGAAGAGGGCAAGCAGTACTCCATCTTCTGTCGAAAACGCGGATCAACGACATCCCCCGAAGGCCCCGAAGAAATCATCCTTGATGGCAATCAGCTCGCCGAAGGTCAGGCTTTCTTCGCCATCGGCGCGACCGACATCTCCGACGATGGTCGATGGCTGGCCTACACCACCGACGTCACCGGATTCCGCCAGTACACACTCCACATCAAGGACCTTCAGACCGGCGAAACGCTTCCCGATCCTCCGCACCCCAGCCCACAGGAGCGGGTGGGCTCCCTCACCTGGACGTCCGATAATCGCACCCTCTTCTACACGGTTGAAGATGACGAGCAAAAACGCCAATTCCAGCTCTATCGCCATAAGCTCCACGCGCCCTATACCGAAGACGTGACCGTTTACCAGGATGATGACGAGCGCTTCAACATCGGCGTTGGCCGCACGCGCGACGGCAAATTCCTCGTCCTCGAATCCGGCAGCCACACCACCACCGAGTGCAGCATCCTCGCCGCCGACAACCCCACCGGCGAGTTCGCCGTCATCACGCCGCGTGAGGACGAGCACGAATATTACGTCGATCACCGCAACGGGCAGTGGTTCATTCGCACCAACGATCGCGGCCGCAACTTCCGCCTCGTCACCGCGCCGGTCGATGCGCCGGCACGTGAAAACTGGGTTCAGTGTATTCCGCACCGCGACTCCATCATGCTCGAAGACGTTGATCTCTTCGCCAACTTCTTCGTTGCCTGCGAACGCGAAGACGGCCTGCCGCGCCTCCGCCTCTGGCGCTTCCAGGATGAAACACCCGAAGCCAACCCCGCCGGAGAAATCGCGTTTCCCGAACCGGCATACAACGCATCACCCGGCATCAACCGCGTCTGGGAAACGAAGCTATTCCGCTACGGCTATCAGTCCCTCGTTACACCGGGCTCGGTCTTCGAGTACAACCTCGACTCGCGCGAATCCATCCTCCTCAAGCAGCAGGAAGTCCCCGGCGGCTTTGATCGCACCCTCTATGCCAGCGAGCGCATCCACGCTACCGCATTTGACGGCGTGCAGGTGCCCATCTCGCTCGTCTATCGTCGTGACAAATTTCAGAAGAACGGCCGCGGCCCACTCTACGTCTATGGGTACGGCTCCTACGGCTACTCACTTCCTCTTGGCTTCAACTCCAACAGGCTAGCCCTCCTCGATCGCGGCATCGTCATGGCGTACGCGCACATTCGCGGAGGTGGCGATCTCGGCAAGCCCTGGCACGATGCCGGCAAGATGCTTGTCAAGCGCAACACCTTCACAGACTTCATCGCCGCTGTTGAACATCTCACCGCCAACGGCTACGGCGACCCCAGTCGGGTCGCCATCGAAGGCGGATCAGCGGGCGGCCTGCTTATGGGTGCCGTCACCAATCTCCGGCCTGACCTCTTCCGCGCCGTCCTTTCGCACGTCCCCTTCGTCGACGTCATGAACACCATGCTCGACGCATCGCTCCCCCTCACCGTCCCCGAGTACGAAGAATGGGGCGATCCCAACCAGGAAGAATACTTCCGCTACATGCTCAGCTACTCGCCCTACGACAACCTCAAGCCGGCCGCCTATCCAGCCATGCTCGTCAAGACCTCGCTCAACGACAGCCAGGTCATGTATTGGGAACCCGCCAAATACGTCGCCAAACTCCGCACCCTTAAAACCGACAACAATCCCCTGCTCTTAGTCACCAACATGGAAGCCGGCCACGGCGGCGCCAGCGGCCGCTACGACTACCTCAAGGAAATCGCCTTCGACTACGCATTTCTGCTTCGCGAACTAAATGCTATTTGAGTTGACTCTCTCCCCGCGAAGCACAGCCAGGTGAGCGTTTCACGGGATATACCCGTGATATCCTTCATCCACCAACACGACGAATCCATGCGCCTGCTCTGCATCTTCGTTATAGCGATTTCTCTGATCAGCATCGTCGAGGCGCAAAACGCTCCCGCGACCGCTCAACCGGCCGTGTCACCACTGCCACCCAGATTCGATCCGAAAATAATGCGTGCCCCGGTACCTAGTTTCGTACCGACCGCGATGATGCCGGACGATGCTCGACGTTCCGGAATTCAAGGCATGTGCCTGGTTGCGGTGATCGTCGATGTGGCAGGGAATCCTGGAAGTATGGGAACTGTGGGCTGCACAAACCCCATCTTTGCCCCGAACAGTTTGGAGGCCGCCCGCAAATACAGGTTCAAGCCCGCCCAACTGCTCGACGGCAAACCGATAGCCGTCATGATCGGGCTTGAAATCGGCTTCAGCATGGGGGCCGGTCCTCCGATGAACCGCCTGCAGATTCAAATCCGATATGGTTTCTTCTCGCCGCCTGCGATGACTTCTCTCAACTCCGATCCGAGCGGCGTCTACCCTTTGTCAAAACAATTCGAGCCGCCGCAACTCGTCGACTTTATTGATAAGGGCTTCGGACATGCCGCGTTGGCACCGCAAGGCATAGGTTGTCATGCAGTTTTAACGATCGCTGAAAACGGCAAATCATCCGATGTTCAGGTTGGCGACTGCGATCGAGCGGACCTGGAAAAACCAGCCCTTGATTCTCTGCTTCAGTCCAAGTACAAGCCTGCCACCCTTCATGGCAAACCAGTACCCGTCAGAGCAAGCATTCACCTTATCTATGATGGCTTCGGTCCATCCAAAAAGCTAACGCAAATCAACTAGGCTCAGACCTGTTTGCCATCCTGAATCGCCAAGTCATGTCCTCAGCCGCGACTCATGCGCCCACAACCCCAGCCCCGGATTCGCAATAAAGAACACTTCTTCCCCATCCATTGTGTTCCATCCGTGCGTTAGCTTGTCCGGGTTATAGCGCTCCATCATCGCGTCCAACTCGCCATAAGCAAACCCGACACCCTCAATCTCTTCGCGGCTCAGTTCTCCCGGACACCACGTAATCCGGAACCGCCCTTCGGATGATCCATGAATCAAATGCGCCGCAGCGCCCAACTCCGCCGCCAAATCCTCGTTCTCCTCCACGGCCTTCAGCGTCGCCGGCGTTCCGTGGTATCCGTACTTCCTGATCAACCCGTCGATGGTCTTGTCCTCGCCGAATTCGCGCACTGCTGGAGCCAGCACGATCAGCTCCGCCCCATCCGCCAGCGCCATCCGCGTGCGGTACACCGCCTTGTTCCCCAGCCAGGTCGAATGAAACTCCCGGGGATCGAGGAACACCACAGCCTTGCTGATCGGTCGCTCCACCATCTCGAAGTTCACCTTCACGCTCAGTTCCGCCGCGCGGTGAAAGCACTCTGCATCATCCCCGATAAAGAGCCCGCGCACTGTCAGCCCCCCATCCGCCCCGCGACCGACCACCGTATGCACATACACAATCGGCACATTGCTCAAGAATTTATCCGACGCATAATTCAGCACGGCTCGCACGGGATTCTCAGCGCGACCCATGATGCGTTCCATCCCGTAAACCGCGCCGAGATAATGGCTGCGATTGATTCCCATTCGTCCACCGGTGCCTACGAGGATGTTCTTGTTGTAATTCGCCATCCCGATCACTTCGTGCGGCACCACCTGCCCGATCGAGAGGATCAGATCGAACTCGCCACTGCAAATCAGCCGGTTCACTTGCGCAGGCCACGCAAAATTCAGCTTCCCTTCTGACACCTCCCGGATGAACTCCGCCGGAACTTCCCCTAGAGTCTCGATATCCGTCCGCCAGTTGTGCACCTTGAACAACTCATGCGGAATGCCGGGATACATGTGGTCCATCTGCCTGGGCGTCATTGCAGTATGCGTTCCCAGAGCCGGCAGCACAGCCTTCAGCCGATCCCCCAGGATCTCCCGAGCCGCACATGTCAGCACCCCCGCCTGCGAGTGCAGCCGCGTAATATCCGGTGGCACTGCCAGCACGCGATCGCGCCGTCCCACGCGCCCCAGCGCCTCCCGCAGCAGTTCGGCCATCTCCTGCGCGCTTAAATTTCGATCGACCCGCCCAACCCCGCAATACAAAGCCATGCCCACCACTCTAAACCTTTACTGCATGCCCTCACACGACTGGTCTCTCGCCGGCAAGAGAATTTCCTTGGACGGAAAGATTCTCAAAAAAATCTCCTTGTCCGCGCCTGCACGTTGTCGATTAAAATCCCTCTCACCCGGACAGCAACGGACCGCTCGCTCTCTCTCGCTCTACCCCTGCCTGCCGGATTCACCCGTACTTCAGGAGCTATGTATGGAGATCGTTTCCGTCGGGCCCGACTGGGCACAGAAAGTCGTTTGCGGAAGCTGCCGCAGTGCGATGAAGATCGGCCAGAGCGATCTCGGCTGGTTCAAAAAGACCACCTGGGACAAAGGCTATCTGGGCTTCCGCTGCGGACATTGCCGCACCGTCATCCTCTTCGACAGCTCCCTCGCCGATGGCAAGAACCGCGAATGGGTCTTCGCCGAGTGCGACTACCCGCCGATCCACGTAAGCCAGGCGCTGCGTAACAAGAAAGTCGAACCAATCTAGTCGGACATCGCCGCCTTTAGATCCGCCCAACCCGGGAATGTTCCCAGTTATATTTCGATATACAAAACATCTATTGTGGAGGTTGGAGTGTCTTCCCCATGCGTGATTTCAACTCCATTCTCCTTCTCCACAGTTTTCGGCTCGCCTTGGATTCTCTCAACCAGAATCCCGAGCTGGATCAGCAGTATTCCGGAATTCTCGAACTGAAAAAGACTCTCCGTGAAGAGATTGCAAGCCTTGAGCCGCAGGTCAAATCGGCCATGGAGCGTATGCCGGAGCCCTCGGTCGGCGTACCTGCGTAACTCGCCTCGAGTCAGCGGTCCGGGGCTTCGCCTACACATCAAGCGTTCTTGGTCCGGTGCAAGCGCCCTCTCGTCCAATCCCGCACGAGTGGTTTGTCCCCTTCCTTCGAGGACTCAACCTCACGCACTCGTCTTTTCAAGAGACTTTTAAGGGCGACGAAATCCGGATTATCCGGCGAAATTCCAGATTTCTTCTCCACGTTTGCAAGAACGTTCTTCACTTTATCTTTGAATCCTTTTGAAGATAAGGCCCGCATATTCTAAGCTCCATCCCTACCTTGGATGCCAACACCTTTGTACGCGGCTGAGAGCCATGAATTTGAGCTGAGAACTTCGCGCAAAATGCGCAAAGTGCCAGCCCGACCGCGGCGATGATGTACCCTCCGATGCCAGAATGGATGCGAACCTGTCGCGGTCTCGCCGTTCCTGCTCCTCGCGTGCAATCGCTCTCTTCATCTCGCCCATGTCAGCGAAACCTCTGCTCTGATTTCACCGGCTTCCTGAGCAACAACAAATGTGAAAGTCTGCCACGGAAGATATCTGGAGGCAGGTAGGCTCTTCGGTCGCCGCACAGTGGACAGTCGGCAACAATCCAGCTATCAGGCATTGTCTGCACAGGTGCTGGGATGTTCTGGCCACAGCCCTTGCAGCAAACGATGAAGTCACATTGCCGAGATTCGGGCAGGTTCCACACGCTTACAGTATAGGAGAACAAAAGGCGAAGATATGCACAGTTTGCCGAGGGCATCCCATGACTCTGCTTGCGAAAACCCAGTATCGGAGGGACAAGAATTGGACTAATCTGGTCTAATTCTGTGCACACTCTCTACCTCGTTTGCTGGATCTCCAGGGAGAACCCATGTCGCAGCAAGGCAGCTTAATTCGAGGATTCTTTCACTGGGTTCGGCTCCAGATTATTCAGGATGTGCCGAAAGAAGCCGCCCTTTGTGAATTCGATTGCCGCAAGGATCAATGCTCACAGGGCGAATGGGAGGCGTGCGAAAGGAGATTGAATCGAGCCGAAGGTGAACTAATGCCCTCTCCCAAAAATCCCGCTGCCTGATGCAATCGGAGTCATGCGGGTCTTGTCGCGAAATGAGCTGACAGGGATTGATTGAATTGATTGGTGGGCAGCGAGGGACTCGAACCCCCGACTTCCTGCTTGTAAGGCAGGCGCTCTAACCAACTGAGCTAGCCGCCCACTTCCTACCGGGCCTGTCCCATAATATCAAGCCACCCGAATCGAGCCCGAATAACTCCTCAAACACCCCATCCGCCACATAGCAAACCGTTTTTCTTGCGGGATTGATAAGCTATCCCCGTGCCCCGTCTTATCGTCAATGCCGACGATTTCGGGATGGCCCCCGGAGTCAATCGCGCCATCCTCGAGTTGCACGCCGCTGAGGTCCTCACCAGCGCAACGCTCATGGCACGGGCCGCCGCCACAGAAGAAGCCGTAAACATGGCACTTGCCATGCCCAGCCTCGGCGTCGGCTGCCACATCGTGCTCCTCGACGGCACTCCCGCCTCCGACCCGCGCAGCATACCCTCGCTGGTCGACAGCATTACCGGAGCCTTTTACCCGTCGCTCGGCGCCTACCTGAAACGGCTCTATACGGCGCGTATCCGCTCCGCTGAAATCGAATCCGAAGCCGCCGCGCAGATCGCCATGCTGCAGAGCTACGGGCTCCGCCTCACCCACGTCGACACTCATAAGCACCTACACATGTTTCCGCAGGTTCTGCGGCCCGTTTTGCGCGCTGCTCGAGCCGCCGGCATTCGCGCTGTCCGCAACCCGTTTGAGCCAATCTGGAGCATCAACGCCACCGCAGTCGCTCCCGATATGCGTCGCGCCGAGGTCCTACTCCTGCGCCGCCTCGAACCCCGCTTCCGTCGTACCGTTGCTCAGGAGGGCTTTGTTACAACCGATGGCTCCATTGGCGTCCTCGCCACTGGCACTCTCAACCTTTCCGTGGTCCACGCACTCATCTCCGCCATGCCGGAGGGCACGTTCGAATTCGTATCCCACCCCGGCTATCGCGATGAAGCTCTTTCCCGTGCCAACACCCGGTTGCTTGAATCCCGCGAAATCGAACGCAACGCACTCGTCGCCATCAAGGGATACTCGGGGATCGACCTCATCTCATTCGCCAGCCTCGCGGAACCGCTTCAGCAGACCGTCACCTGATCGTATCCTTGGCTTGGCGCAGCAGCCTCGCATCTTCATGCACCTTCTGCATCTTCACCCGCTCATAAAACGTCCAATCCAAACAGGCACCTCCTGATCCGTCAAACCCGGCACTTTGCAAGGCGGCGCAATGCGCATCGGCATCACCTGTTATCCGACATACGGCGGCTCCGGAGTCGTCGCTACCGAACTCGGCATCGAACTCGCCGCGGCCGGCCACGAAGTCCATTTCATTTCCTACTCGCAGCCCTTCCGCCTCAGCGGTCGTGATGACGGGATTTTCTATCACGAAGTTCCCGTCTCAAGCTATCCTCTTTTTGAATTCCCGCCCTACGACCTCGCCCTTGCGTCGCGCATGGCTGAAGTCGCAGAGTTCAGCGAGCTCGACCTCCTCCACGTCCACTACGCCATTCCTCACTCTGTCAGCGCCCTGCTTGCCCGCCAGATGCTGGCCGCGCGCGGTCGAAAGCTGCCCTTCGTCACCACGCTTCACGGCACCGACATCACGCTCGTTGGTCTCGACCGCAGCTATCTCCCCATTACCCGCTACGCCATCCAGGAGAGCGATGGCGTCACCAGCATTTCCAGCTACCTGAAAGAAAAGACGGTCAGCGACTTCGGCATTTCGCGCCCCATCGAGGTCATTCCCAACTTCGTCAACTGCGATGTCTACACGCCCATCGCCGACCTGGACGCCCGCGCCAGATCCCGAGCGCGCTTCGCGCACCCCGACGAAGCGATCTTCATGCACCTCTCGAACTTTCGACCCGTAAAGCGCGTCGTCGATGTCGTAAAGGTGTTTGCGCAGGTTGTTCGCGAGATCCCCTCACAGCTGATCCTCATTGGCGATGGACCCGACCGCTCCTCAGCTGAGTGGCTCGCCCACGATCTCAAAATTCATGACAAGATTCACTTCCTCGGCAAGCAGGATCGCGTCAACGAGCTACTCCCGCTCGCCGACCTTATGGTCATGCCCAGCGTGCTGGAGTCCTTCGGCCTGGCTGCTCTCGAAGCCATGGCCTGCAAGGTTCCCGCAATCGCCACGCGCGTTGGTGGAGTTCCGGAACTCATCGAAGACGGAGTCACCGGCCTGCTCTACCCTGTAGGCGACATCGATGGAATGGCCGCCGGAGCCATTAGCCTGCTCAATGACCGCTCTCGCCTCAACGCCATGCGCGAAGCGGCTCGCAAAGACGCCCAGAAGCGCTTCTGCGCCACCCTGGTCCTCCCCAAATACGTGAAGTACTACGAGCAAATCCTCGGCAGTTAGTAGGCATAGACCGAGGTTCCAGCGATCGCCGGGTGCCCCATTCTAAATTGGTCGTCAGACCAATTTAGGGTGGGATGCGAAAATGCGGACTGCTCCCTTCTCCACTTCTTTTGTGAAGCTGAGGCACGACACACTCCGATGACCGGGGGACAGCGGAATTGAGCAGCCGACTTTCACGGCGCCGACAGAAATCGCAAGATCTCTCGCATCACCCGAGCGCTCTGGTCTGTTTGGAAAAGAAACTGAGCGTGTGCAGAACCAGCCAGCACGATCAGCTGCTTCGGTTGAGGAGCCTTGTCGTATTGTGCCTGAATGCCGGGCAGCCTTGGACCGCTTCCATTGCTGTCATCGTGTGCGACGATGAACAGTGCTCGCGATTTTAATGCGTCTGCGGGAAGGTTCGGCGCCGCGCCTAGAAAGACGATCCGATCAATCTCACCTGGCGCTGACTTGATGGATGCGTCCCCAGCCGCCCCGCCTCCAAAACTTCCTCCGACCACCGATACCGTTTTCGCTCCGTCCGACTTGAGGTAACGGACTGCCGCAATTACGTCCTTCTCAAATGGAGCACTGTCGAAGTTTTCCTGGCCCGGCCCCTTAGAACAACCGAAGCCTCTGAAATCGATCGCCAGCACTTTGAACCCTGCCGACGCGAGTGCCAATGCCTGGTCGCGCCAGCTCTCTTTGTTGAATCTACCTCCGTGCGCCAGTACGACAGTCTTACTGCCTCCTCCATAGAGATCAGCACAGACCCGGCCTCCATCGTCAGTTGTAAACGATACTGCCCGCTGCGCCGAAGCAACGCTGCAGAGTGCAATGACAACAGGAATGACGCGCAATGCTCGCATCGGCGGATTATACGGCTACACGGTCTGGTCAATCTTCAAACGCATTCCTGGCGATGACTACGTTTCCGGGGTCCCGGCCGTTTCATCCACCGCGAGGGAAGTCGAAAACCCGAGCCCCTCCCAGAATTCGCTCACCAGCTTCATCGTCTCATCCGCAACCTGCGACGGCGTCCGCAGTGTAATCCCACTCAGTGAAGGCTCCGCAAGTTCCTTCGCGTCGGCCACCACCGCCACGCACTTCTCCGCGCGATACGTGCATGACGCGAGATCCGCAATCGAAACATTTTTCATCGGCGACAGCAGCACCGTCTTCGGCGGAGCCATCCGGTCGAGCAGGCAAAAAATCTCCAGCTTCGACTCCAGCTCATCCGGCACGCAATCGATCGCCAGGTCCGCCTCACGCACGGCCTCTTCGATCGTTGAAACAAGGCGCACGCTCGGCAGAGCCTCCGGTCCAAGCTCCTGGCGCAGATACTCCTGCGCATGATGCAGGTTTGAGGGCATCACGTCTTCCAGCAGCACCTCGTAGCCCGCGCGAGCCGCAGCAAGCGCAAGCCGGCGACCCAGAGGACCAGCCCCGATAATGGCAACTTGCATTGTCGTCGAACTACTTCGCGGCAAGAGCCTTTGCCACGTCCTCGGCGTTCGGACTCGACTGCTGCAGATGGCTGGCGATGCGCGACCGCTCCTCGGCCGTCAGCGTGGGGACAAGAGCAAGGATGCGGCGCAGCGTCACCGCAACGTCATCGATGTAGTTCATCAGTCGTATGGCTTCACCAGAGAGCGGCATTGAGGGTTCCTCGTAGTTAGGTTCAGCCCCCATTGTAGGCGGTACGCCCATAGAGGCAAAACCTCAGCTACGCCGGAAAACCCGCCATCAGCCGGTTTTTACAATCGGGTGAAATCCTGGCGCACAGCAAGGAAGTCCGCCTCGATTCCGAGTGGTCGGACACTATTGCTCGAATCGCAACAGCACCGAGATCATTGCCTTCGCCAACTCGTCCGTCTGATCCGTTGTCAGGGTCGTCGAGGAAAACCAGGCCGTGGAGTCCACATCATCGCGCGTCACCACGATGAGTTCGTAGTGGCGATCGAAGCCGAGCGGCTTTCCGCTGAACGTCACTTTCTTCTTCTCCTCATCGAACTGCATGAAGAACCCGTGATCGTCCTCGCGCCGAACCTCCATCCGGTTCTTGTCTGGCGCGGAGGGGCGCAGAACAACCCGTCCAGCTTTCGTGTTCACGCTCTCGCAACGGATCGCGATCACTTCGCGCAGCGCATTCCACTGGTGCGGGAGTTGCCGCAGCAGCAATGCCGCTCGCGCATCGGCCTTCCGCTTCAGATCGATCGCCACCGATCTCTTCGGCTCGTAGAACGCGAGTTCCTCCTCTTCCCATGTGAGGGGAACCTTCTTCTCCGGTTTCGCCGCGGGAAGTTCCGAGTTCGAGGTCGTCACTTCGGCGATTCGCCTGGCGATCACGTCGGCTGCGGCTGCTGTCGAGGTCACAGTATGAGCACTCATGGGATGTCCTTTTGATGCGATCGTACCCCAGCGTCCGCCACGAACCATTCCCACTTCAGTGGAGGGTAACGGTACTTTCCGGGTACATGCTCCTCTTTCAGAACAGCTGAAATGGATCAGCCCGTCCTCGTTGTAGAGAACCGGCGACAAACAGCAAGGCGGCCCACCCTCCCACAAGGAGTGGACCGCCTCACCGCATTCCGGACTAAACTTCTTCCCGCCGGAAATTCAATGTCGCTGATTTTTTAATCCAGGTCCCTGTTCCCTGCCGCCTGTTTCTACAACGTGCGCTTGAACAACGGTGTAGCCACCAGCAACGTCCCGATCCCAAAAGCAAACAGAAAAATCAGGTCCCCCCGGATCGCCACAAACCCGCCATCCTTCAGCATGATTGCTTTGAATCCGTGAATCGCATAGGTAAACGGATCCACAATCGCAATTGCCCGCAGCCATTTTGGAAACGCCGCAACCGGCGAAATCGCGCCTGACGGGAAGAACAGGAGCGTATTCAGCACGCCGAACATCGCACGCGGAACCAGCGGATCGTCTACACGCACCATCATCAGGAACATCATGCCGTTGAAGGCCAGTGCGGTCCCAAGAATCAGGAAAAACAGGTTCAGATCCGCTCCGGGCCTGAAAATCACGCCCAGCCCGGCCATCAGCGACCCAATCACCGATATCGAAATCCCAGCAAGCACCGCCTTGATAGCCCCCGCCACGTTCAGCCCCATCACCAGTTCCAGCTTGCTGATCGGCGTCACCAGGTATCCCTCGTGTACGCCGCGCGCCTTGTCGTCGATGTACAGCATGCCGCCGCCGATCATCACCGAAATGTACATCGCCAGCGCAATCGATCCCGCCAGCAGATACTTCATGTACTCGACATAGGGATACAGCTCCACAATATTCAGCGCGATGTTCTTCACCACGCGATCTTCGATCACCGGCCCATTCAGCGCGTTCACCAGCAGTTGCATCTCGCTTTCGATGCTCCCGCTCATCAATTGGTCCGAGTTGTCCACCACCAGCCCAAGCCGCGGCGCATCCTTGGCGTAAACTCTCCGCGAATACTGCGCCGGGATAATCACCGCCGCATCCACTTTGCCGGTCCGCACATCCTCCTTGGCCTGCGTCTCGTTGTCGTAATTAAATGTAGTGAACGTCGCAATGTTCGCCGCCACCGAGTCGAACGCCTCGCGCACCTTCACCGCCTGAGGACCGCCGTCATGATCTACAACCGCCACGCGCGCTCCCTGAATGTGCCCTCCATAGGCATGGCCCAGGATGACAAGCTGCACAATGGGCAGCATCATCGACATGATCATCAGCACCGGCGAGCGGAAAAACTTCCGCATCTCGCGTTCCACAATCGCCAGGAATCGGTTCATCAGTGTGCTCCCGGCCGTGGCGGCATCTGGAACACGGCCTTCACTGTCTCGTCGCGCAACTGCCTGCCTGTGTAGTGAACAAAAACGTCGTCCAGCGTCGTGTTCTGCACCATGAGCGACCTCAACTGCTCGCCCATCGCATTGGCCATCTCCACCAGTTGCGTAGTGGTTTGCGAACCGTTCGATGTCAGCACTCGATAGACGCCGGCAGACTGCGACTCCACTTCCGTCACGCCCGGCAGCTTCTGTAGCCGCGATTTCCAATCCTCGTCCTCGCGGCTGAACTGCACTTCCACCACATTCGATCCCGGCACGCTCTGCTTCAGCTCCACCGGAGTTCCCAACGCCACCAGCTTCCCGTGATCCACAATCGCAATCCGATCGCAAAGCCGATCCGCCTCTTCCATGTAGTGCGTCGTCAGCAGCATGGTGAGGTTCCGCGTCTTCTTCAGATTGTTCAGCATCTCCCACACAGCGATGCGGCTCACCGGATCGAGTCCCGTAGTCGGTTCATCCAGAAAGAAGATTCGCGGATTGTGCACCAGACCCCGCGCAATCTCCAGCCTCCGCCGCATACCGCCCGACAGCGTCTTGGTCTGCGCCCCCCGCCATTTCGTCAGGTCTACCGCCTCAAGCACCTCGTTGATGTTCTTCTCCCGTTCCACTTTCGGCACGCTGTAAAGCTTTGCGTAGATAATCAGGTTCTCCTCGACCGTCAGATCCTGATCGCTCGTCAGTGCCTGCGGAATGACCCCGATCATTCGCCGCACTTCATTCGAACCCTTGGTCACATCGTGCCCGCCGACCAGCGCCTTCCCACTCGTCACCGGAATCAGCGTCGTCATCATACGGATCAGCGTGCTCTTCCCTGCTCCATTCGGCCCCAATAGCCCGAAAATCTCTCCATCGGCCACCTCGAAGTTCACGCCCTTCACCGCTTCGAAGTCGCCGTACTTCTTCACGATGTTCTTCACCTGGATTGCCGGCGAGGGCTGATGCAGAGGATCCGCCCCAGGCGTGACGGTGCGTGCGTGCGAGGTCATTGCTTCACCAGCTTGTCCTTCGGGATAAACACATCAGCTGTCATCCCCGGCACGAACTTCTCGCCTGGGTTCGGGATCAGCAGCTTCAGCCGCACTGTTTTGATGTCCCGCTTGCGCCCACCATTGATGTCGCGCTGTGTCGCAAAATCCGCCTCTGCCGATTTCGCGATTACCTTTCCCTGCACGCTCTCACCGCTCGGCATCACAACCTTCAGTTCGTCTCCCAACTTCACCGCATCCGCCTGCGTCTCCGGCAACGGCGCATACACCCAGGTCTGGCTCAGATCCATAATCGTCGCAATCGTTCCGCCCGCCGGCAGCACCTCGCCTTCTCGCGCCGCCAGCACATTCACCGGGCCCGCAACCGGCGCATACACCTTCGCATAACCCAACTGCACGCTCGCCTGGTCCGCCAGCGCTTTCGCGTTCTGCACCACGCCACGTGTTGAAGCCACGGTCCTCATCGAAACCTGCGCCAACATCTCGTGAGCCTTAGCCTGCTGGACAGCAGCCTCTGCTGCGGCAACGTTGGCCCGTGCCGATTGCACCGCGGCCTCTGCGGCATTCAACGCCGTCTCCGCCTCATCCCGAGCTTGTGCGCTCGCAATTCCCTGCTTCGCCAGCGCCACGGTCCGCGTCGTATCTGCCTGCTGGTGAGCGAGATTCGCCTCCGCCTGTGCCAGCGCGGCCTGGGTCGCCTTCACCTGTGCCTGAGCATTCGCGGTTGCGCTCGAAACCTCGCCCGCGTTCTGCCGCTGCGTATCCATCGTCTCCGCCAGCTTCGACTCGTCGCTCTGCACATTCGCCAGAGCCGCCTTCTGCGCCGCCGTTAGATCCTCGCTCTCTACAACAGCAATCAGATCTCCGGCCTTTACCGCCTGCCCCTCTTCCACATTCAGCGTCTGAAGACGCCCGGGAATCTTCGCGCTCACCAACACCTCGTTCGCGTCGACGGTCCCAATCAGCTTCAGATCGCCCGATGGCCGCGCCGTCACCAGGTACCAGATGAGCGACCCCACGGTCAGCAGCCCCAGAATCACAAATACCCTATTTCTTGCGTTCATTCCTCACCCCAAATGGCGACCGGTCCACTCTGATCTCCGGCATCTGCGTATCCGCCAGAATTTTCTCCGCTAGTTCGGCCCCACGTTCTCGATCTCGAAAGATAGCAAGCCCAAGAAATTTCACAACCATCCGCCGCCGCTCTGCAAGCACCTCGGGCGCAAACGGATCGTAGGGCAGAAGCTGACTCCAGAGATGAGAACTCATGAAATAGAAAACATTCGTTCCCAGACTGGCGAGATGAATCTGCAGCCAGTCCACCTCGATCAGCTCACCCGACGCGATCCCTTCTCGCACCATCAACTGATACATCGCAATCATTGGCGAAAATACCCGCGTGATCAGAACATTCATTGCCCCGCTCTCGCCCTTGTGCAGGCGCATCATTTCCTGCTGCATCAGGCTCTGAAACTCCGTCTGAGCCAGAATGCGATCGAAGTGGTTCAGCGCAGTGCGCAGCACGCGCTCCCCAGGGGAAGCGTCGCGCAGAAAAGTTGCCATCGTTGCGTCGCGCGTCTTCGTCGCAATCATCTCCAGCGCTGCACCGTACAACTTGTCCTTGCTGGCGAAGTGGTAATAAAGCAGCGCCTTATTTACCCCGGCGACCGCCGCAATCTGATCCATCCGCGCCCCTGCCAGCCCGTTCGCGCTGAACTCCTGAACCGCAGCATCGAGAATCCTGGACCGCGTCTCCGCCGACCTGTCGCTCCCGCCTGCCGCCCCGCCCTGCGTCTCCAAATCAATTTTGACCATGCAGTTTAACTAACTGGTTAGTAAAATAAATGAAACGGACTCAGAATGCAAGCTGGTCGCTAAGCTTTACAGGACTCGCCACGATTGATTGCCGCTCAACCAATCCCGCTGCCCAGCCGAGACAGGAAACGAATCCACTCGGGGTTTCATTACCCTGCAAACCAACTTTGGTTATGAATTGTTCGAAGTGACACCAGGGAGGCCGAGGTAGCCGGACAGCGTTTTTGCAGATCTTCTGGCTACGCTATTCACAAACCCGCCGAACCGAACCTAAGTTCCCGGGACTTCCTCACCTGAAGACGTAGCGAAGCCCGAATTTGGGGAAGATCGGCATCTAATGAAGCTGATACACAGGATTTGTTTGCGCTTCAGCTTTTTTCCTATGAGCCGGTGCTTCCTCTTCGAGAAACTCACACGTCTCGATGCTGGGAAGGAATTAATGGCAAGCTGACTCTAGCGCACCAATTCCGGTTTCGGTCTGCTAAGGCGCATGTAGACGCCCACCATCGCACCATACACATTGATGCCGAAGTTCTCGTAGCGAGGCTCTGAAAGATAAAAATTGGAGACGTGCATATACGTCAGCCCGGAAGAAACACCGTAGCGTGGACTGAAGTTATATCGCGCCCGGCGCCCACCATCAGCGTGAAGGTCATGTCCTGCCCTTGCGCATATTCGACACCGCGCGGCCCTTCAGCATTGATGTTCCCGATTCCGCCGCGACCCTCTACGTACGGACGATTCGTGAACGCGGAGGAATCAAGTTGCGACGGATACCGTAATCAAAGGCGAAGTACCGTGTCTCAGCACCGCGCGGAATCGCCGTGTAGGAACCGCTAAATGAGAATTCTGTGTTGCCACGCAAAAACTTCCAGCCCCAAATGTTGTCGAGTTGCCACCGCACGAAGGAGATATTCGGAACCAGCGTGTAATGCAGAGGCCAGGTAGTGTAAGCACTGCCCACCAGGCCATCGAAAACGAAAGGTATGTTATTCGGAAGCCAGCCAGTCTCAATGGAATACTCGAGCTTGTTCTTGTAATAGATCTGGCGATTGAAGTCCGCCCGCTTTGTCCTTGGAACGCGACGAACAGCTGCACGCACCAATGCGTTCTGGCGCACTGCAGCACGGTGCTCAACAGGGAGAGCTCCCGTATTGGTCGAATGCGAGGCTTGGTCGGGCGTGAAACCGGGTCCCGAGTCTCTGACGGAAATATCCTGCTGAAAGCCCAGCGCGGCAGGGGTAGCCGCAATCAATATCAACACAGAAAAACCATGGCCCAGAAGCGAGGCTGTCTGCATCTCGGGTACCGGACTAGTCAAGTCAATTAATTAATGGCCCGGTACTTAGATGCTGGAATACACAAAGCCGGTTGGTAATGGATGAGATGAACCAAATCACGCGGCTCCGAGGCGGTCACCTAGCTGATGACTCAGCTAACAACTAGGCGAATAAATTCACCTGCTGTCGCTGATCCTTGCCCTCAGCCGACCCCTCCGTTTTGTCCGCATCGGGTACCAGTTCGGCCGTCTCTTCCTCCATCCCTCGATCCTGCGCGTTCGCGTCTCCGCCATAGGAGTTCTCCTGCATACGCCCCACGCCCTCCACCGCAAATGCGGGCATCACATCGCTGGCAGACCGACCTGCAGCCGCTGGCCTCAACGCCTGAATCGCTTCCACCTTCCCCAATTCCATCCCGCACCACCAGGTTCTGCGCAGCTTCACCCAACTCTGCTGTATCGGCGAAATTAGAGAAGCCATCAGTATCCCGTCCCCGATCCCGCATTACCTTTGTCCCTTGCCTTCTCCTCCCCCGTTCCCGGCACCTCAAGCAACCGCGCCCCCGGCCCCTCTTTCCCCAGACGATCCCACGGGTTCCGCAGCGGGCACGACTCCACTGACAAACACCCGCATCCGATGCACCCATCCAGTTGATCCCGCAATCGCGTCAGCCGCTCAATTCGATCATTCAAGTGCGACCGCCACCGCGCCGACAGCTTCTTCCAGTCCGCCGACGTCGGCGTCCGCTTCTCCGGTAAGGTCGCCAGCGCCTCTCCAATCTCCTTCAGCGGAATCCCCGTCCTCTGTGCCACCTTGATCACCGCCACCCGCCGCAGCACCTCCCGCGCATACCGCCGCTGGTTGCCGCTGTTCCGCCAACTCGTGATCAGCCCTTCGGCTTCATAGAAGTGCAGCGTCGACACACGCACCCCCGCTCTCTCTGCAACCTCGCCCACCGTCAGCGCGCGCCGAAACTCCGCCTGCTTTTCTGCACCTTCCGTCTTAGCTTTGCCAGCCATATCGTGTACCCTCTTGACCTCAAGTTTACTTGAGGTTCTAAGCTGATGATTGCTGATTGATCGCTCAAGGAGAAAGAACCTCATGGAACTCGCCGTCAAAGTCGGCCTCGTCTACGGATCAACCCGCCCCGGCCGCTTCTGCGACACGGTTGCGCACTGGGCCGCCGGCCAGATTGCTGCTCGCGCCGGATTCGCCATCGAAATCATCGACCCCGCGCGGCCCGATTCCCCCGGAACGCCTGCCCTCACCCTCCAGCAGCGCCTCGCCGCCTGTGACGCCTTCATCGTCGTCACTCCCGAGTACAACCACGGCTACCCCGCGCCCCTTAAGGCCCTCATCGACTCATACGGCGAAGAATGGCACGCCAAGCCCGTGGCCTTTATCTCTTATGGTGGAATCTCCGGCGGCCTCCGCGCCGTCGAGCAGCTCCGTCTCGTCTTCGCAGAACTCCACGCCGTCACCATCCGCGACAGCGTCTCCTTCGCCGGTGCATGGGAGCAGTTCGACTCGAGCGGCGCCTTGCGCAACCCGGACCGCTTCGAGCGCTCCATGGATGCAATGCTGCGCCGCCTCCGGTGGTGGGCCGTCAGCCTCGCCCATGCACGCAGCACTTGGCCGTACGCCAAAAGCGCATAACATATGCCCGAAGAATAAGAGTCTCCCATCCAAGCCGCTCACTTTGCGGCTTGGGTGGGAAGCCACAAAACAGCCTCTGCTCAGGCGTCCGCAGCAACATCCATTGCTAAACTGAATTCATGCAGGACGAACTCGAATTCCGCCGCGCCGCCGAAGGCGCACTCGAGGCGCTCAAGAAGCACCTCATTGCCCGTGAAGAAGAAGACGAAGCCGGCTTCGAAGTCGAAGAGCAGGGCGGCGTCCTCAACGTGGTCTTTGAAGAGCCACCCGGCAAATTCGTCGTCACTCCCAACACGCCCGTGCGCCAGATCTGGATTTCCGCTCTTTCCACCAGCTTCAAACTCGACTGGGACGCGCTCTCCTCCTCGTTCATCCTGCCCCGCACCGGAGAAAAACTCATCCCCCTCCTCGATCGGCTCATCGAAGAAAACAAACAGCGCTGAAAAGGTGGGTCGCTCGGTATCTCGTTCCTATTCCGTCGGTTCCTATCTCACCGGAACGCTGGCGGCCGATCCTCAATCCTGGTCCCGCGCTCGGTATTCGGCTCCGAACCCATGGTGAACCGCAGCTCATTCGTGCCCGCGTGAATTGCGCTCACCGGCAGCCACGTGCTCGCATAGGGCTTTCCATCCAGCGTCACGTTCTGCACGTAGATGCCCTGCCCCTCGCTCGAAATCACAAGCGTACGTCCGCCCGCCAGTTGCAGTGTGGCCTTTTCAAACATCGGCGTTCCCAGCACCACGCCTCCTACGCCCGGCACCGCAGGATAGAACCCCAGCGCATTCCATACGTACACACCCGACGTCGCGCCCAGGTCATCATTCCCCGGAATCCCGTCCGGTGTCGTCTTGAATGTCTCCTTCGCAATCCGCGTCACCACTTCCTGCGTCTTCCACGGCTTGCCGAGAAAAACATACGCATACGGAGTCACGAAGTCCGGCTCGTTCTCGATGTTGAAGCAGGGCTTCCCCCAGCACCGCAGCCCTTCGAAAAAGTGATCGAGCCGCGGCTCCACAGCCTTCTCGCCGCCCATCGCCTCAAACAGCGCGGGATAATCAAACGGAACCATGAAGGAATACTGATACGTGTTCCCTTCCTCGAATCCGATCTGCTCCGCCACGCCCCAAGGCTGAATGATATGAGGCAACGACTTCTCCGCATCGAATTCCTTCTGCCACGATCCATCCGCATTGCGCGGCCGGATAAAGTGCGTCTCCGGATCGAGCAGCGTCTTCCAGTTCTCTGACCTCTTCAGGAACCGCTGATACTCATCCTCGTTCCCCACCGCCTTGGCAAACTGCGCCACCGCAAAATCATCGCTCGCATACTCCAGAGTCTGCGATGCGCCCCTGCGATCCTTGTCGATCGGTGTATACCCGAGTTTGAGGTAGTCGGCAAGAAACTCCCGCTCCTCTCCGCCATGCGGCCCCTTGCCTGGCTCCGTTCCCCCCTTCACCATGAATTCGAGCGCCTTCTTGGTATCGAAATCCCGCGCCCCAAATGCATAAGCCTGTGACGGCAATACCGCCGGAGAATCTCCGCCCATCACGTACGTCACATCGTTCGCCGCCTCCCATTTCGGAAGCCACCCACTCTGCTCTGCATCATTCACCAGTGACTGCATCATGTCGCTCTCGCGCTCCGGCTCAAACAGCGACTGCAGTTGCACCGTATTCCGGTAGGTATCCCAATCGGAAAAGTCGGCGTACTGCGCCCTCTGCGTCCCGCCTACAGAGTGCACCTTCCCATCGAAGCCCGTGTACTGCCCGTCCTCATCGCTGAACAGCGTGGGTGATACAAACGAGTGATACACGCCCGTATAGAAAATCTTTCGCTGATCCGGCGTTCCACCCTCGACAGCAACGCGATCCAGCAGCGCGGTCCACGTCTCCTGCGCTTTCTTGTGAGCAGCATCCAGATCCCACCCCGGGATCTCTTTCTCCAGATTTGCCCTCGCGCCTTCTTCGCTCACAAACGAAACACCAATCTTCAGGAATAATTCACTCTCTTTGCCGAAGTCGATCCACGCCCCCGTGAACTTCCCCGCAGCGCTTTTCGCATCTTTCGGCATCGCGTCGTCCTGCCACAGCGCCGTCGCTTTGAATTCCTTGTTGAACTTCCCCGCGACATAGATCTTGTACCCCGAATCCGATCCGCAAAACCGGCCCGCGCTTGCCCAACCCGAAAAGCTTCCGTCCGGCTTGATCTCGATATGGTTTCCAAATCCTGCGTGATCTTTCGGACTCTCATTCGGTGCCGCAATCGAATTTGCGCTGCTCCCTGCATTGATCAGCATCCGCGCATCAGCGTCCTGCGGAAACGTAAACCGCGCAATTCCCGCGCGCTCCGATACTGTCAGTTCCACGCGCACGCCGTTGTTCATCGTCACCGCGTAATACCCGGGCTGCGCCTTCTCATCCTTCCGGTCGAAAGGTGCCGGCGTAAACTTCGCCCGCGGACTCGGGGTCAATTCATCCAAGGTCGGCAGAATCGCGAAATCCCCATACATCGGGCATCCCGCTCCGCTCAGATGCGTCAGGCTGAAACCATAGAGCTGCTTTTCGTTGTTGAAATACCACCCATCCCGATTCGTATCCGGGCTCCACTGCACCATGCCGAACGGCAGCGTCGCTCCCGGAAACGTATTGCCGCTCCCCATCGTCCCGATCAGCGGATCCACCGAGTCATACGGCGTCATCGCCGACTGTCCCATCGCTGCATAACCCTGCAATCCAACCAGCAATACCGCCACACATCCAGCAATCCGCAGACGCATCAACCAAGCCCTCAAGGAAAGCTTTCCCGCCTCGGATTCTACTCTTCGGATCCAATCTCCACTGCCGGACGAATCACCCTCTCTGCGTTGCACTCCCACACAAGTCCGTTTCCGATCTACTGCCTTGGCGCAAAATACCCCGACCGCACCTCAATCCGACGCACGCGATCGGGCGGCTGCAATTCAATTTCGTGGAACGCTCCGTCGTGCTTGAAATCTGCGGGCTTGTACACCAGCCGGTATTGATTCCTCATCTCCGATTCGATCTCTTTCAAATCTCTCCCGACCGCATCCTCAGATTCATCCGCGGTGAACACACGCCCACCCGTCTTCGCGACAAGCTCTCGCAGCGCCTTCGGTCCCGTCGAAGCATGATCCTCCGCCGAGGCAGGAAGAAACGCAAAGACCTCCGTGTTGCTCCGCTGACACGCGCGAGTTGCCTCTTCCAGCGACGTCAATCCTGAGTTGTCTTCTCCGTCTGAGAACAGCAGAATCAAATTGCCCGTCGTTGTCGGATCGACTTTGTTGAATGAATAAGCGCATACCCGAAACATCGCACCGAACAGCGATGTTCCTCCCGGAGAGTGCCTCTCTTCCCGCGTTCCCTCGATCCCGCTCACAAGCAGCCCCGACTCTCCGGTCCACGGCTGCACCAGGTCCAGGGCGAATCCAGAACCTGCGACCATGGCTGCGTCCGACTTCCGCCGAAACAATCGTTCAACAAAATTCTTCGCGATCGCACGATTCACCGGCAAAGCCCGTTGCATCGACTCGCTCGTGTCCAACAGAATTCCCGCGCGAATAGGCCGGTTCAACAACTCGTCGAATGCGACGATCCTTCGTGGAGCAACTCCGTTGTCCCTGACCCGGATCTCCGCAGCTTTCAAATCATTAACTGGCAATCCCTTCGCATCCACAGCGTTGAATGTGAGCACAACTTCATCCACACTCAATCGCAGCGGCGGAACGTCTGGATTCGCGGAGGATGACGCGTCGCTCTGGGCTCTCGCCCCCGCAACAAAAAGGCAAAGCAACGCAGCAGCAAGATTGAGTTTCAACGCCCCAGCTCGGAATCTCGCGCTAAACCGCCGCATCCAGGGCGACCCTCTCTCAGCCGGGTAGGTATTTCTCTTTCAGAATCCTGCAGTGATGCTCCATGTGCCCGGGAATGATGAATGCTAGCGCGCGAACTGTAAACGGAAAGCCGCTCGCGATTCCCCGCCGCATCCATGCTTCCTTCGGCAGATTCCGATAGAGCGAAATCGTCGCGACCCGGACACGCGTGAATTCCTCCACGTGCGCGCTCCAGGCAATCTCGTCCGCCTTGGCCCCCGCAGCCGCAATCTCCTGGTCATAACTAGGCAACGGCGTGTCGAACCCTCGCGCAAACCAGAGCGCGCGAAACGCAAATGCCCGCTCTGAATCCGAAATGTGATTCAGCACCTGTTTAATGCTCCACTTTCCTGGGGCATATCGGTAGAGCGATTTCTCCTCCGAGATCCTTCTGAACCACGGCGAGTACCGATCAAGCTGGTTTTCGATGCTGCGGAGGGGATCCTCGCCCGTGACTTTCTGCATGTATGTCGAATAGTAAGCGTCTGCTTCGTCAGGCTGTGGGCGACCAATCATACCGTCGATTTTATAAGTCGGCTCGACCCACCGCACCGCCTTTCATCAACTCCACAAATGCAACCGATTTGGTGCAGAGATTCACCATTCATCACAACTACGAAGAATTTCGTTGACACTTACGAAGAACTTCGTATAACGTCGACACATCATGGAACACGGTACGACCATCCCCCGCCCCACCGAAGCCGAACTTGAGCTCCTCCAGATCCTCTGGCAAAAGGAACCGGCCACTGTGCGGGACATCTACGAAGCTCTGAATGAAGAACGGCCCTCCGGCTATACCACCGTCCTTAAGCTCCTCCAGATCATGACCACAAAAGGCCTCGTTGTCCGTGATGAGGCGAATCGCGCGCATGTTTACCGCGCAGCGTTCACGCAGGATGCCATGCAGAGCCGGCTCCTCAAAGACCTCAGCAATCGCCTCTTCGCCGGTTCAGCCGCGCAGCTCGCCTTGCACGCTCTTTCCATGGGCCCCGCCAGCGATGACGAACTCGCCGAAATTCGCGCCATTCTCGAACGCAATCGCGCCACAGCTTCCTCTACTCACCTCACCTCCATCCCCCAAACCTCTTCAAAGGACCGGCCATGACCCAAATCCCCGAAGCCGTTGCCTGGACACTGATCCACTTCTGCTGGCAGGCTGCCGCCGTTGCCGCTGCCTATCGCCTTCTCTCTTTCGCACTCGCTCGCCGCTCAGCCGAAACCCGCTATGTCGCAGCGCTCTCATCCATGCTGCTCATGCTCGTCCTCGCTGCCGGAACTGTCGCGTGGGAACTCCGCTCCGACGACAGCCCCGCTCAACTCGGCAACACGGCCGCCAACTTCGCAGCGCCGCTTGCAGGCGACTTCCCCCGCATCGCCGCTCCCGGATTCATTGCATCTCAGACCGAGGCCAGCCACATCACCCTCGCCACTCTGCTTCCCTGGATCGACGGCTTCTGGCTCGCAGGCGTCCTCGCCCTCAGCATCCGCAGTCTCGGTGGCTGGTGGTACCTGCGTCGCCTCCGTCTCTCTGCCATCACCCAGGCTCCGGCTGCTGTCCGCGCCAGTTTCGATCGCATCTGCGTGGCACTTGGCCTTCATCGCGCCATCGCCTTGCGCGTCTCCACCGCGATTGACAGCCCGATGACTCTCGGCACTCTGCGCGCCATCGTTCTTCTTCCCCTCAGCGCCATCACATCGCTGGGACCGGAAGAGCTTGAAGTCGTTCTCGCCCACGAACTCGCTCATGTGCGCCGCGCCGATTTCTTCTGGAACATTCTTCAGACCATCGCTGAAACCCTCTTCTTCTTCCATCCCGCGGTCTGGTGGATCAATGCCCGCATCCGTCACGAGCGCGAACTCTGCTGTGACGACCTCGCGCTCAAAATCTGCCCCAATCCCGTCACCTACGCCAGCGCCCTCTATCGGCTTGAAGAGCACCGCTCGCGTCACCTCCGTCTGGCCATGGCTCTCGACGGCCACGCCTCGCGTCACACCCTGCTCATGCGCATCGCCCGCATTCTCGGAGAACCCATGAACCGAATCCAAAGTCCTCGCCTTCGTCCTTTTTCTCTCGTCGCTGCCTGTGCCGGACTTGTCGCTCTGCTCGTTCCCGCTCCGCACATGCTCGCCAGTCTCAATCCCATACCGCAGCCCGCGCCCAAACCGGCCGTTACTGTCACAGCGAGCCCTACTGTGCACGTCAACGCCGCCCCGGCTGTCGTGATGCACATTGGCAAGCCCTCTCCCTATCCGGCGGACCAGGCCTCCATCGATCCCGATTCAGCGCCCGCAACCGGTGCCGCCCAGCAATCTGAGCCCAAGCCGGAAGCCTCCGCGCAGCCTCACTCGGATTACATCGACCGCATGAAGGCAGCCGGCTACGACGTCGATCTCGACAAGCTCATCTCCATGAAGATCCAGGGCATCACTCCCGAATACGCCCGTGAAATGGCCAGCGCAGGCTTTGGCAAGCTCAGCGCCGATGAACTGGTCTCCTGCAAAATCCAGGGCGTCACCCCCGAATACATTGCCGACCTGAAAAAGCAGGGCTTCCAGATTGACAAGGTGCAGGACGCCGTCTCCTTCCGCATCTTCAACATCACGCCCGAATTCGTATCCGGCATGAAAGCCGCCGGCTTCGACGGCCTCAGCTCCAAACAACTGCTCAACATGCGCATT
>Ga0068855_100001767_pt1 | contig 26998 bp, 27 predicted proteins | sample KBSCornC52_FD_66592 | JGI IMG/M metagenome (GOLD analysis project Ga0068855, IMG submission 66592) | Corn rhizosphere microbial communities from Kellogg Biological Station, Michigan, USA - KBS Corn C5-2 | ecosystem: Host-associated > Plants > Roots > Rhizosphere > Soil ... | reverse complement strand
TGCATGCTGCCCATGATCGTGCGATTGCGCAGCGTGGTGAAACCGAGATCGAGCGGGGCGAGCAGCTTCGGATAGGGCGAGGTCATCGTGTTCTCGGGCGGGCCGGCGGGCTGGCGGGGGTGCCGCATGGTAGAGCGCGGCGGGCTGCCAGAATCGGGGCGGCGCCCTAATCCGCCCCCCGCGCGGGTGCGAACCTTCCGGGCAGCCTTTCACTCAATGCCCCGGCGCCAACGCGCCGCCGCCGCGTTGCGGGCAACAGACTGGCAACACGGCATGCCTCATAATGTTGGATTCAGATGACAGGCGTCCGCCTGGAAAAGTGGAGTTTCGATGAACAAACGTGAGTTCCTGGCAGTGGGCGGCGCCATGCCCTTGATGTTGGCCGGTTGCGGCGGCAGCGGTGCGGGCAGCTCCCCCGTTCGCCTGGTCAACGCGAGCGTCGGATACCCCAACCTCGGATTCATGGTCGGGTCGACCCAGGCCACGTCCGCCGACGTCGCCTACGGCTCGGCGAGCCCGTTCGAGAACGTGCAATCCGGCTCGGTCAGCGTCACCCTGACCGTCGCCGGCGCCAGCGCGACGACGTCCCAGACCCGCACCATCAACAAGGGCACGCGGTACTCGCTGATTGCCTACGGCTACGCGGACGAGCTGAAGTCGGTGCTGGTCACCGAGAGCACCACCACGCCGGACACCGGCAAGGCCAACGTCAACGCACTGAACACCTCGGTGGACATCGGCGCGGTCGATGTCTACCTGTCGACGACCAAGGACCTGTCGGTCTCGACGCAGATCGCCTCCAGCCTCGCCGGTGTCTCGCAGAGCGCCTTCTCGGGTGTCCTGGCCGGGTCCTACTACATCACCGTCGTCGGCGCCGGCAGCAAGGGCCTGACGGACGTCCGCTTCCAGACCAACGCGGCCGTCGCGCTGGCCGCGCAGGAAGTGCTCACCGTGGTCCTGACGCCGGGCGCCTCCGGCATCCTGGCCAACGCCATCCTGCTGACCCAGGGCACCGCGGCCGCCGCGAACCCGACCGTCAACCAGCCCAACACCACGGCCCGCATCCGTGCCGTGACCGCCACGAACGGCCTGTCGACCACGATCACCGGCGTCGACTCCACGGGCAACGCGATCACGATCCTGCCGGCGAGCACCGTGTCGCAGCCCTCGAACTACTTCGTGACCACCACCACGGCACTGCCGACCGTGATCGTCAATGGCGCGGCGGTGACGCCGTTCATGCTGGTCAACGGCGCCAAGACGACCGCGGCGCTGTCGGCTGGCGGCGACTACACGCTGATGGTCTACCTCGACAGCGCCAACAACCCGATCGCGCAGATCATCGAGGACAACAACACGGCGCCGACGCTGGCGCAAGGCGTGAAGTACCGCCTGATCAACCTGGCGTCCGACAACCAGGGCCTGTCGTTGTCGATGACCGTCAATTCGCAGGTCGTCGCTTCGCAGGTCGGCTACGGCACGGCGTCCGAATACACGGAACTGTCGACGCCGCAGAACGTCGGTTCGGTCGTGGCGGTGTTCAACGGCACGACGACGATCGCCAAGCTCGATCCCCAATTGCTGACGCTCGGCAAGATCTTCACCGACATCGTGACGAGCGTGCCGGCCAGCGGTACCGCGGGCAACTTCTTCCTCGCGACCAAGTAATCCGCAGTTCTCGCAACTGCAAGATGGCGCCTTCGGGCGCCATTTTCGTTTCCGGCCGCCCCTGCTTCGTGCGCCGAGGGGCTTTCCTGGCGCGAACGGGATGGCAGGGCGGTTCAGCGTCCGGGCGGCGTGCCGAACTTGCCGGCGCGGAAATCCTCCACGGCCTGGAAGATCTCGGCCTGCCTGTTCATCACGAACGGGCCGTACTGCGCGATGGGTTCGTTCAGCGGCTTGCCGGCGATCAGCAGCGCCCGCGCGCCGTCGGCGCCGGCCTGCACGCGCACGCCGTCGCCCTCGGGCTTGTTGGCGAGCACGGCCATGCGTTCGACCGGCACCGGCGTGCGCGTCGTGCCGTCGTCGACGGCCAGCTCGCCGCGGTACACGTAGACGAAGGCGTTGTGTCCCGCCGGCAGCGGCTGCTCGAACGTGGCGCCCGGCTCCAGGTGCAGGTCGAGGTACAGCGGCTCGGTGTGGGCCTTGCGCACCGCGCCGGCCACGCCGTGGCTGTCGCCCGCGATCACGCGTACCGTCGCACCGGGCAGACGCAGCTCGGGGATCTCGCCGGTCGGGATGTCGCGGTAGCCGGGCGAGGTCATCTTGTCGGCCGCCGGCAGGTTCAGCCACAGCTGGAACCCCTCCATGCGGCCATGCTCCTGCTCCGGCAGCTCGCTGTGGATGATGCCGCGGCCTGCGGTCATCCACTGCACGCCGCCGTTCTCCAGCAGGCCGACGTTGCCCGTCGAATCGCGATGGCGCATGCGACCGGCGATCATGTACGTGACGGTCTCGAAGCCGCGGTGCGGGTGGTCGGGAAAGCCGCCGATGTAGTCGCCCGCGTCGTCCGAGCCGAAGGCGTCGAGCATCAGGAACGGGTCGAGCCGGCGCTGCAGCGGCTGCGTGAGGACGCGCGTCAGCTTGACGCCGTCGCCGTCGCGGGTGGCCTGGCCCGCGACCAGGCGCTCCACCGCGCGCGGCTTGCGCACGGTGGCGTCCGGCGTCGCGGCGGGGGCGGTCAGGGTCGTGGTCATGCAGGGTACTCCTTGGAGGCGGCCCGCAGGCCGCGTGAGGGATGGATTTCCGGATCAGGCCGCGACGGCCGCGCCGTCGGCGATGCGCGCGATGTGTTCGCGGGCGGAGGCGATGCCCTTGTCGGCCGCCTCGGGACCCATGTTCAGGCCTTCGGCGTAGATGAACTCGACGTCCTTGATGCCCAGGAAGCCCAGGGTCTGGCGCAGGTAGGGCACCTGCGTGTCGTGCGGCTGGTCGCGGTAGACGCCGCCGCGCGTGAGCACGGCATAGGCCTTCTTGCCTTCGAGCAGGCCGACGGGACCGGTGGCGGTGTACTTGAACGTGATGCCGGCCTTGGCGATCGCATCGATCCAGTTCTTGAGCTGGCTGCTGATGCCGAAGTTGATCATCGGCACCCCGATCACGATGACGTCGGCGGCCCGGACCTCGTCGATCAGCACCTGGTCCAGCGCCACGCGGGCGTGCTGCTCGGGCGTGCGCGCCTCGGCCGGCGTGAACAGCGCGCCCAGCGTCGCTTCGTCGAGCGCGGGATGCGGCGTGGCCGTGAGGTCGCGCAGCACCAGCGTGGCGGCGGCGTCGCCGGCGCGCAGTGTCTCGACGAGCTCGCTCGCCAGCCGGGTCGATTGCGAACCCTGGCCGTTGGCGAAGGCACGGGCGCTGGAGTTGATCTGGAGGATGTTCATGGTGGCTCCTGGTGGGTGGGCGGTCAGCCAGGATGGTTGGCCGTTGGAATGAACTGTATTGACCCGAACGGCTGTCGAGAAGGCGCCGATTTGGAGTTCATCGTTCCACTCATGGAACAATCTCCTGGTGCTCGCGCAATGCCAAGCAGGCGGGGCGCAACCGCTTCGTGATGACACAGGCTTGACCGCGGCGGCCGGAACCGTCGATTCCACCCGCTGCTTACGGGCCGTTTCAACCTGGTCGCGATATCCCCCAACATGCGGGCGGCGGTCGTTCGGACCTGACCCTAACATCGACCGCATCCGAAGCAACACCGTCCTGCCCGCGGCCGTCCATCATGGGAATCCGACGTTTCACACCGGCGTACGACCTCGCACGCGACGCGGCCAAGAACTACCGCTAGGCGCCGGACTGGCAGCTGTTCCTCAACGACAAGGTCGGCTTGAAGACGCTGCTGGGAAGTGCGGACGGCCCCGACGCCGCGCACGGCGCCGGCATCGACGTGCTGCGCGCCAAGCTCGCGGCGACAGCCAAGACGGGTACGGCCCACATGAGCGAGGGGGACGTGCTGCTGGAGATGGCCGGCATCAAGGGAAGCGTCGCGCTGAGCGATGCGCAGGCGGACGCACTGGCCACGCTGAAGATGCTGCGCCACCTCTACTTCCTGCGCGATCGCGGCAACGAGGCGGTGTGGATCTACGCCCAGCCGTTCGAATTCCATCGCTGGGTGTTCGACGAGATCCGCGGATGCACGCTCGCGCAGGCCGTCGCGCGCCTGAACTACGCAGACGAGGTCTATCCGGCAGCGATGCGCGGCCACATGTGCGCCGGGCTGCAGCAGGCACAGGCGTGGGCACAGAAGTGCGTGGCCGGGCTGGGCGGCACGCCCGACGCCGCGACCAAGGCGCTGATCACGCGCTGGTTCATGCCTGGCACGCCCGACGATGCCGCCATCATGAAGGTCGCGGCCACGCTGCTGGACGGCTTCAAGAAGGTGAGCACGTTGTGCGGATCGACGCGCGTGATCTTCTCGGACGAGCCGATCAATCGCATAGACGGCACAGCCGTGGCCGGCCAGTCCAACTACCGGGACAGCTGGCTCGACTACGCCTTCGTGGACGGAGGCAGCGTGCGCGAGCGCCTCGACGTGGTGTACATCCAGGATGCCGCCTTGAAGAAGTGGGCGTCGCCCAACGAGGGGTGGGTGGCCACTCTGACGATCCTGCACGAGATGTCCCACCGGGTGATCAACACCAAGGACGCGGTCTACGATTTCGACGGCCTGAAGCCCGGCTCGGTGCTCACCCAGAAGCATGCGCTGGTCAACGCCGATTCCTGGGCCTACTTCGCCACCGACCTGGCCGGCCAGCTGCCTTCCAGCCGGGCCGCGAAGGTGCTCAGGGAACCACCGGCCCTGATCCGGTCCTACCTCAACTCCATTCAGAATCCCTGATACGCTGGAGCGCAACATGGCAGCAGACAAGAAGCGCCGCGAACCGGCAGACGTGGAACCGGTGCGCCACGGCGGCCTCCGCTACGAGGCTCCGCGCCTGGGCACACCTTTCGGATTCGACCAGGACGGCGGGTTCGTGACGGCCCGCGACGACACCACCGGCGCGCTCGTCTGGTCACAACGTGTCTACGTCGTGACCTACGGCCGCGACATCGAAGTCGACAAGCAGGAGGTCTACATCAAGGCATTGGCGTTGTCCGACGACGGCCGCGCGTTGGTGGCCGACAGCGAGCGCGGCGAGCGCTGGCTCGTCGACCTGATGGATCGTTCGGTCAAGTGCGTCGGGCGCGCCGACTGATGCGTCCATTCGTGCGCGCATCGCAGCTGGCGGTCATCACCGTCCTGCTGCTGTCCACCGCGGTTCATGCCGGCGCAGGCGAGGACAAGAAGCGTCGCGACCCCGTCGACGTGCCCGCACTCGTGGCGGGCGGCTTGAAGTACGAGGCGCCGCGGCTGGGCACGCCCTTCGGGTACGCGCAGGACGGCGGCATCGTCACCGCCCGCCGCGCCGATTCCGGCGAGCTGGTGTGGACGCGCCGGGTGTACACGACCTCGCGCGACCCGCACATGGAAAGCGACAAGCAGGACGTCTTCATCAACTCGCTGACGCTGTCGGCCGACGGGCGGCACCTGGACATCGCCAACGAGCGCGGCCAGCGTTTCGAGATCAGGCTCGACGGCAGCGGCGTGCGCGCACTACGCTGAACCGCAGGCCCGGCGGCGGCATCGCCGCGGTGGCGCGAGAATGCAGGGCGCCGCATCCACATGGCTGCGCCGTTTGCCATGAGCCCCGACGCCGACGATCTCCTGCTGTTTGCCCGCGTGGCCGAGTCCGGCAGCTTCAGCCGCGCGGCCGAGCGCGTGCAGTTGCCCAAGTCCACCGTCTCGCGCCGCATCGCTGCGCTCGAGAAGCGGCTGGGCGAGCGTCTGCTGCAGCGCACCACGCGCAAGCTCGTGATCACGGAGTTCGGCCAGGGTGTGCTCGATCATGCCCGCGCGATGTCCGAGGAGGTGGACGCCGCGCTGGCGTTCGCGCTGTCGCGCCAGGCACGGCCCGGTGGCCGGCTGCGCGTCTCGATGCCCGGCGACTTCGCCAGCCTTGCGCTCGAGCGCCCGCTGGCGAGCTTCATCCGCGACTATCCGGACGTGGCGCTGGAGCTGGACCTGTCGCCACGCCGGGTCGACCTGATCGGCGAGAACTTCGATCTGGCGATCCGCATGGGCAGCCTGCCTGACGACAGCCAGCTGGCCGCGCGCCGGCTCGCGGTGTTCACGACCGGTCTGTACGCGGCGCCCTCGCTGCTGCGCGAGCATGGCGAACCGCTGGCGCCGGAGGCGCTGCACACGATGCCGGCGCTGATGCTGCTGTCGCGTTCGGGCGAGGCCATCGCGTGGAAGCTGTCGCCGCGGGAGGCCCACGCGAACGCAGCCGCCACGAAGGCGTCGAAACCCGGCCGCAACCTCGACGCCCCCGTGCACGAGATCGTGCCAAGCCAGCACGCGCGGGCAAATTCGCCCGACGTGCTGATACGCCTGGCGCGCAGCGGCGCCGGCGTGGTGGCCGTCGCGGACTTCTTCGCCGAGCCCTACCTCGTGCGCGGTGAACTGCAGCGCATCCTGCCCGCCTGGTGCCTGCCCGACGCCCAGTGCTGGGCCGTGTTCCCCGGCCGTCGCCTGATGCCCGCGAAGACGCGCGCGTTCATCGACATGCTCGCCAAGGCGATGAGCTCCTGCGCCGAGGCGGTCGACGCGTCGGCGGCGAAGCTCGATGCCCCGCCGGGACGATTCCGGGTCGATTGAAGGCGCGCGGCGCCGTGCTCAGTGCGGCAGGCGCGTGAGCGCCCGCTGCAAGGCGCGCGCAGGTGGGGCATCGCCACCGCCGGACGCCTCGGTGGGCGTCGTCCAGCCGCGCGGCAGCTCGCTCAGCACCTTCTTGGCGTCGAGCGAGCGGATGGGCACGCCCACGTCCGCGGGGATGCGCCCGCGCGCCACCAGCGCCTCGTAGCGCAGCGCGCTCACGCGCAGGAACGAGGTGAAGTTGCCGACACCGCCGCGCGCCGCCACCAGCTCGTCGTAGAGCTTCTCGATCAGGTGGACGACGCTCATGCCGTCGCGCCGGGCGATCTCCTCGAGCACCTCCCAGTACAAGTGCTCCAGCCGGATGCTCGTGACCACGCCATGCAGGCGGACCGAGCGCGTGCGACTTTCGTAGCTCGCAGGATCGGCGCTGATGAAGATTTCACACATGCAGATGTCTCCTTGGCCTGGCCGCGTCGCTTCTGGCGCGCGGCTCTGCGGGAGGACGCGCAGGATGCGGCGTCCTCCGGGCCAATGTACGCCCGCCCGTGCGGACTCGCCAAGCGCGGACCGGCGGATTTACACGCTGATTCGCGTGCCGAGCACCGCCAGGAACTGCGCGATCCACGCCGGATGCGCGGGCCAGGCGGGCGCCGTCACCAGGTTGCCGTCGGTGACCGCCTGGTCGACGGGAATGCCCATGTACTCGGCGCCCGCCAGCTCCACCTCCACCTGGCAGGCCGGGTAGGCGGACACCTTGCGGCCCTTGATCAGCCCGGTGGCGGCCAGCAGCTGCGCGCCGTGGCAGATCGCCGCGACCGGCTTGCCGGCACTCAGGAAGTGCCGGGTCATCGCCACGACCTGCGCGTTCATGCGCAGGTATTCCGGCGCGCGGCCGCCGGGCACCACCAGCGCGTCGTAGGACTCGGCGCGGGTGTCGGCGAAGCTCGCGTTGAGGGTGAAGCGGTGGCCGGGTTTCTCGCTGTAGGTCTGCGCGCCGTCGAAATCGTGGATGGCCATCGTCACGTAGTCGCCGGCCTTCTTGTCGGGCGCGATCGCATGCACCACGTGGCCGACCGCCTGCAGCGCCTGGAACGGCACCATCGTCTCGTAGTCCTCGCCGAAATCGCCGCAGATCATCAGGATCTTCTTGCCCATGCTCGTCTCCTTTGAAAGGTGGTTGAACGCGTAGGAGCATTGTTCGAAGCTCGCGCAGTGAGCGGGTAGCAGCCCGATACTTTCGTGTGCCCGACATGACCGCCCCGACCGACCTCACCGAACTGCACCGCCGCCGCCTGCGCGCGATCTGGCGTTCGGCCGGCTGGCCCAGCCAGGACCTGGTCGAGGTGGAACTCCTCGCCGCGGGCTGGGTCGAGCGCCTGCGCGACGGCCACGGCCGCGAGACGCTGCGCGTCACCGACGCCGGCATCGCGGTGCTGGCCGCCACGCTTGCGCGCAACCGCGCCGCCCGCGACGCCCACGAGGCGCTGGTCGGCCGCGTGGCCGTCGCCATGCAGCGCGGAGGGCGCATCGCCTGGCGCGGGCTGTCGCTGCGCGTGCGCACCGGCGACGACGCCGCAGGCACCGGACGCTGGACGGTCGCGCGGCCGGACCTGTTCTCGGTGCGCAACACGACGGTGGAGGACTACCTGGAGCCCGTCGTGCACGAGATCAAGGTGCGCCGCGCCGACCTGCTGGGCGACCTGCGCCGGCCGGCCAAGGGCGAGGCCTACCGGCAGATGGCGCGCGAATGCTGGTACGTGCTGGCCGAGGGCATCGGCGACGCGAGGGACGTGCCCGAGGACTACGGCGTGATGGTGGAACGCGCAGGCGTGCTGGACGTGCTGCGTCCCGCGCCACGGCGCGCGCTGCGCCTGCCGTTCGCGACCTGGATGGCGCTGGCGCGCTCCACGCCGGAGCCGCAGGTCGAGTCGGGGCAGCAGGCGCTCGGCTGCCCGGACGACGACGGCGACGCCGCGCCCGGCGGCGACGCGGGCGCCTGAGGCTGCGCGCCGCCGGCGGGCGCGTTCGCGCGCGGCGCATGAGCATGCGCGCACGCGCGGGCCCGCAGTCGCCGACAATATGCGCTTCACGCGCGGCCCGTCCGCACCGCGGCCGCCCATCCGGCGGCGCGCGGGTTCGGGGGCTCCCATCCACATCCTGGAGACTGTTTCGATGACCCGCTCGCCGTCCTCCTCCGCCCGCCCCCTGAAGTCGTCGTTCCTCGTCGTCGCGCTCGCCGCGGCGCTGGCCGGCTGGGGCACCGCCGCGCGCGCCGTCGACGGCCCGCCGCCGGGCAACGTGGCCTGGCAGGACGCGACCAGCGACGCGGACATCGACAAGGCCTTCGCCACCGCCAGGGCGCAGAACAAGCCGGTGCTGCTGTACTGGGGCGCCGTGTGGTGCCCGCCGTGCAACCAGCTCAAGGCAACGTTGTTCAACCGGCAGGATTTCGCCGAGCAGTCCAAGAGCTTCGTCGCCGTGCACCTGGACGGCGACACGCCGGGCGCACAGAAGCTGGGCACGAAGTTCAAGGTGTCCGGTTATCCGACGCTGATCCTGTTCAGCCCCGAGCGCAAGGAACTCACGCGCCTGCCGGGCGAAGTCGACGCCACGCAGGTGATGCAGCTGCTGCAGCTGGGCATGGCCAGCGGCCGCCCGCTGGCCCAGGTGCTGGCCGACGCCCGCGACGGCAAGCCGCTCAAGGGCCCGGAATGGCGCCTGCTGGCGTTCTACTCGTGGGACACCGACGAAGGCGCGCAGGCCGTGTCGGCCGAGGAGCGCGGCCCGCTGCTGCGCAAGCTCGCGGCGAACTGCCCGGCCAGCGAGGCCGCGGCGTGCACGCGACTCGCGCTCAAGTCCATCAGCGACGGCGGCGAGAAGAACCCGCCGGCGCCCGACCCCGCCACGCGCGCGCGCGTCGCCGCGGTGCTCGCCGATCCGGCGCAGAGCCGCACCTACATGGACGTGCTGACCAACAGCGCCATCGACATCGTCACCACGCTCGCGCCCAAGCCGGGAGCGGACCGCGACAAGCTCGTCGCGTCGTTCGACGCCGCGCTCACGCGCCTGCAGGCCGACGCCACGCTGTCGCGCGGCGACCGCCTCGGCGCGCTGTTCGCGCGCGTCGACCTGGCCCGCATCGACCAGCCCAGGAACGCGATGCATCCGAAGCTGCCGCCCGCGCTCGTCAAGGAAGTGCGCGACACCGCCGCCCGCACCGACCGCGAAGTGACGAACTCGTTCGAGCGCCAGGCCGTGATCCCCGGCACCAGCCAGCTGCTCGAGGAAGCGGGCCTCTGGAAGGAATCGGAGGCGCTGCTGAAGTCCAGCCTCGCGAAAAGCCACTCGCCGTACTACCTGATGAGCGAGCTCGGGTCGAACGCGCGCAAGCAGGGCCGCAACGGCGAGGCGCTGCAGTGGTACCAGCAGGCCTACGAGAAGAGCGACGGCCCGGCCACGCGACTGCAGTGGGGCGCGAGCTACCTGAAGGCCCTGGTGGAGCTGTCTCCCAACGATTCCAGGCGCATCGAGAAGACGGCACAGTCCGTCTTCAATGACGCGGCCGGCCAGTCCAACGCCTTCGACCAGCGCAGCGGCCGCTCGCTGCAGCGCGTGGGCAGCACGCTGCAGAAGTGGAACGCCGGCGGCAGGCACCAGGCCGTCCTCGACCACCTGAGCACCCAGGTGCAGGGCCTGTGCTCGAAGCTGCCCGCCGCCGACCCGCAGCGCGCCACCTGCGAAGGCGTGCTCCAGGCGCCGACCAAGGCCTGAACCCTCAACCCTCACCCTTCCTGTCCCGACGAACTCCATGACTACCTTCAACAAGCCCCTCGGCACGCCGCTCAGCCCGGCCGCCACCCGCGTGATGCTGCTGGGCAGCGGCGAACTCGGCAAGGAAGTGCTGATCGCGCTGCAGCGCCTGGGCGTCGAGACCATCGCCGTCGATCGCTACGAGAACGCCCCCGGCCAGCAGGTGGCCCACCATGCGCGCACGATCACGATGAGCGACCCGGTGGCGCTGCGCGCCCTGATCGAGCACGAGAAGCCCGATCTGGTCGTGCCCGAGATCGAGGCGCTGGCCACATCGGAGCTGCAGGCGCTGGAGGCCGAGGGCGTCGTGCGCGTCATCCCGACGGCACGCGCCGCGCGCCTGACGATGGACCGCGAAGGCATCCGCCGCCTGGCCGCGGAGACGCTGGGCCTGCCCACCAGCCCCTACGTGTTCTGCGATTCGCTGGAAGAACTGCAGGCCGCGATCGACGGCAGCGCCGGCAAGCCCGCCATCGGCTATCCGTGCATCGTCAAGCCGGTGATGAGCAGCTCCGGCAAGGGCCAGAGCAAGATCGACGGGCCAGGCGACGTGAAGACCGCGTGGGACTACGCGATGGCCGGCGGCCGCGTCAGCCACGGCCGCGTCATCGTCGAGGGCTTCATCGATTTCGACTACGAGATCACGCTGCTGACGGTGCGCTCGCTCGGCGCCAACGGCGCGGTGCAGACCAGCTTCTGCGCCCCGATCGGCCACGTGCAGGTCAAGGGCGACTACGTGGAAAGCTGGCAGCCGATGGCGATGAAGCCGGACGCGCTCGCAAGCGCCGAGCGCATCGCCAAGGCCGTCACCGACGACCTCGGCGGCCAGGGCGTGTTCGGCGTCGAGCTGTTCGTCAAGGGTTCGGACGTGTGGTTCAGCGAGGTCAGCCCGCGCCCGCACGACACCGGCATGGTGACGATGATCACGCAGTGGCAGAGCGAGTTCGAGCTGCACGCCCGCGCGATCCTGGGCCTGCCGGTGGATGTCTCGCTCAAGAGCCCCGGCGCCAGCGCCGTGATCTACGGCGGCGTCGACGCCAAGGCGCTGCAGTTCGACGGCGTGGCCGACGCGCTGCGCGTGCCGGGCACGGACGTGCGCCTGTTCGGCAAGCCGGAGAGCTTCGAGCGCCGCCGCATGGGCGTGGCGCTCGCGCACGACGCGGACGTGGAGCACGCGCGCGTCAAGGCCAAGGAGGCCGCGGCCAAGGTCAAGCCGAAGGCGGCCTGACCTCGCGTCGCGTCACTTCAGGAGGCCTTCGGCCTTCATCGCGTCCTGCACCGCGGGACGCGCCTTCATGCGGGCCATGAACGCCTCGAGGTTCTGGAGGCCGGCCAGGTCGACGCCGACGCCGGCGGCCCAGTTCGTCACGGTGAACAGGTACGCGTCGGCGACGCTGAATTGCTGGCCCATCAGGTAGTCGTGGCCTTCGAGCTTCGCGTCGACGAACTTGTAGCGCTCCTGCAGCCGCGCCGCGAAGACGTCCTTGGCCTCCTTGGCCAGCTTCGGGTTGAACATCGGCGAGAAGCCCTTGTGCAGTTCGCTGGTGATGAAGTTCAGCCACTCCATCACGCGATAGCGTTCCATCGTGCCGGCCGCGGGCGCGAGGCCGCTGGCCGGCGCGTGGTCGGCGATGTACTGCAGGATGACCGGACCTTCGCTCAGGCGCGCGCCGTCGTCCAGCTCCAGCAGCGGCACCTGGCCCTTGGGCGTGATCTGGTAGTAGTCGCTGCCGTCGGCGAGCGTGTGCGTCTGCAGTGCGGTCTTGACGAGGTCGAACTTCACGCCCGCTTCGCGCAGCGCGATGTGGGGCGACAGCGAGCAGGCGCCCGGGCTGTAGTAGAGCTTCATGACGGTCTTTCGGGTGATTGGAAAACGCGTCGGACGGCGCCGCGCGGACGGGCGACCATGATGCCCAAAACGCCGCCATGCTGCAGGACAGGGCATTCGACGAGACGACGTGCCTGGCCGTCGAATGGCGGGCGCGCCGCAGCGCGCGTCTGCTACGCTGCGAGCCAGCTCAACGACCGGCCCGCAACGTGACCCGACAGATCCTGGACGACTCCCGCGTGCATCCGGCCATCCGCGCCCGCATCGCCGATGAAGGCCGCACGGTGATCGCCGACGTGCAGGCCGCCGTCGCGGCGAACGCCGTCGTCGTGGTCGGCATGGCGTGGAACCCGTTCCCGCGCAAGGCCCGCAAGTGGCTGGACGCCGCGGGCGTGCCGTACGCGTACATCGAATATGGCAGCTACGCGAGCCAGTGGCGCAAGCGCCTGCCGCTCAAGCTGTGGACAGGCTGGACGACGTTCCCGATGGTCTTTGTCGACGGCCAGTTCGTCGGCGGCTACAGCGACCTCGTCAAGCTCGACCCGGCGCTGCTGAAGAAGGGCGCGGGCGCGGCGTCCGCGCGCCCGTGAGCGGCCGCCTCGCCTGGCGAGCGACGCTGCTCGCGGCGCTGGCTTGCGCCGGTGGCGGGACATGCGCAGCGACGACGTCGGCGGCGCCGCTGCAGCTGCACTCCTGCCGCCTCGCCGGCCTCGAGCACGACGCCCAGTGCGGCGTGCTCCAGCGCCCGCTCGACCCGGCCCGGCCGCAGGGCACGCAGATCGGCCTGCACGTGGTCGTCATCCCGGCGCTCGCGCGCCAGAAGCAGCCCGACCCGGTGTTCTTCTTCGCGGGCGGCCCGGGGCAGAGCGCCGTCGGCCTGGCCGGCACGGTGCAGGCCCTGATGCAGCGCCTGGCCCAGCGGCGCGACCTGGTGCTGATCGACCAGCGCGGCACCGGGCACAGCGCGCCGCTGCAATGCGACGTGCCGGCGCCCGACGAGGCCCTGGCGCGCGCGCTCGATCGCGCGCGCGAGGTCGCGGCACTCGACGCCTGCCGCGCCAAGCTGGAGAAGCTGCCCTGGGGCGACCTGCGCTTCTACACGACGACGATCGCGATGGCCGACGCCGATGCCGTGCGCGTCGCGCTGGGTGCGGAACAAGTCGACCTGGTCGGCATCAGCTACGGCACGCGCGCCGCGCTCGAATACCTGCGGGCGTATCCGACGCACGTGCGGCGCGCAGTCATCGACGGCGTGGCGCCGCCGGACATGGTGCTCCCCGCCAGCGACGACATCGATGCCACCGCCGCCCTCGACAAGCTGCTCGCCGACTGTGCCGCCGAGAAGGCCTGCGCGCGGGCGCATCCGTCGCTGGCGCAGCGCTGGCAGGCCTTGCAGGCATCGCTGCCCCGCGCCGTCGACGTCGACGGTCCCGTCACCGGTCGTCCGCTGCACGTCGCCATCACGGCCGAGGCGGTGCGCGCTGCCGTGCGCCGGCCGCTGTATTCGCCGTCGCAGGCCGCGATCCTGCCGCACGCGATCGAGGAAGCCGCGGCCGGGCGCTTCAACGTGCTGATGGCGCTGGCATCGTCCACCGGCGACCAGCCGACCGACCTGTCCGAGGGCCAGCACTTCTCCGTCATCTGCTCGGAAGACTTCCCGCGCCTGCCCGCCGCCGCCGGCCCTGTCGCCGACGCGGGCGCGCAAGGCCTGTATCGCGCGGTGTGCGCGCACTGGCCGCGCGGCGAGGTCCCGGCGGCGTTCTACACGATCCCTGCGAGCCCCGTGCCCGTGCTCCTGTTGTCCGGCGGCCTCGACCCCGTGACGCCGCCGCGGCACGCCGAGCGCGTCGCCCGTGCCCTGGGCGCCAAGGCGCGCTCTGTGGTCGTTCCCAACAACGGCCACAACGTGATGGCCATCGCGTGCATGCGCGACGCGGTGTTCCGCTTCGTCGGCGCCACGACCGACGCCGAGGCGCTGGCCGTCGACACGGGTTGCGCCGCCCGGGTGCCGCGGCCGCTCGCGTTCGCGCCCCCGCTGCCCGCGCGTGCGGTGCCCGCCACCAACGACCCCAATGCGTTCGACGATCCGCCGCCCCGCGCCTCGAATGCCCCGGACACGCCCGCCACGAAGGACGCGCGATGATCGCGATGGACGACCTGCGCAAGCAGTTCACGACCGGCCGCGGCCGCCAGGCGCGCACCGTCGTCGCCGTCGACGGCCTGACGCTGCATGCGCAGGACGGCGCCATCACCGGCCTGCTGGGGCCCAACGGCGCCGGCAAGACGACGAGCCTGCGCATGCTCGTCGGGCTCGTCGCACCCGACAGCGGCACGATCCGCGTCGACGACGTCGACCTGCGCACCGACCCGCAAGGCGTGCGTGCGCGGCTGGGCGTGCTGTCGGACGCGCGCGGCCTGTACCCGCGCCTGACCGCACGCGAGAACATCGTCTACCACGGCCGCCTGCACGGCGTGGCCGCCGACGTGGCGCATGCGCGCTGCGATCATCTCGCGCGCCTGCTCGAGATGGAATCGCTGCTCGATCGCCGCACCGACGGCTTCAGCCAGGGCGAGCGCATGAAGACGGCCCTCGCGCGCGCGCTCGTGCACGACCCCGACAACATCGTGCTGGACGAGCCCACCAACGGCCTGGACGTGGTGGCCACGCGCGCGCTGCGCGAGGCGCTGCGCGTGCTGCGCGACGAGACGGGCAAGTGCATCGTGTTCTCCACGCACATCATGCAGGAGGTGCAGCGGCTGTGCGACCGTGTCGTCGTGGTGGCACACGGCCGCCACGTTGCCGACGGCACCGTCCAGAGCCTGTGCGAGCAGGCCGGCAGCGACGATTTCGAGGACGCGTTCGTCAAGCTCGCATTCGGCGGGGAGGGACACGCGCGATGAGCCCGCAGGGCAAATTCCCCCGCTCGGCGGGGCGGCGCATCGCGCCAGGGATGCACGAATGAGCGACTGGCAAGCGATGTGGACGGTGTTCCTCAAGGAACTCAAGGACGCGCTGCGCGATCGGCGCACGCTGATGGCGGTGTTCGTCTCGTCGATCGCGATGGGGCCGCTGATGCTGGTGGTGCTGTCGTCGCTGGTGGGCAAGTTCGAGAAGCGCGCCGAGGCGCGCGAGATCGTCGCCATCGGCATCGAAGCCGCGCCGACGCTGCGCAACTATCTCGAGCGCCAGACCTTCACCATCAAGCCGGCGGCCGCCGACTGGGAAAAGCAGCTCCAGGACAGCAAGCTCGGCGACCCGGTCGTCATCGTGCCCGCCGACTTCGAGGACCAGCTCGCGCATGGCCAGGCGCCGCGCATCGAGGTCGTCTACAGCAGCGCCAACCAGCGCGCCGAGGGCGGCGTGTCGGTCGTCCGGCATGTGCTGCAAGGCTTCGACCAGGAGCAGGTGTCGCTACGACTGGTCGCGCGCGGCGTCGCGCCGGGCGCGTTGACGGTGACGCGCGTCGACGAGCATGACATCGCCGACACCGCCTCGCGCGCCGCGCAGCTGACCGGCATGGTGCCCATCTTCGTGTTGATGGCGGTGCTTTACGGTTCGCTCAACGCCGCGCTCGACACCACCGCCGGGGAGCGCGAACGCGGATCGCTGGAGCCGTTGCTGGCCACGCCGGCATCGCGCGGCGCGCTCGTGGTAGGCAAGTGGGGTGCGGCGTTCGCGCTGGGCCTGCTGATCGCGGTGCTCTCATGCATGAGTTTCCTGCCCGCGCAGAGCATGCTGCGCAGCGAATCGCTCGCCGCGATGTTCCGCTTCGGGTGGGTCGAGGCGGCCTGGTTCATCGCGGTGCTCGCCCCGTTCGCCGCGGCGCTGTCGGCGCTGATGATGGCCGTGGCCATCCGCAGCCGCACCGTCAAGGAGGCGCAGGCCAACAACGTGGTGCTGACCATGGCGGTGTCCCTGTCGCCGATGATCAGCCTGTTCAACCAGGAAGGCGAAAGCTCGTGGAACCTGTGGGTGCCGCCCATGGCCCAGAGCGCGCTGATGAACCGCGTCCTCAAGAACGCCCCCATCAGCCCGCTCGACATCGCACCGAGCATCGTCGTCTGCATCGTGGTGACAGCAGCCGCACTCGCCTTCGTCACCCGCCAGCTGACCAAGCGCGCCGCGCAGTAATCGCGCTGTAACCCGGCGCGCTTGCGGACTTCACCACGTCCAGGGGGCCGCCGATACCCTGACCAGGCGATGCCCCGGCACGGCTCGGATGCTACCTTTGGTCCAGCGAAGCGCCCCCTGTCGAGGGCGAAGGGGCAGATGGTGAGGGTCGTGATGGAAATGCTGGCGGATCGGGATTGTTGCGAAATTTTGAACGCGGTGCGCTTCGTGCAACTGCGCGAGCACGCTATAGCGTCGCGTGTTGAGCACTTTGAGGCGAGCTCTGAAGCCCTTAGCCACGATCAGTGATGCACTCACAACTCCAACAGAAGTGCATTGAGGTTCTGCACGCCCGCACCGTCAAGGATTACTTGCGTTTGAACGTCGAGTTCGTTCAGTCGTTGGGATTTCACACCATTGCCGCGACTGTGATCACGGATCACTCCCCAGAATTAACTGCGTTCCAGTCGGTGACCAACGCACCAGCCGACTACATGCCGCTTTTTTACGATATGGCATCCGCCAAGCTGGATCCCGTGTCGCAGCATTGCAAGAAGTTTTCGACGCCGATCGTTTGGAACCAAGACGTCTACGTCGAGAGCAGTAGGGGTGATTTTTGGGAGCACCAAGCGCCGTTTGGCTACCGCAGCGGCATATCGGTTGCAGTGCACTTGCCGCACGGAAGGCACTTTATGTTCGGCGTAGACAGCGACCGTGATGGCTGCATTCCCAAGGGTCAGCGTCAGAACTTGCTTTCTGACTTATGTCACTTTGCCGCGCATTCGCAAGCCGCTGCGTTCGACTTGTGCCTGCCTTATCCAAAGGCCGAGGAGGCTTTGTTACCTGACGGAGAGCTCGACGCCCTGCGCAGGAGCATGGATGGCCTCACCAACTGGGACGTCGGCCGCGCGATGAGCATCTCCGAGACTGAAGTCCTCTTGCGGCTACGCAGAGCGATGCACAGACTTGGCTGCACTAACAAATATGAGGCGGCCCTCAAAGCCATCCGTCTTGGCCTAGTCCACTGCGATTGATGGCGCCGCGCCGCTACTGGGTAAGCAGTAGTCGACGAACCTCCTCTTGCCAAGGCAACCGGTGTACGAATTGGTTGAAGTGGAGCGCTGCCTCCGAATCGGCCAAGACATGGCCGTGCATATTGACGAGCTGAAGGTTGGTCAATACCCGCATTGGGTCTACCATCGCTACTACACCACTCGCAATCTCGATCCAATCCCAAGCTAGGCCGGCCGGTTCGTCGCCGGACAGTCCTCGCCACACCGTGTGACCACTGCAAGGCTTTGAATCCGTTCGTGCACAGGTAACTCGCGTTGCCAGATGCTTGAACGTTGGTCGACGCCTTGAGTTGGTGCGCCAAAATACTGTCGGCAGAGCATGAAGCGCCGATGGCGGTGGGACTGCTAGCGCGACGGAGGGCCGTATCTGGGGGGTGTTCATCGTCAGCATGGCCCAAAGTCTGGAGAAAGAGCGTTGCGCGGACTAGCTGTCAACCTTGTCAGGGTGCCTTCCGTAAAGAATCCCCTGTTGAGGCGATGCGCTTGCGCCTGCGGGACTGAACGTATCCGCCGCGGCCCCGCGACTTGCCATCCCGGTGAAGGCACCTCCATTGAGTGACGAAATGACCGCACGAATGCTCCAAGGGGGTTACCTGGCAGTAATGCAGGCGACCACTCCGCTCGAGTTTCGAGTGGAAGTCGTCCGATTTGCCGAAGACCTGGGATTCAAGACAGTCTCGGCGATGGCCGTCATCGACCATCCCCAGGCATCCTCAGAATTTCATTCTGTTGACAACGCTCCCCAAGCGTTTTCCGAGACCTTTCACGACGCCTCTGTCTGGCGCCTTGATCCAGTCATGCAGCACTGCAAGCGAGCGGCAGTGCCGATAATTTGGGATCAGGGCACCTATGTCACCGGAGGTCAGGGCGACATGTGGGAGCACCAAGCGAGTTTCGGATACCAGACCGGAGTCGCATTGGCGCTCCACCTCCCAGACGGAAAGCATTTCTCACTGGGCGTCGAGCGTGATCGCCCACTTCCAAAACAGCCACGGGCAATTACGCGAATCGTGGCAGAGCTTCAGTTGTTCGCGGTGCACGCCCAGGATGCAGCTTTCCGCATCTTCGCCCCTCCGCCGGCCAAACTAGCTGACGGTCCATCGCTGACTCCACGGGAACTAGAGGCGCTTCGGTGGACGATGGAGGGAAAAACTGCGTGGGAAGTCGGCACGATCATGAACATTGCTGAGCGTACAGCTGTTTTGCACCTGCAGAACTCCATGCACAAGCTCGGCTGCACCAACAAGCATCAAGCGGTGCTTAAGGCCTTGCGACTTGGCCTTTTGGCCTGACAGAACAGATTGGGCACCCTGTAAGACTTGACAGTGTCTGAGCTCCGGGAGACCTGTTTCAATCTCCCTAACGCGTTAAACGCGAGAGAGAGCAGGACACCGGAGGTCTTATGAGGTACGCGATCATTTCCATCTTGAGAGCCATTCGCATGGCGGATGGAAAGGAAAGCACGATCGATGCCTCGACCATCCCGATGATGCTGCTCGACGCCGACGAGCTCTGTCAGGTCGTAGGCGGCGACGATCCGAATCTGCCCAAAGGTGGCTGGAAGCCGGTTTGATTGCCTAACTAAACCCAAAAGTCATCATCTGGCGCATACGCGCGAGATACGCCCAAGACCCTCCACAATCAGCTCACTCAGTTCCGGGAAAGTCGCTCACGCGACGGAAGCGCGTACTGATGCTGATTGACTCTTGGGGTGCCGACGATTCTTCGTCGGCACCCCGTTCTTTTTTTCTGGGGTCTGGGAATCCGACGCGGCCGGTCAGTCCGGCCGGGTTGCGGCTTCGAGGCGGCCGAGCCAGTGCATGGCATGCGCCGCGCCGTCGCCACACATCTCGCGGGACGGTTGGAGGCCGCCGCAGAAGGCAGGCCGTTCAGGGCGGCCGAACAGGCGACAGCGCCGGTCGGCGTCGAGCTGGATGCAGGGGACGCCGGCGGGCTTGCCGTGGGGCATGCCGGGGAGCGGCCTCGTGATCGACGGCGCGATGCAGCACGCGCCGCAGCCCGGGCGGCAGGTGACTGCCGGCGCGGCGTCCGATGCCGGAACGTCGGGGAGGGCGGGGGACATGGCTGGATTGTCCTCGCGAGTGGCGCGTCGGCGCCAGCCCGCCTAAAATTGCAGCTTCCCCCACCCGCCTCCGCGCGGCGCGATCATTCTTGATCCGTCGGCGCGTCGCAGCGCGGGTCATCCTTTCGATCCGGCCGCGATGGCGCGGGTCATGCGCAGTGAGTTGCCGGTGATCTACCCCCAGGAATTCGACGTCATCGTGGTCGGCGGCGGCCATGCCGGGACGGAGGCCGCATTGGCGGCGGCCCGCATGGGCAGCGAGACGCTGCTGTTGACGCACAACATCGAGACGCTGGGTCAGATGAGCTGCAACCCGTCGATCGGTGGCATCGGCAAGGGACACCTGGTCAAGGAGGTCGATGCGCTCGGCGGCGCAATGGCCGCGGCCACGGACGAATCGGGCATCCAGTTCCGCATCCTCAACGGCTCGAAGGGCCCGGCCGTGCGCGCCACCCGCGCGCAGGCCGATCGCATCCTGTACAAGGCCGCGATCCGTCATCGGCTCGAGAACCAGCCCAACCTTTGGTTGTTTCAGCAGGCGGTGGACGACCTGGTCGTCGAGTCGGTGGATGGCGCAGACCGCGTCACCGGCGCCGTCACGCAGTCGGGCATTACCTTCCGCGGCCGTACCGTGGTACTGACCGCCGGGACCTTCCTCGACGGCAAGATCCACATGGGCCTGCAGAACTATGCCGCGGGCCGCGCGGGCGATCCGCCGGCGCAGCGGCTCGCGTCGCGCCTGAAGGAGCTGCAGTTGCCGCAACGCCGGCTCAAGACGGGCACGCCACCCCGCATTGACGGCCGCTCGATCGACTTCGCGCAGCTGACGGAACAGCCAGGCGACGGCATGCCGGATGCGGACGGCCGCATCACGACGAGCATGCCGGTGTTCAGCTTCATGGGCAACGCCGCGCAGCACCCGCGCCAGATGCCCTGCTGGATCACGCACACGAACGCGCGCACGCACGAGATCATCCGCTCCGGCTTCGACCGGAGCCCCATGTTCACGGGCGTGATCGAGGGCGTGGGGCCGCGCTACTGCCCCAGCATCGAGGACAAGGTCAACCGCTTCGCCGACAAGGACTCCCATCAGATCTTCCTGGAGCCCGAAGGCCTGACCACGAACGAGTTCTATCCCAACGGGATCTCGACGTCGCTGCCGTTCGACATCCAGCTGGCCGCCGTGCGCTCGATGGCGGGACTCGCCCACGCCCACATCCTGCGCCCGGGCTATGCCATCGAGTACGACTACTTCGACCCGCGTGAACTGAAGAGCACATTCGAGACACGCGCCATCGCTGGCCTGTTCTTCGCGGGGCAGATCAACGGCACGACCGGCTATGAGGAGGCCGCCGCCCAGGGGCTGTACGCCGGCGCCAACGCCGCACTGCTCGCCAGCGGACGGGCAGCAACGTTCGTGCTGCGCCGCGACCAGGCCTATCTCGGCGTCCTCGTGGACGACCTGATCACCAAGGGCGTGACCGAGCCCTACCGCATGTTCACCAGCCGCGCCGAGTTCCGGCTGCAACTGCGCGAGGACAACGCGGACCTGCGCCTGACCGAACTCGGCCGCGAGCTGGGGTTGGTGGGCGACGCCCGCTGGACGCACTTCAACCGCAAGCGCGACGCGCTGGCGCGCGAGACGGAACGCCTGCGCTCGACCTGGGTACATCCCAACAACCTGCCTGCAGCGGACGCCGAACGGCTCCTGGGCAAGGCACTCGAGCATGAGCATTCATTGGCGGACCTGCTGCGCCGCCCGGGCATCAGCTACGACACGGTGGCGGCAGCGAGCGCGATCGCCCGTCCGAACAGCGACGTTTCACGTGAAACACTCAGTCGGGAACTGGGCGCCCAGCTTGCGGCGGAGCTGGTCGAGCAACTCGAGATCGCGACCAAGTACGCCGGCTATATCGACAAGCAGAACGAGGAGGTCAGCCGGGCCCAGAGCCTGGAGGAACTCGCACTGCCCGCCGAGCTGGATTACAACCAGGTCACCGCGCTGTCGTTCGAGGTCCGCCAAAAACTCAACCAGCATCGACCACAGACCCTCGGGCAGGCCACGCGCATCTCGGGCGTCACGCCCGCCGCCATCTCGCTGCTCCTCGTGCACCTGAAGAAGAAGCGCTTCAAGGGCTTCTCCAATACCGCTTCGGCCGAACATGCCGCTTGACCACGACGAGCCGTCCCGCCTGGACGGTCGACTCGAAGCGCTCGCGCCTCGACTGGGCCTCGCGCTGTCTGCGGCCGAGCGCGGGCGTCTTCTGGCCTACATGGCCATGATCGAGCGCTGGACCAAGGTCTACAACCTGACTGCCGTCCGCGATCCCGACGAGATGTTCACGCACCATCTGCTCGACTGCCTCGCCGTGGTCACCCCCTTGCGCCGAGGCTGCGGCAAAGCCGGGCAGGGCGCGCTCCGAGTCCTGGACGTCGGCAGCGGAGCCGGGCTGCCGGGCGTGATCCTCGCCATGCTGAATCCGGCCTGGCAGGTGACGTGCGTCGACGCCGTCGCGAAGAAGGCCGCCTTCATTCGGCAGGCCGCCGCCGAGCTGTCGCTACCCAACCTGCATGGCGTACATGGTCGAGTCGAAGCCAAGGGGACGTTCAAAGCGCCGGAGTTCGACCTCGTGACGTCGCGCGCCTTCGCCTCGATCCACGACTTCATCACCCTGACACGACCGCTGCTCGCGCCAGACGGCCGATGGGCAGCGATGAAGGCCAAGCTGTCCGCCGATGAGCGCGACGCCGTGCCGCGTGACGTCGAAATGTTTCACGTGGAACAACTCGAGGTGCCGGATTTGAACGAAAACCGCTGCCTTGTGTGGCTGCGCCCACGTCTTCCCGCTGACCAGACCATCCACCAGCCCTGACAATAGGCGCGGGCCAATCCCCTCCATCAGCGCTTCACCGGTCATCCATGGCGAGAATCTATTGCATTGCGAACCAGAAGGGCGGCGTCGGCAAGACCACGACGACGGTCAACCTGGCGGCCGGCTTGGCGCTCGTCGGGCAACGTGTCCTGCTGATCGACCTCGACCCGCAAGGCAACGCGACCATGGGTTCGGGCATCAACAAGCGCGAGCTGCCGCTGACGGTGTACGACATCCTGCTGGAGAGTGCCACCATCGCGGAGGCGGCCCAGAAATCAGACAGCGGCGGCTACGACGTGCTGGGTGCCAACCGCGAACTGGCCGGCGCCGAAGTCGAACTGGTCGCCCTGGAGCGCCGCAACGAGCGCTTGCGACGCGCCCTCAAGGTCGTCGACGGCGACTACGACTTCGTCCTGATCGATTGCCCGCCCTCCTTGAACTTGCTGACGCTGAATGGCCTGTGCAGCGCCCACGGCGTGATCGTGCCGATGCAGTGCGAATATTTCGCGCTCGAGGGCGTGTCCGACCTGGTCAACACGATCAAGCAGGTGCACGCCAACCTCAACCGCGACCTGGAGCTGATCGGCCTGCTGCGGGTGATGTACGACCCACGCATCACCCTGCAGGCGCACGTGAGCGAACAGCTCAAGGCACATTTCGGCGACAAGGTGTTCAACACCGTCATCCCACGCAACGTCCGGCTGGCCGAAGCGCCCAGCTACGGACAGCCGGGCGTCGTCTTCGACCCGACTTCACGTGGCGCCGTCGCCTTCGTCGAGTTCGCCCAGGAGATGGTCGCGCGGGAAAAGGGCCCGGCACTCGCGGCAGCCAGCTGACAAGGGCAGGGCGGGCCGAAGGCCCGGCTCAGGGTTCGACGTTCGGGTCGCGCAGCAGTTCGCGCAACGGGCCGAAAGTCCACGATCGCAACGCCATCACCGCCGTGAAGCCACGCTTGTGCGCCGCCGGTAGCCGTTGATCAGCCAGGTGCTGCTGCGCGAAGTCCTGCGCGACACGCTGCAGCCGCTCCTGGAACACCTTGGCCATGGGCAGGCTCAAGTGACCGTGCACCAGGCTGACCATCTCGCACTCGCCGTTGAAGGCACCGGAGAAGTAGTCCGCCACGCCGTGGTCACGGAAGAACTGCATCACCGGCCCATTGGCGCGCCAGCGGAAGGTCTTGGCCACCTTGAGGCGATAGCGGTTCAGCGGCTTGAGCTCGATGATGCCCAGGCGGTCGAGCTGGGTCAGGTGGCGCACGGCCTCTGCGTCGCTGAAGGCGTACATGCCCATGATCTGCTCGAATGGCCACTGGCTGAGGGTGCACAGCGCCATCACCAGCAGGCGCTTGTCGGCCACGACCGCGTGCTCCTGCTCGAGCGTCAGCTCGTCGCGCAGCAGTTCCAGGTCCGCCACCTTGCGCGCCAGCTCCGAAAAGTCGCACTTGAGCACGCGGCAGATCTCGTCGATCCGCTTGAGCGGCATGTCGCCCTTCGCGAACATCCGCTTGACGCTGGACTCCGCCAAACCGAGTTCCCGGCCCAGGTCGGCGTAGGTCAGCCTGGCCAGCTTCAGTTCGGACTTGAGGACGTTGACGATCTCGGCGGTGGTGCTCATGAAGCCTCGGCGAAAGTATCCGCGGACGATACCTCACGACGCGACCGCCGGCACTCGGCACGATCCCATTGCCCGCCGCTCGACGGCTGCGCACCATCGCGGCGTTGTCCACTTCCAGGTTTCACATGGAACCCGCGTCCACTTCCCATCCCCGCATTGCCGCCTTCGCGCTGTCCCTGAGCCTGGCGGCCGCCGGCACCGCGCATGCCCAGAGCGTGGCCAGCCGCATCAGCGAAGAGTCTCTGGTCTCGGTCGCCATCTCGGTCGCGCTCCCGGTCGTGCTGGTGGCCGGCGCCGGCTCCCTCGTGGTGACGGGCGTCCAGGCGAGCGCCGACGGCGTCGTGTGGGTCGTCGAGAACATCGCGGACGGCGTCCAGGGCAGCATCCGCTTTGCGGCGGACGCAGCCAGCGCCGGCGCCATGGTGGTGGGCACCGTCGTGGTGGTCACCGTCGTCGGCACGGGCATGCTGCTCAGTGCGGCAGGCCATGTGATCGCCTTCATCCCGAACGAGATCGGCCGCTCGCTGTCCTACAACCAGCGGGTGTCGCGATGAGCCGTTGGCTGCGCCGGCTCCTGGGGACGCTGGGTCTCGCCGTGGCCACGCTCGCCGACGCGGGCCAGCCCTGCGATATCCGGCCGCCCGACACCTATGCGATGACACGCGCGCTCGGCCTGGCCGAGCGCGTCCAGCAAAGCCTCGACGCCAGCGGTGCACAGGTCGTCATCATCGCCCGTTCCGGCCAGGACCTGACGAAGTACGGCCTGCAATGGTCGCACCTGGCTTTCGCATATCGCGACGACCCCGCACCGCTGCCGATGCCACTTGCGACGGCCACGACGCCAGTCATGGGCCAGATCTCCGGCCAGCCGGTCAATCCGCCGCCGCCGCGCCATGGGACCTGGCGCATCGTCCACAAGCTCAACCAGTGCGGCACCGCCGACGCTGCCGTGTTCCGCCAGGGCCTGGCCGAGTTCTTCCTGGACACGCCGTTCCGTTACGAGGCCGCCTACGTGGTGCCCGACCCCGAGGTGCAGGCCGCGCTGATGCGCACCGTCGCGGACGACCGGCGCCTCGTCCAGTGGCACACGCCAGCCTACAGCGTGGTCGCGTATCCGTGGTCGACGCGCTACCAGCAGAGCAACCAATGGGCGCTGGAGACGCTGGCCGGTTCACTGGACCCCGCCGCCACCACGCGCGAACGCGCCCAGGCCTGGCTGCACTTGCACGACTACGAGCCCACGGTGTTGCGCATCGACGCCCTCACGCGCCTGGGCGCGCGCATGACACGCGCCAACGTCGCCTTCGACGACCATCCAAACGCCAAGCGCTTCAGCGACCACATCGAGACGGTCACCGTCGAGTCGATGTTCGCGTGGATGCAGCGCGAACAGATCGCCGGCCGGCCCACCATCGTGCGCTGAGCCCGGCCAAACGCCCGCAAATCGCGGCCGGCGCCGCGGCCAACCCGCGCGGGCTGCGGCTACAGTGGCGCCACGAGGCGCGCGGCGCCGAGCACGGAAGAACAGACTGCAATGAGCCAATCCCATCCCAGCCAGTTCGCCCTCCTGCGACAGCGCCGCTTCGCGCCGTTCTTCTGGACGCAATTCTTCGGCGCGGGCAACGACAACGTTCTGAAATTCGCGTTCACGGTGCTGGTCACCTACCAGCTGAACGTGTCCTGGCTCCCGCCCGAGAAGGCCGGCCTGGTCATCAGCGCGGTGTTCATCCTGCCGTTCGTGCTGCTGTCGGCCACCAGCGGCCAGCTCGCCGACAAGTACGACAAGGCGCGGGTGATGCGCTTCATCAAGTCGTTCGAGATCCTGATCATGGTGCTCGCCATCGGCGGCTTCGTCGGACAGCTGACCTGGCTGCTGTTGGCCTGCCTGTTCCTGATGGGGGTGCATTCCACGCTGTTCGGCCCGGTGAAGTACGCCTACCTGCCGCAACACCTGGACGCGCACGAGATCACCGGCGGCAACGGCATGGTCGAGATGGGCACCTTCGTCGCGATCCTGCTGGGCCAGCTCGCCGGCGGACTGCTGGTGGTGGTGCAGGGCATCGGGCCCGAGCTGGCGGGCGGCGCGTGCCTGGCGATCGCGGTCATCGGGCGCCTCACGGCCCAGGCGATCCCGTCCTCGCCGGCGCACGACACGGCGCTCAAGATCAACTGGAACCCGGTCAGCGAGACGATGCGCAACCTGAGGCTGGCGCGCACGGACATCGTCGTCTTCCGCTCGCTGCTGGGCATCTCCTGGATGTGGTTCTTCGGTGCCACCTTCCTGTCGCAGTTCCCGTCGTTCGCCAAGGACGTGCTGCACGGCGACGTGCATGTCGCCTCGCTGCTGCTCGTGCTGTTCTCGGTGGGCGTGGGCATCGGCTCGCTGATGTGCGAGATGCTGTCGCGGCGCCAGGTCGAGATCGGCCTCGTGCCGCTGGGCGCCATCGGCATGAGCGTGTTCGCGATCGACCTGTACTTCGCCGTCAGCCACCTGGCGCCGCCACCGGCGACCTTCTGGAGCCTGTCGAGCTTCGTCGCGCAAGGCCAGCACGTGCGGCCGATGATCGACCTGTTCATGCTGTCGCTGAGCGCCGGCCTGTACAGCGTGCCGATGTACGCATTGATCCAGACGCGGGCGCTCGCTAGCCACCGAGCCCGCATCATTGCGTCGAACAACATCCTGAACGCACTGTTCATGATCGGCAGTTCGCTGATCGCCGGCGCGCTGCTGCACTTTGGCGTCAGCATCGCCGGCGTCTTCCTGGTCACCGGCATCGCCAACGCCATCGTGGCCGGCTACATCTTCTTTCTGGTGTTTGAGTATCTGCTGCGTTTCTTCGCCTTCATGCTCACGCGCACCATCTACCGCTTTCGCATGCGCGGCGATACCAACATCCCGATGACTGGCGCTG
>Ga0068855_100001766_pt1 | contig 27002 bp, 23 predicted proteins | sample KBSCornC52_FD_66592 | JGI IMG/M metagenome (GOLD analysis project Ga0068855, IMG submission 66592) | Corn rhizosphere microbial communities from Kellogg Biological Station, Michigan, USA - KBS Corn C5-2 | ecosystem: Host-associated > Plants > Roots > Rhizosphere > Soil ... | reverse complement strand
GATCCCGAATTGCCCTACCGGGTCGGCGGGCGTGACGTTCCGCAGCGATACGCCCGGCGGGAGAGGGGGTATCGGCACCACGGGGGAGCGCCACTCCGGCTGCCACAGGCCGATGATGCGGTAGGCGCCGTGATTCCAGGTGCCCTGCAAGGATGCGACGCCCAGACGTTGGTCCTCGTCGTTGGGCACGAGCAGCGTGTAGTCGCGAGTGCTCCACGCATCGGTGGGATTGACCTTGTCCGCGCGGCCCCACACTGTGATCTGACGGCCCACACGCAGGTCAAACTCCCCAATCGCGGTCTGCGCGTACGCTTCCCTCAAGTCCGCTGAGACTCGCGAGCCACGTGTCAGGTCTTGCCCTTGGAGACGGGCATCGAAGTATGTGCGGATACCGGCGACTTCCTGCGCAGTGGCGTTGGCCCAGATCGACCCGACCGCGTAGCCGGCCCTCCCGCTGAAGGACTTGTCCTTGGAGAAGTAGTCCGCTCGCACGGAGCCGGACAATCCCAGAACGTCCTTCATCACGGACCTCTCCGACTCCGACTCCGACCCCGGCTTCGCCTCCTGTGAACCCGGCGCTGGGTCGCCCACTGCAGGTCGCACCGCAAGCGACACCAGCGCCAGTCCAAGACTAACGATCCAGAGAGCGTGCCGTGAATACGTCATCGCCGATCCCGGCGTTGGCCTTGAAGTTCTTGAACTCAATGATCGTCTTGTGACCGGTCTGCACGTTCTCCGCAGTCAGCTTCATGGGTTGATAGCGATTGTTGCTCGCATCGACTTTCTGCACGTCCTCGTCCGTCAGCTTCTTGAGCAGCTGCCCGTTGAGATCGTAGATCTCGGTGCGCAGGGCGACGAAGCTCTCCTTGTCGATCCAGCCGATCCGCTTGGAGTAGCCGGTGTTGGCAGCGATCTGCGGGCTCCTGGGGGTGGACTCGATGACATAGCAATCCCGGCCCGCCACGTTTTCCTCCCGCACGAGCTTGTGGTTCCACTCCTCGACCTTGTAGCCGATCACATCGCCGTACGAGAAGTCGGTGCCGACGAACGAGTCCTTCTTGTTGCTCGCGACCAGCCGGCGCACTTTCTTCATCGCGGGCAGGTAGATCCACATATCGTCCTCCGCGTTGGAGTGCTCGATCAGCAGCGTCTTGGTCCCGCGGATGTCCGACGGGCTCAGGAAGTTGACCAACCGCCTGTTGTCCGTCGTGCCCGCGATGAGCTTGCTGTCACCATCGGTCTCGCGGACGCGTTCCTGGCCTGAGGCATTGATCAGCCGAAACGTGGAGTTGGTCGTGGAGTCGGCCACCTTCGTCGCGAGCAGGTTCTTGGCCATGATGTCCTCGGCCGATGGAGCAGCGAAGACGTTTTGAGCCAGCACCGCGAATCCGAACAAGGCCGTGATCACACTTGCGACAAGTTTGCGTTCCATGAGAGATCCCTCGGTTTGTCCGCGAAGATGAATTTGGGGCGCAAGGTGACGATGAGCGATGCAAAGATCGTCAAAGTCGCGATCGAGCTGGTGAGCATGGCGAGCCCAAGCAACAAAGCCATCCAGATGTGGATGAAGAATCCCCACGAGAGCAGGAGCACACCGAAGCCAGCGGCGACTGCGGAGCTCACAAACAGCGTGGCCTTGCCCGCGGACAGGAATGCGCGACGTATCGCTTCGCTTTCCGGCAGGCCCGACTGCAGCTCCTCGCGCATGCGGTAACTCAGATAGATCGCGTAGTCCGCCCCGACACCGACCGCCATCGCCGCTACGAGCGAGTTCGGGATATTCAGGGGGATGCCCAGCAGCCCCATGAATCCGAAGTTCGCGAACACCGTGGCAACGAGCGGGATCAGAATGAGGCCGCCAGCCAAGGGCGAGCGAAACACCAGCGAGGAAACGACGAACACACAGGCAAGGATCTGGAGGATATTGAGCAATTTGCCCCGGACCATTTCCTCATCAATGGCAACACCGCTGATCATGCCGCCGCCGATCCGGACACTCACCCCACGCGGAACCACGCTGTCCGCATACGCCTGGGTCCTCGCGACGAGGCCCTTCAGCTCTGCGGTGCTGTCAGTCTTGACGAAGATCTGGATGGCAGCCTTGCGGTAGTCGTTATCGACGTAGGAGTCGAAGTCCTGCGGCTCTCCGGAGCTGGAGTACAGCAGCAAGTACTGGGCGACGAGGTCCTGGCTGGCCGGGATGCGGTAGAAGCTCTTCTGATCCGCGTTCATCGCCTGATTCATACGCTTGAGAAAATCGGCCAGAGACAGCGTCCTGCCGACCTTGGGCTCCTGTTGGAGATGCTGCTGGATCTTGTCCATCGCACTCAGCACTGCAGGGTTCTTGATCCCGTCGAGGGCGCCGGAATCAATCAGCACATACACCGTGTTGGTGCCCGCCATCCGGGTGTTCAGCTTCTCATCGTCGCGCTTGATCTGCGAGTTGCCGAAGAAAAATCCCTTGACGGAGCTGTCGTGTTTGAGCTGGTACCCGCCGAATGAGAGGATCACGAAAACGGCGATGGTCACCGTGTTCAACACTTTGCGGCGGTTCGTTACCAGGCCATACAGTGTTTTCAGAAGCCGGTCCCAGTAGGTCCGCTGTTGTTCGCGTCGATACTCGCGCTCGCCGGGCGGGCGTAAGGTTGCGCGCAATGCTGGTATGAGCGTCAACTCGAGAATCAGCGCGCTGAGCACTCCGATTCCAGTCATGACGCCGAAGGTGCGGACCGATTTGATGTCAAAAATGACGAGTGAGAAGAAACCCAGCGCCGCGACCACACAGGCGATCACCATGACCGGACCCACGCGCGTCAGTGCGGCAGCGATCGCGAGCCGGTTGCGTTCGCGCGCATCCTGCGAGGGATTGGATTCCCGCAGTCTCGAGTACTCCTCGTAGTATCTCTTGAGGATCTGGACCGCGTGACCCGCGGCGATCGCGAGGATCAGGATCGGTGTGGTCGCATTGAAAACATCCAATGGGATACGCGCGAAGGCGAGGAACGAGACCGCCCAGATCACCGCAATGACCGCGGTCACCAGCGGCAGCACCAGGGCCTGCACGGTTCCAAAGGCTTCGAAGTGGATCAACCCAACCACGAGCAGCGCGAGCGGCAGCAGGAACGCCATGCGCGCGGAGAACTGCTCGAGCTTTGACAGCCAGATCGGCAGGCCGCCGACGGCAATCTCGACGCTCGCGTCACGTTCCGGATCCACCGCCGCACGCGTCGCATCCTCGATGGACTTCATGCCGGCGACGGGCTCCTTGAACTCCGCCACAATCTGCGTCGTCCGGGCGTCCCGGGAGATCAACAGGTTGTCGTAGGCCGGCGTTGAGGCGATCCCGACCTTCAGAGCCTGCATTTCCGCCTCATTTTGCGGCGCCTGCTCCATCAAAGGACGCACGCTCATGCCGTCCGCGGTGCCTTCGATCGCCTTTGCTTTGCGCGCGGCGAGACCGATGACGCTCGTCTTGATGACGCCCGGCGTGTTGGTGAGGCGCGCCGTGATCCTTTGGACCTTGGCGAGAATCGGCGTCTGATAGATGGTTCCATGCGCCGGGGTGACTGCGACGACAACCGTGTTCTTGTTGCCGAACGTGCTCTCGATCTCATTGCCGATCCGCACGAAATGATTCGACTGCGGCATCATGTTGTCGGAATTGACGATAATGGTCAGGTTTCCGATCTGGCTCATCAAACCGGCGGTGAGAGCGATCACGATCCCCATCACCCAGTAGCGGTGCCGGATCATCAGGTGGGTCCAGGCCGTCATGTTGGCTCCTTCGATTGGATTACACACTGGAGACCAACGAGACCGCCGAAACTCATCGGGGCGCGCCACCGTACCGGCGATTACAACGACGCGAGCGTGTCTTCAGTCGCGGAGGGCGAGCGGGAGTTTGAAGGCGGGGAAAAGTTGAGGGCTCAGCGGTTTCATGAAGAGCGTCAGCTGGGAAATGCGGTCGTCACGGACGGACAGCACCTGCAACGAGTGTGCAGTCCAGACGCCCGGCTCGCTCGAGCGCGTATAGAGCGCAAACGCAGGTTGTGTGTTTGCGGCAATGGGCACCATGCGAAAGCCCTGATAGAACTTCCACGCGGTACCGAAGAAATTTGCGATCGAGTCGCGGCCCGCATACCACTGCCGCCAGGGCGGCATGGAATAGATGGCTTCTTCCTTCAGCAGACTCACGAATCCGTTCAGGTCCGTGCTCTCCCAGGCCTGCACGTAGCGATCCAACAGCCGCCCGTGGTCCGGGTCTGTGGCCGATCGCCCCTGCCGCTCGTCCCCGCTGTAGCGTGTGCGCATCGTCGCACGGGCTCTCTGCAGTACGCTGTTGACCGATGCGACCGAGCCTCCGAGAAGAGCGGCCACTTCCGCAGCCGACCAGTCCATGACATCGGTCAGAATGAGGATCGCGCGCTGCCGTGGGGGTAGCTGCTGGATGGCTGCCATGAAGGCAAGGCGGACCGACTCTCTCATCTGGTAGCGAGTTTCGGGTCCTGCGTTCGAATCGACAATGCCCTCGAGCTCGAAATCCGGATAGGGCTGCAGCCATGGAATGTCGGTATCCGGCGCACCCTGCGCCATTTCTGTCGATGGTGCGCCGAGCTGCTCGGGCATCAGCCGGCGTCGTCGGGAGCGACTGGCCAGGGCGTTGAGACAGGTGTTGGTCGCTATGCGGTAGAGCCAATTCTTGAAAGATGCGCGGCCCTCGAACTGATCGAGCGCGTTCCAGGCACTCACGAAGGTGTCCTGAACCACGTCCTCGGCGTCCTGGAGGGAGCCGAGCATGCGGTAGCAATAGAGTTTCAACGCCTGCCGGTGCGGCTCAGCCAGGCGCGGGAAAGTGTCGCGACTCAAATCTTCCGGCACTCCTTGTCTCACCTCCTTCTTCATGACAGACGCGAGATGCCGTCCGCTGAAACGCCAAACACCGTATCCGTGCCCACGTCTCGCTCAGTAGCAATCCGCACCACCGCAGCAGCCACGTCGGCGGCGGACTGCCGGTCAGTCATGCACTCTATGAAGTCTGTCGGCTTCATGCCCAGGTACTGGGCATAGCCCTCCACAGCCACCTTTCCCAGATCGGTTTCCGGCATGAGTCGCATAGGCACCAATGCAGCGAACCGGATGCCCAGCCCCAATCGAGCCGACTCTTTCTGACAGTAGCTCGCCAGGAACATCTGCATGCGCTTGGCGCCGGCGTAGCCGCCCGAAATCGGCGAGCCGTGTATTCCGGCGCCGCTCGAAATGAGGATCACCGTCGAGCCGGGGGCAAGGGGGGCGCGCAATGCGTGGCCGCAGAACAAAAACGACATCTTGACGTCCGTTTGCCAAGCCGTCGCAAACTCATTCCAGGACAGGTTGTGAACCGGTCCTGGTGTAGGAATGGCGCCGCCGCAGACCACCACCACATCTGGACTCAAGGTCTCAAACACCCTCGGCGGTGCGTGGTCCGCTGTACCATCGAGGGCAAGCGTTTGAATGCCCGGCATTTCGTTCTGTAATTGCTGCAGGCCATCGCTGCCTCTCGCCACGGCGAGGACGCAGGCGCCTTCCAAGAAGGCGCGACGAACGGTCTCTCGCCCAATGCCGCGGCTTGCGCCCAGAACGACCACATTCCTGCCCCTCAGCGTTCCAATGGCCCCGTTCATGTCCTGCCCCGATTGCCTGTCTGTCCCGCCATGCACTACTGACAGTGGCCAGCGGCCAAACTCATCGGCACAGAGCATACCGTCCGCGGACAAGCTCCTGGCGCAGGCTCTAGAGGATCTCTGCGACCGCCTTGCGACCGATGAGGCTGTGCGAGTTGCGCTGTCTCCAGTGCGTACACGTATCGACGGATGACGCAATCGGGCGGCATCGGCCAGTGAATCGGCAAGTGAAGGAGAAGATGATGGCTCTCGAGATCTTTTGGGGAAGTGGTAGTCCGTTTTCCTGGCGCGTCCTCCTGGCCGCCGAGGTGAAAGGGCTGGAGTACACATCACGGCTGCTCGATTTTTCCAAGGGGGATTTGGGGACGCCGGAATTTTTGCAGATGAATCCACGAGCGAGAGTGCCGGTAATCCGTGATGATGGATTCGTCCTTTTCGAGTCCCTTCCCATCCTCGAGTACCTGGAGCACAAGTCACCTGCGGTCCCGCTCTTCGGCAAGACCCGCGCGTGGCCGCCTGCGTTCGCCAACTCATCTCGGAATTTGAGAGCTATCTGCGTGAGCCTGTTTTCAATCTCACACTTGACTTGCTGCGATCGGCCGGAGCTGGGCCGCCCGGACGCGCAATGACGCGCAACGAGTTGGAGGAGACCGCCAAGGCGGCGCAGCGCGAGCTGAAAACGTTCGAGGAAAGCGTCGCGGGTGGCGCCTGGCTGGTCGGCGCGACGCCATCGGCCGCGGACGTGGCGATCTATCCCTTTCTTGCAACTCTCGAGCGCGCGACGACGAAGGCCGAGACACTGGCCCGGGCGACCGGACTGCACCCATTCCGCGAGACTTATCCGGGTGTCGGCCGTTGGATGGAGCTCGTTGAAGCCCTGCGGGGGTACGAGCGAACATACCCACCGCACTGGCGAGCCGCCAGGTAACGACATTGCCACTCGTGTCTTGCGCATGCCCTGTTCCCTTCTGGGAACAAGTCAAGTGGCGAGGACTGGTGCCATGTGTCGCAGCAGATTTTCGATCCAGCGGGAGTCTTCGATCTCGATGGCCCCGTCAATCATCGCAGCGTCGTGGCGGCGCTGCGGGCTGCCCGCCAGCAGCGGGAGATCGACCCCGAATGCCACTGCAAACATGATGAAACGGCGGCGGTCCAGGTCCGCTCGGAATGAGTCCGGCATGTTGGAGACTCCTCGAACTGTTCAATATCCGATGGTGAATCGTCTTTGCACGTGCCGCGGAAGCTCGATCTCATCGACCAGCGCCACTGCATAGTCCTCACAAGAGATTCGACTTTGGCCTTTCTCATCGACGATGAGCTGGTCCGCGCCCAGGCGAAAACGACCTGTGCGTTGCCCTGGCGCGATGACGGCGGCCGGACTGAAGTAGGTCCAGTTCCGATTCGAGGTGCGATAGAGATTGAGAGCGTCACCATGGGCACGGATCACGGCGGTGTAACCTTCCGGGAGACCCGCCTGCTTCAGCACTGCCGGCATCATCGGACTATCGGCGGCTTGCAGGCCTGGCTGTATCTCGAGGCTGGCTGCGCCACCGACAACGATCAGGCGCAGTGACGGACGACTCTCCAGCGCCTTGAGCAGTGCGCGGGCGGCCGTCACCAAGGTGTCGGCGCGACGAATGGCTTCGTCTACGGCCTCGGGTGGATGTTGTCCGGCCGAGTTGCGGTGCGGGCCGGGTCCGTAGGTGCTGACGAGTACGTCCAGCATCGGGAGGATGGCCGCAATGCTCTCGGCCTGGAGAACGTCCGCTACTTTCCAGGTCACTCCGCCCTGCTGCCGCAGGATTTGAGTTGGATTGTGGGTCAATGCGGTGACCGTATGATTTCTGCTCAGTGCCTCCGCGAGGACACGTTGACCGATCATACCTGTCGCGCCGACGATTCCGATATTCATGCATGCTGCTCCATTGGGATGATTTCTCGGTGCAGATTTGTCCGGGCCGCAGCCAAGGCGTCCTGGCTCAACAGAAGGTAGTCTTCGAATGTCATCGGTGCCTTGCCGGTCACCTTTTCGATGATGGTGTCGGTGCCACCGAATAGCCCTTCGCGGTATCCAGGCGCCACCCCGCAGAGGTGTTGCACCAAGAAGGGTGGCAACTTGGCTTGCTCACGCCATGCATCGATGTCGACAGGCTGATAATGGATCGTTTTCCCCAGCGCCTTGCTCAACGCTGCCGCGAGTTCGAAGTAATCCATCTCTCGCGGACCCTGCAGCGAGTAGGTTTTACCCTGGTGCGGGCCAGGATCGGCGAGAATTGCGGCGATCATCCGGGCTTGATCTTCCGCGGCGATGGGCGCGTGTCGGCCATGGCCGAATGGGAAGCTGATAACTGCGCGTCGTGCAATTGCCCCGAGAAGCGTCGGATGCAGGAAGTTTTGCGCAAAGAAGGTGGGCCGTAGGTGGGTAACGGGAATGCCCGATCGATCTAACAGGCGTTCAGCCACCCAGTGATCCCGTGCCGCCTGACTCTTCGAGTCCCGCCGCGCGGATATCTGGGACATGTTGACGATTGACCCGACCTCCGCCTCCCTGGCCGCTTGGGCGAAATAGACTGTCGCTTCAATCAGGCGTGGAGCAATCGGATACACGAAGTAGGCCGCCTCAACTCCCTCGAGCGCGTGGCGAACGTCATCGAGGCTGAGTAGATCTGCAACGACAACTTCCGCGCCCAGCACGCGTAAGTGCGCGGATCGCGCGTCTTCCCCATGCACGAGAGCCCGAACGGCAAACCCCTGTTTGATCAGGGTCTCGGCCGCGTTTCGCCCCGTGCTGCCGGTCGCCCCGGTGATCAAAAGTCTTCTGGCTGTCATGCGAGAGCTCCTGAACGGCATTTAGATGTCGAGTGACATCTATTAGATGTCGAATATAATCTAAATGTCAAGGGCCCCGCATCAGGGGTCCACGCAATGAGGAACGCAACGGCATGAGAAAGTCGCGGGAAGAGGCCGCCAGGACGCGCGAACGCATCATCGAGGCAGCGGCGGACGAGTTTCGTCGCAATGGGATTGAGACTACGGGCTTGGCGGAGCTCATGGCGGCAGCCGGGTTGACCCACGGCGGCTTTTACAAGCATTTCACCTCGAAGGATCAGCTCGTTGCTGAAGCGTGTGAATACGCTGTCGATTCACTGGCGAAATGGTTCGTTGTGACGCCCTCACCTGAGGGAAAGCGGGGTGCACTGCAGACGCTCGCGGCGGGCTATCTTTCCGCCGGCCATCGGGACAATCCTTCCGGAGGGTGTCCGTTCGCCGCGCTCGGGAGCGAGCTCGTGCGAGCGGACGAGAATATACGTGTGGTCGCGACGGCAGGTTTGCTGAAGATCATTGACCTCATCGCGCAACAGTATCGCGATGTCCGGCCTGATGTTGCCAAACAGCGAGCGCTGGTGGCGTTTTCCACCCTGGTTGGGGCGCTGACGCTAGCGAGGCTGGTCACTGACCCCAAGCTATCTAACTTGATCCTCCGCGAAGCCGCAAGAAGCGTGGGTGCGAGTAACCCTGCCGATGAGTGATGATGCGGGTTTGCGTGAATGACCTGATGATACGACGCCGGCTCTGACCGCCGCTCCACGCTCCCGCTTGCCTTCGCCCTCCATCGAATCGCAATCCGCGAAACGCCGAAGCAATTCCGGAAAAGCGCAGGACCGACGTTGCATGTACCTTGGCCACGTCACGGCGGGCCATCAGGAATCACAGTTGTGCGACAGTTCAATGCGATTTTTCAGGATTGGGCCACATCCGAAACACTCTCCCCGCAACAGTTCATGGAGCAGTGGAGGCCCTTGCTGGAAAGCCTCGATCGCATGTTCGCGGATCCGGAAGGCCAACTAACGCCTGGGCGAGCAGAGTCTTCTGCATTCCGATCTCGACCTGAGTGACTGATAGAGCGCTGTGGGTGGGGCCGGAGCACGACGGAGCCCGGCCGCGGCTTCTCTATGGATGGCTAGACAGCACGTACGCAGTGACTGTGTTCCCGGCCGGAACGACCAACAACCCGTCGCCCGCCGACAATCCGCTGCCCGTATTCGGATACGGTATGGCGGCCCCGAGATTCTGAGTCCACAGCAGACTCCCGGTCGCGGCATCCAGCCCATACAGATTCCCGCTCGACGAGCCGATGAAAACGTAATTGTTGACGACGATCGGCGCGGTCACGAGCAGCCCGTCACCCGCGAAACTCCAGTTGATTTGACTGTTGCTGAGCGTGACCGACTGCAAAGTGGAGTTGAACATCGTGTACGCGTGCGTCCCCGAAACGGCTGGAAGCACACTGTAGTTGAAAGCGCCGAGCACGGCCCCCGTCTCGGCATCGTAGGTGTTTCCCGCATAGGGTGCCGGGCTGATAGGCTCGTACACCCGACCGCCACCGGCAACGGGCGTGTTACCGCCACCCCCCTCACAACCGGTGTTGGTCGACCAGATAGGCGTCCCCGTGACCGGCGCAAAATCGATGGCCGTGCAAGGCGCCGCCGTATACACACCATCCACCGTAACTGCAGCCGCGCCGTCCGTCCCCGTCGCGTACTGCTGCCACAGCTGAGCCCCAGTGTTCTCGTTGAAAGCGGTGAGCACCCCGTCATCGAGGGTGTAGACAATCCCCTGGGAAGCCACGGGAGGAGATTGCGTAGCGAATGACCCGGGAATCGTGGCACTCCACTTCATCGCCCCGGTCGCAGAGTCGAGAGCCGTCAGCACGCCGTTGGATATCCAGGCGCCGCTGTCCACGAACAACATTCCCGCATCGTAGGCAAGGCTCGCAGCTCCGCTAAAAGCCGTCGGACCCCAGACAATTGCGCCGGTAGCGCCGTCCAGCGCCAACAGCTGACTGTTGCCATTGCTGGTCGCCATGACGTAAACGCGATTGGACACAATCAGTGCGTAAGAGGGCGCGCCGCCCACGTTGACGGACCAGGCTGGCGAGCTGGGAAGCGTCGCCGAAGCAAATGTGATCGAGCCTGTATGCCCGTTGTTGATCTGGAACGAAACAGCATCAATGGATGGCGCAACGATGTTGAGAGCCACAGCACCGGTCGCGCCTCCCTCACCCGCAGGATTCACCACGGTCACCTGGACTGTAGCAACAGTAGCGACCTGAGCTGCCGTAACCGATGCCGTGAGCAGCGTGAGCGACACGTGCTTGGTTGGCAAAGGCGCACCATTCCAGTTGATAACCGAGCCGGCCGAGAACCCGTTGCCGATGGCAGTAAGCGTGAACGCCCCATTGCCGGCGGGCACGGTCATTGGCGAGAGGGACCTCAGTGCAACCGTCGGTAACGGCTGGATTGCGAAACTCACCGCATTGGAAATGACATTGCCGGAAGCGCTATCGGACACCGTGAGGGTCGCGGTCCCCACTGTTGCTACATCCAAGGCCGTCAGCTGAGCGACGAGCTGCCCGCTGTTGCTCAGTGAGGTCGCCCGTGGATTGCCATTGAAATAGACAACCGAGGTCGGAGTGAAATACTGCCCGGACACTGTAATAGTCGTGTCGCCCTGGTCGACGTAGATCGACGCAGGATTGATACCGCTGACCACCGGCGTCGCAGCGGTGACTGCCAGAGCGAGCGCATTCGAATACACGAGCCCGGATGCCGGATCCGCGACCATGATGCTGACTGTCGAGCCGGCGTAGGGCGAAGAGGGAGACGTAGTAAATGCGTACGTCAGCTCTGTCGGTGATATGTAGGTGGTCGTTGCAGAGTTAAAACCCACGCCGGTGCTCGCCTGCGTCGTCGGCGTGAAGTTCGTTCCCGTGATCGTGAGCGTCACACTCCCTTGATTCTGCCTGATGGACGTGGGCGATATCGAAACCAGCGTTGGCGCTGGAGGCTTGGACGAGATCGTGAACGTCGCGACATTGGATGTGCCCCCCGCAGCGGCATCATTGATCACAACGACCGAAGCGGAACCCGAATTGGCGAGCAGCGAGGCGGGCACGTTAGCCGCCAATTCAGTGGCAGAGTCGAACTGTGTTTGCAGCGCGGTTCCATTCCAGGAAACGGTCGCTCCGGCTTGGAAATTCGTTCCGGTGACAACCAGGAGAAAACCCTGCGCGCCGGCCATGACCGTGTTGGGAGCGAGCGTCGCGATCGTGGGAGCCGTTTGCTCGCTGATCGTGAAATCAACCACTGGGGAGCTTGCACCCCCGCTGGCTGCGTTGGATACCGTGACGGCGACAGTGCCCGGCTCGACAAGCTCGGCAACGGGAATCGAGGCGGTCAAGGTAGTCGTCGAAACGTAGCTCGTCGTCAGCGCCTTGCCGTTCCACTCGATGACCGAGCTAGCCGTAAACCCGGAGCCAGTAGCCGTGAGGATAGTGGTATCCGTACCCGCGTTGACAGCGGCGGGTGAAAGGGACGCCAATGTGACCGCAGACGGCGGTGGCGGCGAGCTGTTATTTCCTCCACCCCCACCGCAAGCCGCAACGAGCAGCACCACCATGAATACCAGCGCACATCGAGTGCGCTTCAGCACTCCCTTGCTCATAGAATCAGGAGCTCCCCGAGATCGCCCGCGGCGGGCTGTTCTAGCTATGCCAGAAACTTAGCAGAGCCGCCGCCAACTCTCCAGCAATCTCTCGGCGGTCTCCGTGCGGAGAGACGTTATGTCTCGTTCAGGCCGCGCACCGCCCATCAGAACGTCGCGTCCCCGTTCGCCAGCATCCAGATCCAGGCTGCGCTTACGGCCCGATGTCAGCGATTTTCCGGCCAGATTACATCGCCTTTCTCGTCCTGATAGATGAAGAGGATGCAGTCAGTGCCCTGTTTGCACCTATCGGTATGCATTCCCCTGCCCGGCTGCATCACATAGGAACCCGGACCCAGCTCCTGGTCTGCACCGGCGCCATTCTCCTCCACATGGACCCAGGTGCCCGACACCAGCACACCATAGTAGTTACCAGTGTGCGCGTGCCGGCCGGAATCGAACCCGCTCGGCATCCTGACCAACTCGCCGAAATGGCCTTCGTCGCGGCGGCCCCAGAGAGCCGCGAGCCGCAGCGGCACATCAGGCGACTGGCTCACCCATTTCAATTCACTCGCGGGAAGCACGACAGGGACACCAACTTGCCTGGTGTTGGCAGCGGGTTGGCCGCCTGGCACCGGCGCGATCGCCGCGACTCTGTCAGGTGCGTAAACCAACACGATGCACTCCGAGCCTTGCTCGCAGCGATCCTCATGTACCTCGCCAGCCGGCTCTAGCCAATATGAGCCAGGCAGCAGAACCTCGTTTCCTGCCGCGCCATGGCCCCCGATCGCATGAGCCCAACGTCCCGATATGAGGACAACATGCTGCACCGACGTATAGGCGCGAGCACCAGAGCGCCATCCGCCGGGAACTTTGACGAGCACGCCGGCCGCGCCGCTGCCGCGATCGCCCCAAAGCCGCGCGGTTTGCTCGGGATGACCGGCGGTATCGTGCCTCCACGGCAAGTCTTGCGCAGGCAGAATAGTTCCGCTCGGTGTCGCCGCGCCTAACGCATACGGCGCAACGGACATCAGGAGACCCATAACCAACGTCCTAGACTGAGCTGACTTCATCAGGTTCCGCATCCATCGTTTCAGTTGTCGCCTGCCAGCTGCCAGTGCCAATCGTCAACGGCAATGCCAGCGCGCAGATGCCTGCGGCAAGCAACACCACCGATCGTGTCCCAACTGCCGCAAGCATCCACCCTCCCAGCACGGCACCGAGGGCGATCCCGGCATTGATCGCGGAAGCGGACAGCGTCGCGGCGAGATCCGCCCCTGCCGCGGCCATTTTGACCACACGCAGCTGGAGCGACGGAACGAGTCCAAACGCGACCGCGCCCCAGATTGCCAAAAGACCCGCGGTGACCCATCGATTTGGGCCCGCGGCGTACAGACCGGCGAGCACGGCGACGAGCAGCACGTTTGCGATGATGAGTGCTTTTGCAGCGCCACGGTCAGCCAAGGCTCCACCCAGAAACATGCCGATCGCGCTCGCGGCTCCATAGATGAGCAGCATCGCACTGATCCAGCTTCCCGGGATCCCGGTAACATCATGCAGATACGGCGCCATGTAGGTATAGGCGGCAAACTGTCCGCCCATGAGCAACAAACCCATCAACAACAGCACGAGCACTCGGGGGGCCAGCGCGGCGCGTACCTGTACCAGTGCGTTGCCTCCAGGATGGGGATCGCAACAGGGCAGATAAACATAGACCCCCGCGATGGCAAGGACAGTCAATCCGGCTATGGCGGCAAACGCCAGACGCCAGCTCAGCGCGTGGGCGATGATGGCACCGAGCGGAACACCTATCACAGTGGCAACCGCAACACCACCAAAAACTCGCCCCATCGCCTGACCCTCCTGGCCTGGTCTGGCCACCGAGGCCGCCACCACGGAGGCAATACCAACAAAGGCCCCGTGCATCGAGCCGGGTAGGAATCTTGCGGCCAACAGCCAGCTCATCCGATTCGTCAGTACCATCACAACATTACCGACAACGAAGAGGCAGAGTGTGACGATCAGGGCCGTGCGTCTATCCAGTCGACCCGTGGCGAAAGTGACGAGGGGTCCTCCGACAGCGATACCGAGCGCGTACGCCATTACGAGATCCCCGGCTACGCTCAGCGGAACCGCGAGATCCGCGGCCACCAGATCCAACACGCCGACAATGACAAACTCCGCGCTGCCGAGAACAAAGGCCGCCACGCCTAGAACGAGGAGCGTGGCGCGCTGTTTATTGGCTTCACTCATCTGGAATCGTGTCGAGCTTGCCCGTGTTGTGAACGTAGATCAGGCATTCCTCATTCGAGGCAACGCCGGTGACGTATCTCTCATGGTGGGTTCGTCTTTTTGAAGAACTCTGTTTTGTAGGGGTCTTTGTTGAAGAGGAAGATCACACACGGAGTGCTCGAGACGCAGGCATCCTCGTGCCACTGCATCCGGACTTGCGTCCAATGCGCCCCCGGCGTGAAAGTGATTCCCTTGCCCTCACCCGTCGAGGGCACCCAGTGTTGCCACTTGCCTTCGATCACCACCGCCCAGTAGTCGGCGGTGTGGTTGTGCAGGCCGGATTTGAAGCCCGGTGGCGCGTGGAGCAAGGTGCCGGCCTCACCTTTGGCGCGATCACCCCACAGGGGCGCCAGCTTGATGGGCACTCCCGGACTCTCCTGATACCAGGGGAGTTTCTCGGCGGGAAGATAGTGGTTGGTCATCGGGGCCGCGGCGCTGGGCGGGGGCTCGGCCCGCGGCGCGCACGGCAGCAGAAGAAGCAATCCTACGGACGCAAGTTTCAGCTTCTGGTTCACGGTTCTGTCCTCCTCACCGTGGACACGCTACTGTGCTGCGGATGCGGAAACCATGGCGCGATGTCCGGATTTCTTTGCAGTTCAGTCGCTGGCCGCGCCCGAGCTCCTCGAGTGCTTTCGCGACAGCACCCGCAAGGCATCAGGGTATGCCGACGTCAGCCCCCCTCGGCCGAAACGCACCAGGTGCAACTCCGATGAAGCGCTTGAACGCGCGGCTGAACGAGGCGTCAGACTCATACCCCAACAAGCTTGCAACCTCCGCGACGGTCATGTGCTCGTGGCGCAGCCACGCCGCAGCGAGCCGCATGCGCCATTGAAGGAGGTAGCGTGCCGGTGAGACGCCGAGCAAAGCGGTGAATCGCTCTGAAAAGATCGATCGCGACAAGCCGGCTACGTCTGAGAGCGACTCTACGCTCCAGGGATCTCCGGGACTGCGATGGATGCGCGCGAGCGCGACTCCTATCTGCGGATCGCGGATGGCTGCAAGCCATCCGGTGAGATCGGATGGCCGCGTCTCGACCCATGATCGAATGATGCGGGTCACGACAATGTCGGCGAGGCGTGTCATGACCGTGGCCGCGCCAATTCGCTGGCCTGCCACCTCCGACGCCATCAAGTCGAGTAACATCGGTAAGGCTGGATCGTGCGCCTCATTCCGGCGCACGAGCATCATGGGCGGCAGCAGCTCGATGAGGGGATGCGCTGTCGGACCATCGAATCCGATAGTGCAGCAGACGATCAGAGCACGGGTGCCACCACCCCCTGCCCTCAAATGGTAGGTCGCATTGCCTACGAGCTGGGGGCCGATCTCCGCGAGTGACTTCGGACGACGCGCCGGTTGATCGGCGATGACATGTGCGCTGCCATGGGGTAGCAGCACCACGTCCCCTGCGTCGAGCCACACTGGCTCCTGAGCGCCGCTCAACATGCAGCAGCGTCCTTCGGCCACAAAGTGAAAGCGAATGCCCTCTTTAAAGGGAATCTCGATGGCCCACGGGGCCGTGAACTCGCTACGCCCATAGGATGCACGTGCGAGGCGCAAATCCTGCAGGATTTCGCTGAGCAAATCGTCCGGATCGACCGTCGGGCAGTAGTCGACGGTAGCTTGCATGGCCACGCTTGGTTCCGCGCCTGGTGAAAACAGAACATCTTAGCCCGAGCGCCGCCGCCGAACGAATGGCCATCGATTTCGGCCGAATGATCATCGCAGGCGAAAAATCCGGGGCGCGATTTCCTTATGAGCCACCCGTGTCACGGCTCTGCCCGCTCGAACTGGCCCGGAGTCCTCGTGCGCGCGCTCTTGGGACGCATCCGGTGCATCTGTACTTTGATGCTCCCGGCTTGATTGAAGCGCGTGAGATTGCAGATGGCCATTTGGCGGACTGCATGATGCTCGCCTTTACAAAGGGCTCACGGGTTTCAGTGCCACCGGATACGGCAGATCGTCGAGGTACGACCCGACGGACGCCAGCCGGCGCGCGATCCGGCTGTGGCATCCTTGCATCGATGGTTACGTTTCGAACCCGCGGGCGACGATGGTGGCTCGGAGGAGCGATCGCCACGGCGCTGGTCGTAAGTCTGGCCGCGGTGGTGTTGAGATCTATGCTCGAGCACGCGGTGCGTGCGCGGATCGAGTCCGCCACCGTGCGCCATGGCATGGTTGCCCGAATCGGGCTGTTACACGTCGGCGTCTGGCCGTTGCTGCGACTGCAGGGATTCGATCTCGACCTTGGTCATGGAGTGCGACTGCATGCCGACATGATCACAGCCACGTGGGCCGGCCGCCTGCGACTCGCAGTTCGCGCCGCCACTCTCGCGGGCCCAGCAGGGCTCAGTGTCAGCTCGCCGGGCAGTGCCTGGGACATGGCGGGCATTCTCGGCGAGGATCTCCAGCTCACTCTGGTGGAGCCACAGACCGGCCTGTCAATCCGCAAGCTGCCGGATCCGGTGGGCAGCGTATGGAACGTCGAGGCACGTGGGCTCGACGTCAGCCGTCTGCTTGATGTGCGGCGCGACGCCCACCCGCTGCTCGATGGTGGTATCGCGGACGGCCGAGTGGATCTTCGAGCCAGCACCGATGCGCTTCGTTTCCACGTAGATATGGGCGCGCGCGGCGCGCGCTTGGGAGCACTGGCGGATAACGCCGACGACGAACCGCAGCTTGGCGCTCCGACGGACGTGACCATACGATTCGACGGCGTGTGGCGGCGGCCCGAGGGCACGATCGAGATCCCCGATGTCCACGCGACGTTGGCCGGCGCGACCCTGTCGGGCTCGATCGCGCTGCGCGAGCTCGACACCGATCCGATTGTCCCGTGTCGCGCCGCTGGCGCTTCTTGGGATTCCCTCCGCTGCGCTCCGGTTGTCCCGTGTCGCGCCGCTGGCGCTTCTTGGGATTCCCTCCGCTGCGCTCCGGTCATGGATCTCGCACTCGGCGTGCAGCATCTAGACTTCGCGCAACTGCTGGGCACATCCGGGCTCGCGGTGCCCGAGAGCTTGGGGATGGCGCCCGCCGGTGGCCATGATCTTGGCTCGGCCACGATCGACCTGCGTGTACGCGGACGCCCGGCGGACCCTGCTTCTCTCTCGGTGAGCCAAAAGATCAACTTCAGGCCGCCACGTCAGATGCCGCCTGGGATCGTGCGTCTGCGCGGCGATTTCATCTTCAGCTCCGGTGACGGAGCCGGGCCACACCGCCCCATCGACGTCTCGCCAACATCCCCCGATTTCATCGCCCTGCGCGACGTTCCGCCGCTGTTCGTGCGTACTCTCCTGCTTGCCGAAGACACAGGCTTCTACGGACATCGCGGCATCGACCTTCGCGAACTACCCGTCGCGCTGCTCACCAACTGGTCGCGTGGCGGCGCCGCGCGCGGCGCGTCGACAATCACTCAGCAGCTGGCAAAGAACCTGTTCCTGTCGCGCGACAAGCAGCTCGGACGCAAGCTGCAGGAACTGGCCATCACGTTCCTGCTCGAGTCGGCGCTCGGCAAGGATCGTATTCTTGAGATCTACCTGAACATTATCGAATGGGGACCGGACCTGCGTGGTCTGCGGCCGGCGGCCCGCCACTATTTCGGTCGCGAACCCCAGGCGCTGACGCCGGCCGAGATGGCCTTCCTGGTCTCGATCATCCCCGGCCCGATCAAGTACCAGAGTTCATTCGCGCATGGCACGCCGGGGCCTGGGCTGCGCTCGCTGATCGACGAGCTGCTGGCGAAGCTGCGATCGGTGCATGCGATCGGCGAGGAGGAATATATGCAAGCGCTCGGGGAACCCATCGTCGTTGCCGGCGGCAGGCCGCCCGGATGATTGGTCGCGAATGGCGGGCGGCAGGGATCGACAAAGCCTCCTTCCCATTCCGACAGCGACATACATCGCCTGATGTTGGAGCCCGTGTGACTGAAGTAGACCGTCCCATCGAGGGTCTTCACCTTCACACCTAGGCCATAATGTTCCTTCACAGCAGCAGTGTCTCAGACTCGCGAGCGCGCCGCGGATGCGGGTATATCCTCACGAGCGTGCGATTCTCGAGCGCCATGCGCAGCAAGAGCGGTACCAACTGTTGGAGCTCCTGGTCCGCCTCGAGATCGGTCACGTGCAGAACGGGCGCCCATAAATATCGGCGCTGGGCCGGTATCGGGCTCGATGTTGTCGTGGATCTGGCGTAAGCCGCCCTGGGGGCCACATTTAAACCCGCAGCGCCGTCGGCAACTCCAATGTCAGATACAGGACATTCCGAGCTGCCCCATGACCCCAAAACCCGCATGGCCGCGTCGTCCGGCGCGGCTGATCTGGCTGCTGACCCTGGGCGTGTTCGCCTCAGGTTGTACTGCTGCCGACCCGATCTCGGGAGGCGAGCGCCGCAGTACGATGGCCCCAACGCCTTGGCATGACCCATCGCCACATCGAGTGCAGTTCGTTAGCGTCGAGAAGAACGTGCAACTGGAGGTGCTCGATTGGGGTGGGACGGGACGAGCTGTGGTCCTGCTCGCCGCGAGCGGGTGCACTGCTCATGAATTCGATGATTTTGCGCCGAAGCTCACGGACCATTCTCACGTGTACGGTATTACCCGGCGCGGCTTCGGAAACTCAGGTTACATGCCTGGCGAGCGCGGCGCCGACCTTCTGGGCAATGACGTTCTGGCCGTTATCGACGCGCTCCGCCTGAGCAGGCCCGTCCTGGTCGGCCACTCGTTCGCCGGTGCGGAATTGAGTAATGTTGCGAACCGCTATCCAGCGCGTGTCGCGGGGTTGATCTATCTCGAGGCCACGTATCCCTACGCCTTTGACAATGGACACGGCATCTCGATGGCGGAATTTCAAAAGATCGTGCACCAACCCGAGACTCCACCTCCCGGGCCGGCGGACCTCGCCAGCTTTAGTGCGCTGGAAGCGTACTACGAGCAAATGCATGGAGTCCGGCTCCCCGAAGCTGAGCTGAGACAGCAATGGGACACGGCGCCCGTGGGACGTGTAGGGGCCCACCGCACGTTTCCGGGCTCTGCCGATCTGATCCCGGGAGTGAAGCAATACAACGATATTCCGGTTCCAGCGCTGATCATTGTCGCCAATCCACACAGTTTGGGGCCCTGGCTGGACAACAACTCCGACCCGTCCGTGCATGCAGCAGTGAGCGCCTACTCGTCCGTCTTCGAAGCGCTCACGCGCAGACAGGAGAATGCTATTCGGGCCGCGGTGCCCTCGGCGCGGGTGATCAATTTGCCGGGCGCGAACCACTTCGTCTTCATGTCGAATGAAGCCGAGGTTCTACGGGAAATGCGAGCTTTTCTCGCAGCGCCGTCGTAGCTCGCGGAGGGTGCGCCTGGACTATCGCTGGGGCGTTGGTCAGCGCGAGCCGTATTCACCCTCAACCCATCTATTATCGTTGTGGTCCATGGGGTAGCCGTTTGCGTGCAGGCAAGGGCTACGCTGAGCTGATTGCGCCGGGTAGGTGAAAGTGAGTGGTAACGCACGGACGCGCGACCTGCTGGAGCCGCAAAAGAGATCACAGGTATCCGCCTGGTGTGCGGCCCGGATGGAGCATGAACACTTGGGAAGCATGATCCTTCTTGATCTGGTCGGAGGCGTCGCCCTGCTGCTGTGGGGCCTGCACATGGTCCGCAGCGGCATAGTGCGTGCCTTTGGTTCCGACCTCCGCCGCTTTCTTGGGGTGGCGCTGCGAAACCGTGTACTGGCATTCATGGCCGGGCTTTCGGTTACTGCGCTGCTCCAGAGCAGCACTGCAACCGGCCTTATGACCGCCTCGTTCGCGGCTGGCGGCGAGGTCGATCTCGTCCCCGCCCTGGCCATCATGCTGGGTGCCAATGTCGGAACGACGCTGATAGTCCAAATCCTGTCGTTCAATGTATCGGCCGTAGCGCCTGTCCTGTTCCTGGTGGGAGTGACGGCATTCAAGCGTGGAGGGCAGACACGCACGCGCGACCTCGGGCGTGTAGCCATCGGTGTAGGGCTGATGGTGCTCTCTCTGCACATCCTGCTCGACACCCTGGCGCCTGCCGAGAACGCACCCGCGGTTCGCACGCTGTTGGGTGCAATCACGAGCGAGCCCCTGCTATGCCTGCTCATTGCCGCAGGGCTAACCTGGATCGCTCATTCCAGCGTGACTGTCGTGCTGCTGGTCATGTCGTTGGCCTACTCAAACTTCATCGCACCCGTGGCAGCATTGGCACTGATCCTCGGCGCAAACCTGGGCAGTGCAATCAATCCCATGGTTGAGGGCAGCCAGGGCGACAACCCCGCCAGCCGACGCCTCCCCTTGGGTAATCTGCTGAATCGCGCAGTGGGGTGCCTGCTCGTGCTGCCATTCCTGCACCCCATCGCCAGGGTACTTGCCGAGATTGAGCCGAACCCCTCGCGCATGGCTGCCGACTTTCACACCGCCTTCAATGTGGGCCTGGCGCTCATATTTATCCTGCCACTCAACGGCATGGCAGCTTTGCTGACGCGGATGTTGCCTGCGCGAGCCAAAGCCAACGACCCGTCGACGCCGCTTTACCTGGACGAGACAGCCCTCGCAACACCGTCTGTTGCTCTCGTTTGTGCGGCCCGCGAGACGCTTCACATCGGCGACATCATCGAGACAATGCTGCGTCAAGCCTGGACAGCGCTCATGACCAACGATCGCAAGCTGGTCACGGAGCTGTGTCGCATGGATGACGCAGTAGACAGCCTCGATGAGGCGGTCAAGCGGTACGTGACCAAGCTCACCCGCGAGAGCCTGAATGAAAGCGATGGGCGACGCGCGATGGAGATCATCTCCTTCTCGATCAATCTGGAGCATGTAGGAGACATCATCGACAAGAACCTGATGGATTCTGCGGCCAAGAAGATCAAACGACAGATTATCTTCTCAAAGGCAGGCCTCGCGGAGCTGGAATCGTTTCATCAGGAGGTCTGCGACAACCTCAAGCTGGCATTCAGCGTTTTCATGTCTGGCGATGTCAGAATCGCACGCCAGCTCATCGCTGAAAAAGCCACTTTGCGTGCAACCGAGTTCGCAGCAGCGGAAAGTCATCTGGCGCGCTTGCGGGAAGGACGCGCGGAAACCATGGAGTCCAGTTCCCTACATCTTGACGTTTTGCGCGACCTGAAACGTATTCATTCCCACATCTGCTCCGTCGCCTATGGCGTCCTCGAGCGCGCGGGCGAGCTGCAACCGAGTCGGCTGAAGGAGATCGATGCGGATGCAGCTCTAGTTACCGGCCGAAACCCCACAACATCCGATTCCGAACCCGCCCTGGCTCGACGCTCACGCATTCCATAATTGCATCGAAAAGCCCGGTCTTCAGTTAGAATCCGTCCGGTGGTGGCTGCTCTGGACAGTAGCAGGTCGCCCTCATTGTGTTTCCGCGATGGGAGTTCCGAGAGTGCAATTTCTATCGAAGCTGATGCCGCGCGAGCATAAATTCTTTGAGCTCTTCGATCAGCACGCGGCACTGGTCGTCGCAGCCAGCGCCGTACTCTCCGAACTCCTCAGAAGCTTTACGCGCGACCACGACAAACGCCTCGAGCGGATCGCCCGCATTCTCGATCTCGAACATAGCGCCGACAAGGTGACTCACGAGACGGTCGCACTCCTACACCGGACATTCGTTACGCCGTTGGATCGCGAGGACATCCATCGCCTGATCTCCCGGATGGATGATGTGCTGGACCTCATCCAGGACACAGCCGAATCCTTCCAACTCTACGACGTCCGAAACCTGACCCAGGAGGCCTGCGAGCTTGCCGACCTGGTGCACGACTGTTGTGTGCGTATGCAGCAAGCAGTCGCCCTGCTCTCCAATCTGGGACATTCAGCGCAGATACTCAAGTTGTGCAATGAGATCGACAGGCTCGAGTCCCAGGCGGATCGGGTGATGCGCGAGGCTCTGTCAAAGTTGTTTCGCGAAGAAAGCGATGTACGGCAACTCATCAAGCTGGAGACTGTGTACCAGCTGCTCGAGTCGGCAACCGATCGTTGCGAGGACGTCGCAAACATAATTGAGGGGATCGTCCTGGAGAACGGCTGATCTCACCTGGCACTTGCCGTGCGTGCGTGCAACCCATGGAAATCTCATCGAGCCTCACAACGTTGACAGTCCTGGTAGGACTTGCCCTGGCATTCGACTTTCTCAACGGATTCCACGACGCTGCAAATTCTATCGCCACTGTGGTCTCAACCGGCGTGTTACGTCCTTATCAGGCGGTCGCGTGGGCCGCGGCATTCAACTTCGTCGCCTTCGCGCTATTCAAGCTGGACGTCGCAGCCACCGTCGGCACCGGCATCCTTGCACCCGAGTTCGTCGACGCACGGGTCATTTCAAGCGCGCTGGCGGGCGCCATCCTTTGGGGTCTGGTCACCTGGTATTACGGTCTCCCGACAAGCTCGTCGCACGCGCTGATTGGTGGGATGATAGGGGCCGGGATTTCGAAGGCCGGAAGTGCGGCACTGGTGCCCGCCGGAATCTGGAAGACCGTGGTATTCATTGTAATCTCGCCGTTGCTCGGACTACTGCTCGGCGGGTTGTTGATGGTTGCGGTCTCCTGGCTCTGCTTCCATCGTTCGCCCTACGTGGTCGATCAATGGTTTCGCCGACTCCAACTCCTGTCGTCGGCGCTTTACAGCATCGGACATGGCAGCAATGACGCGCAGAAAACGATGGGCCTCATCTGGCTCATGCTGATCTCCGCTGGTGCAACCTCACGCGATCACCTTCCATTGTGGGTGGTGGTGAGCTGCTACACGGCCATGGCGCTCGGCACGCTCTTCGGCGGGTGGCGGATCGTCAGAACGATGGGTCAGCGCATCACCAAGCTCAAGCCCGTCGGCGGATTTGCGGCTGAAACAGGCGGGGCCCTGACATTGTTTCTCGCAACCAGCCTGGGGATCCCGGTGTCAACCACTCACACGATCACGGGTGCCATTGTGGGAGTGGGATCGACTCAAAGAGTGTCGGCGGTTCGCTGGGGAGTGGCTGGCAACATCGTGGTGGCCTGGGTGATAACCATTCCTGCAGCCTCGCTGATTGCCATCGCGGCGTGGTGGCTAACCAGTCTGGGGTAGTTACTCGATGCAAACGCCTCAAATGTAACGCCGCGGACTTGAGGCATGGCTGGGCTGTTGTGCGTTCTACCCTCAGCCATTCTTTACGAGTAAGCGGGAGCGCGGCGGTTGCGCACCCCTTGCAGGCCTACGTCCCGTCGTGAAGGCCCGCGTCGATTCGCTACAATGGGGTATGGATGTTCTGGCGCGAAACAACGTAAAAGTGCTCGGCCGCGCCGATGCGCAACCGATCCTGTTCGTGCATGGGTTCGGCTGCGATCAGAACATGTGGCGTTTCGTGACGCCGGCATTTGAGCCAAGCTATCGAGTCGTCCTGCTCGACCTGGTGGGGGCAGGCAAATCGGACCTTTCGGCGTGGTCGAGCGCGAAGTATCAGACGCTCCATGCTCATGCGACCGACATTCTGGAGATCTGCCGCGCGCTGACGTTGGAGGATGTCATATTTGTCGGCCACTCCGTCAGCGCCATGATCGGCGTGCTGGCCGCGCGCGCTGAGCCGGACCGGTTCGCGAAGCTGGTGTTGGTTGGACCCTCCCCATGCTATATCGACGATGCGGAATACGTCGGCGGCTTCTCGCGTAAGGATATTGAGGAGCTGCTCGAATCGCTCGACAGCAACTACCTCGGCTGGTCGAGTGCTATGGCTCCGGTCATCATGGGTAATCCGCAGCGTCCGGAGCTTAGCGAGGAGCTGGAGAACAGTTTCTGCCGTACGGACCCGAACATCGCCAGACACTTCGCGCGTGTGACTTTTCTGTCTGACAACCGCGCGGACCTGCCACTGGTGCGCACACCGACACTGATTCTCCAGTGCTCCGAAGACGTGATCGCACCACCAGTGGTGGGGGAGTACGTGAGGCGTTCCATGCCGGCGGCGCGGCTGGTGATGTTGAACGCGACCGGGCACTGCCCCAACTTGAGCGCGCCGGAAGAGACGATCGCAGCCATGCGGCCGTTTCTCGGCCCGAATGGCTGAGCGCCTCGTGGATGGCCCTTCGGAGCCGGAGGTGCCTGTGGAGACCGCCGAGGATCTCTATGAGAATGCGCCGTGCGGCTACATGTCCACATTGCCAGGCGGCCTGATCGTTCGCGCGAATCGCACGTTTTTTCTGTGGACCGGCTATCAATCCGACCAGGTAGTGGGTCGGCGGCGCTTTTCCGATCTGCTGCCTCCCTCCGGCCGGATCTACTACGAGACGCATTACGCGCCCCTTCTGTTGATGCAGGGTAGTGTGCGTGAGATCGCTCTGGAGGTCATTTGCACTGATCAGAGCCGGCTCCCCGTGTTGATAAACGCGACCCTCGCGCGCGATGCGCAGGGCCAGCCACAGCTCATACGCATCACCGTATTCAACGCGACAGCGCGGCGAAAATATGAACAAGAGCTGCTGCGGGAACGACGCCGTGCGGAACAGGCCACGCAAGAAAAGGCGCGCTTCATCGCAATGGTGAGCCACGAGATTCGCAGCCCGCTCAGCGCCATCGTCGCGGTCAGACAGATGCTCGAGAAAACGGACTTGTCTCCCCGACAGGACCAACTGGTCAGGATGCTGAAATCCTCGTCGGAAAGCCTCCTCGGGCTGGTCAACAACGTTCTGGATTTCGGCAGATTCGAGGGCGGGCACGAAGTACTCGAGCTGCACCGGTTCGATCTGCAGGCATTGGTGAGCGCCTCGTTCGAAACAATGCGGGCGCGCGCCGAGCTGAAGGGCATCGCGTTGGAACAGACGATCACCGGGGAGGTGCCGCAATGCGTGGTCGGCGATGCCCTGAAAATCCATCAGGTGTTGACGAACCTGCTCAGTAACGCATTGAAGTTCACGGAGCGCGGCGTGGTGCGGTTGTCCGTTCATTGCGAGCCCACTGGCGCGGAATCTGTCGCCATCACCTTCAGCGTCTCCGATACGGGTATCGGCATCGCATCGGACCGGCTCAACAGCATTTTCGAGGAGTATGCCCAGGGAGCTGAGGTCCGCTCACGTTACGGTGGCACGGGTTTGGGTCTCGCCATCTCCAGCGGCTTGGTGAAGCTGCATGGAGGGGAGCTTTGCGTGCAAAGTGAGCTCGGCCGGGGTTCGACGTTCCGCTTTACGTTGCATCTGAAGCTACAGGACTTGTCGGCTGAAGGTGGCTCGTAACTAGCCAATCTGCCAGTTCCCAGCGAGGGTGCTACGACGGACGATAGTGCGAGCCATCCGTTAGGGAATTCCACCGTGACCGACTCAAACGGCGGCATACGGGCGCCACGCCGTTCCGCGATCGTGCAAAACGCCTATGTCGTGCGCGATCTCGAGGACGCCTGCCGGCGATTTCACCGAGTCTATGGCGTCGGTCCCTTTGTCGGGGATTCACAGTTTGAGCTGAAGGACCACATTTACCGGGGACGGCCCGCAAATGCGGTATCTGTACGCGGTGTGTTCGTGCAGGTCGGCACACTCAACGTGGAGCTCCTCCAGATCTTGTCCAGCCCGCCAAGCGCGTTTCATGACATGTTTGCCGCGGACGAGGAGGGACTCCATCACGTCGCTGAGTTTTGCGACGACTATGAGCAACAGAAGGATGCATGGGTCGCAGCAGGCTATCCCGTAGCGAGCGAGTTTACGCTGAGCTGGGGTGTCAGGATCTGCTACATCGACGCGCGTTCCGATTTCGGACACATGATCGAGCTGTATCCGGAAGATCCTGTCATCCGGGATATGTATCGACAGGCGCGCGAGGCACCCTCCCATTGGAGCGGCGAGCCGCTCATCATCCCGTGGACATAACGCAGAGTGCACCGATGAATCGCATGCATCCGCTCGCCATGGCATCAGGCATCATGCCTGAGGCAACACCTCTGCAGCTCGTCGAGGCGGCCGCACGCGCAGGTTTTGACTTCGGCGGCATGTGGATGGAGCCTGACCAATGGACGGATGCGACCACACGCGCTGTTGCAGGGGCGCTGCGCGATACGGGCCTCCGGCTCCTCGACATCGAGGTTGTATGGATTAAGCCCGGACCGCTGGATCCCGATCATCTGCGCATCATAGACGTCGGCGCTGAGCTCGGGGCGCGGAATGTCCTGTGTGTTTCGAGCGACCCCGACCTCGGTGCGACCCTCGACAAGCTGGGCCTGCTCATGGAGCGTGCAGAGCGCAACCATATCCGACTGAATCTGGAATTCGGCCTATTCACTGAAGTAAAGACGATTCATCAGGCGCACAGACTGTTGTCCCAAGTGGATGGTCCAGCTGCTGGCCTGCTCATCGATTCGCTCCACTGGCAGCGCTCCGGGGGCACACTCAGCGACATCGAGGCGATTCCCAAGCGATGGCTCAGTTACATCCAGCTTTGCGACGCGCCAATGCCAGGCGCCGACCCTCTGGACGGGGAGTCGATCCTGACAGAAGCCATCGATGGGCGAGTTGCTCTTGGTGAGGGTGGTCTGCCTCTGCGTGAGATCATTGACCTCCTGCCGAACGGCTTGCCCATCGGAGTTGAGGA
>Ga0068855_100001765_pt1 | contig 27005 bp, 27 predicted proteins | sample KBSCornC52_FD_66592 | JGI IMG/M metagenome (GOLD analysis project Ga0068855, IMG submission 66592) | Corn rhizosphere microbial communities from Kellogg Biological Station, Michigan, USA - KBS Corn C5-2 | ecosystem: Host-associated > Plants > Roots > Rhizosphere > Soil ... | reverse complement strand
CGGCGCAGCGCAGTACTACAAAGCCGCCGCAGAATCGCAGAGTAGCTATGGCCAGCTCGCAACCTCCGAACTCGTGCGCATGGACCTGCCGCAGAATCCGGGCAACTACATTGCAACGGCGGGACAGCTCGACGGCGCCGGACGCCTCGTTCTCATCGTGGAAAATCGTGCGCCGCTGCCGCTCAAAAATATCCGCATCACACCCGTGCTCGTCGATGCCACAGGACGGGTGATCAATCAGGCCGCACCACTGACGGTGCGTCAGACGCTGGCTTCCAATCAGCGCATCGCGGACGACGCGGGGGTCGGGCAAGTGGCTCCCGCCGACCTTGCCAATATTCGCTTTCGCATCGATGGCGCAGAGATCGCCGAGTCCGAGCAAAAATAACGACCTTGTCTACGTCGATCGCCGCTTGCGGCATCAGTCTTCCTCGCAGCCGAGACTGTGCGCCGCACATTGGATGTGACAATCCTATGAAGATTGTCTCGTCGACGTGATCACAAGCGTACTCCGTGATGTGCGTCATAGTGACGGGCCGTCGAGCGGCATACCGTACGCGCAAACAACGAATACCACGAAGATATCCCGTGTTGGACTCCATGTTGGATCAATCAGTCGTCGTCCTCGACTTCGAGACGACCGGTTTGCAGATCGAACTCGGTGATCGCGTCACCGAGGTCGCTGCGCTGCGGCTCGAGCGCGGCCAGATCGTCGAGCGCTTCCAAACGCTGGTGAACTGCCAGGTGCGCATCCCGAGTCATATCGCAAAGTTCACCGGCATCACACAGGCCATGATCGACTGTGCACCCAGCGCAGCGCAGGTGTTCCCCGATCTGTTGGATTTCATCGACTCGAGTCCCGTGATCGCACATAACGCGGCGTTCGATGAAGCGATCGTGGCGTTCGAGTGCGAGCGATTGAACTTACGCCGCTATCCGCGAGACTTCATTTGTACGGTGCGGATCGCCCGCTACCTTTTTCCGCAACTGCGCTCGCATGCGTTGGGTGCACTCGCCAGCACGTTGGGGCTTGAATTCACGCCGGGCGCGCATCGCGCAGGTACAGATGCCGAAGTCACGGCGAGGGTATTGCAGGCAATGACGCAAATACTGAGTGCGCGTCATCCGACGTGCGACATTACCGTTGGAACTTTGAAACGGTTCTCACAGGGACTCGAACCCGAGTCCAGCTACATCTCCGCAGCCTAGCACTTTAAACGACTGCGCGCGCAGCAAACAATCTTCGTAATACACCCGGCCGCATTCGCTCGAGAAACCGCGCACCGTTCTGCGGACGCGTTGCTCGATCGAACGACAGGCAGCGTTCCAACAAGCTACGCGCGCGCCGGTTGAGATCCGGAATCGGCGGAGACACCAACCCTTTCTGTCGCGCCACACTCAAACGGTAACGCTCGAAAGGATGTTTGCCCATGAGCATCTCGTACGCAATCACGCCCAAGGGATATAAATCATCTGCCGGATGCGGTGTACCCTGCTGAGCCCAAGCATCCGCGGTATACGCTTCCGTGTATGCGCGAAGCGTCAGCGTATCCAACACGTCCAGAGATTCGTTGCTGTTCGGCACCGCACGAATCAACCCGAAGCCCATGATCTTCGGCGTGCCGTCGGCCGTTAAGAAAATGGCATGCGGGCTCAAATCGGAATGCACGATGCCATGTTTGTGAGCAAACGCGAGACCCGCGGCAATGCCGGAAACAATGGGCCATGCGACTTCATAAGCCATACCCACACCACGGGCCTGCCGCACCAAGCTACTCAGCCAGCGGCCTTGCAGCGGCTCCATGACGATGAATACACGATCTTCCTCTTGCAGAATGTCTAAGATCGAAACGATGTTGTTGTGGATGAGGTGCTGAGCGCGCCTCACAGCGGCTTCGAGCACAGCGAACGCTCTGGGTTCGTGGCGCAGATTCACGGCCACGAGCTTCAACAGCACGCGAACCTCACGTTCGCGCGAATGCGCCATGTCGATGGCGTCGAATACTTGCCCGACGCCGCCCTGCCCCAAGTGCGCCACGACGCGATAGCGGTTACTAATGATGCTGCCGGGTTGGATGGACAATAGATTCTGCAAACGCGCGGCTGGCGATTCCACGTCCACGTGCGGATCGATCCACTGCATGGGAATCGTCTTGGGCTTCTTGTTCGCTTTGAACGCTACGATGGCAGCTTCGACAGGCGATTCCCGTGGCGGTCCATCGATGCGTGTCGACACCGGAGCGGCGATAGGTGAACCGGTGCGCGGCGAGGTGGCGTTCGAATCCAGCCACAGAGTGCGATCACTTTGAAAGTTTTCCAACGCGTCGAGTAAGCGGCGTACCGCGGCGCGTGAAATGCGATCGCGACGTAATTCCTTCTCGATGCTTTGCGCCCAAAAAACGGTCAGGCTGGAATTCGTTTGCGCGGCTACAGCCAGCGACTCGCAGGCCGCATCCAACGACATCGCACCCCGCGCGAGGTCATCCAGTATTCGATCCACGATCTGCGACATTGCTGCGGCCTCCCAACTGCCGGCAGGTGTTATTGTTTAATCGTCCGCAGAGTAAGACGTTGCCTGACAGCCCTGCTGTGAACACGGACGCAGTTCTTTGCCGACAAAAAGGCATGACTTGAGACCACGGTCACAGTGTGGAAATAGAGATCCCAGGTCGATCTGACTAACCCCTATATCCCAATCCCAGCAGCTCAGTAATTCCTAAAGAAACTCCGCGCCGCGATCACGCAGAACGGCGCCACCATGGTCGCGTGATAAGCGTCGAACACGGCTCCTTGGCCGCCGTCAGTCGCGCCTTGCGCCACGGCGTTCGCCTCGATTGCTCCTTGCAATGCTGCGAAGCCAGCCTTGATATCAGCGTATGGTTCGCTCGGATTAACGGATGAGTCCACATCCAGTACGGTGACAGGAGCGCTCGGTGCATTCGCAGCGAGATATCCCTGCATGAGTTGCGTATTCATGTAGAACACGGTGGGATCGTTGTGCCCTCCGCACATGAACATGGGCGCACTCGGTGTCCAATTGCGCAAGTCGTTCGTTTTGGTGGCCTTGCGTAGAGCATTCCCAGGATTGGCGGCCGGCACGCTGTTAGTGGTGTTCGGAAAACCGCCGTCCGGATTGGCCTGCGCGTCTTGCAGATACGCGAGTCGATAGGCGTTGGTGATGAGATTGTCCGGACCGAATCCTTGTGCAAATACCGGCGCCAACGATGCGGGCGCCGTCGCAGGCGTGATCGGCGCATATTCAGGAGCCGGCGGCGTGCTGTTGAACAGCGCGTTCTGCGGCAGCTTGCCTTGTGCGTAGAGATCCGAACGCGAAGTCGTGCTCGGTAGCAACGTGTCGATACCGGTCGCATATTTGGCCTCGAACACATCGGTCGGGGCCGCATAGATATTTCCGTAGGCGTGCTGATAGCTCGATACCAACAAGGTTGCATTGATGGGCGCGCCACCGTCGACTTGTCCCTCGAAGATAGCATCGACGAACGCCGCCAATGCATAGGGGCCGGACATTGGAGCCGACGCCGTGACAGTCACGCCTGCGGCTTGCAACGCCCGGTGCGTAGCCATTGCGACGTAGCCGCCCTGTGAATATCCAGTGATGTAAAGCTTGCCACCGTCAGTCACTGCGTTCGTCACTTGAGGCAGCGCGGTGCGCGCCGCAGTGAGCGCATCGATCGTATCTTTCGATTGTTGGTCGGCATTCAAATAGGGATGGTACGTGAGCGACGACGTGTCATAGCCCGCGTAATTGGGCGCGACCACGATGTAGCCTTGTGCAGCGAAGATAATCGCCAGCAATTGACCCTCGAAATCGCTCGAGCTCTTTACATTCGCGATGTTGTAGGTCTTGTCCGTCGACGTTCCATGCGCGTAGAGCACGATGGCGCGCCCGCCTTGGCATTGCGAGTCCGAACCGCTCGGCACCATGATGGCGCCGGAAGCAGTAGTCGCTTCGTTCGCGCCGCCTACAGTGTTGTATTGAATCGAATACACATCAACGCCGCAGACTGGATTGCTCGCGTATTGAAGGACGGCGCTGCCAACCGTGCCGCCTGCAAGTAGTGCAATCAGGTCCGTAGTGCTCAATGACACTACTTTGGCGGGAGCAACGGTCAGAGATCCGCGACCGGGAGCCTGAGCTCCGCCACTACCCTCCATCATCGAATCGGAGTTGTCGTTACCGCTATGACACGCAGCAGTACAGATCGCTATGAGCGCGAGAATCGTAGAACGCATTGATGGCATGAAGGGCTCCGCAAAATGCCGACGGAACCCTCCATAAACACGCGAGCGAGGGAAAGAGTTCTGACGTTCCCCACTGCGCTTGAGCCTACGGTTCTCCCTTTAAGGGCCCGAACTCAGGCGGCGGAATACGATGTTGGGTGGCGGTCGCATAGGCACCTGCGATCTTGAGCAATAGCGGCTCTGCAAACGGCCGGCCAAGAATATCCATCGCTACCGGAAGCTTGGCCGCGGCAGGACCGACGAGTCGCGTGCGATCGTCGCCTTCCAATCGCCCTTCTCCGCCACCGCCGCCGCGGCCCCATGCAGATGCGGGTGTTTGCGGCGCATTCGGATCGCGAATCAAATCGTAAACTTCGGTGGTAAATCCTGCAGGCACGGTGATGGCCGGAAATCCTTGCGCGCCGACGAACGTCCACACACCGCTGGCGCTGCGCCCATTCACGGGCGGTCCACCGGGTGCTGTCAGAATCGTCGGCGGCAGATTGCTGGTCGGATACACGACTGCATCCAACTGTTGTTCGGCCATACACTGCAACATCACTTGTTGGACGGCGAAGCGCAACAGCAAGCGATCGGCCATCGAGTATTCGGTGATCTTCTCGACGTTCTCGCGTCCTTTCTTGCGATCGGGGAAATGCGGGTCCTGATGGAAGTTGGAAAGCGCAAGCAGATCCGCGTTCGACTTGATCTTGGCGTCGCCGCGCTCACGCAAATACAAGTTGATGAAATATTTGTTCTGGCCGTCGCCTTCCGACGTACCGAAGTCTCGCAACGTTAGCTGTGAAGGCACCTTGGAAGGATCCATGTGCATATCGAGTAGTGTTTCAGTGTGATCCTGCGAGGGCTTGCCTTGCGCATCGACAGGGAACTGTTCGGAAAATCGTTTCGCAAACAACTTGTTCAAATCTTGGGGAGCATATTTGCGAATACAGCTCGTGAAGAGCTCGCCTTCCGGACCTGGATCGACGATGGTCGCTCCAAGGGCGCGTAAATCGTCGACGCCTTTGGAGACGATGTCGATGCTCTGCTCATCGGCTTTGGTAAAGAGCTTCTTGTTCATGTATTCACGCGCGACGCCGATGCGAATGCCGTCGAGTCGCGTTGCATGCGTGAAGCTCTGATAAGGCTCCTTCGGCATTCGGCCGATATTGAACGCAGTGAGTTCGTCTTTGGGATCGTAGCCTGCGATCACGTTCAAAATCTTGGCTGCGTCTTCGACGGTGCGGCAAATCGGCCCTACACGCGTGTTGATGCCGATCTGCACCATTCCTTTGCGACTCACGAGTTCTTCCGTGGCCGCAATGCCGACTGCGCTCGCGGCACTGGCCGGTCCGCGAATGGAGGAGCCGGATTCTTCTGCGATTGCGCAAGTCACTAGATTAGCGCCCACTGCAGAGCCCGATCCTGAACTCGAACCGCGCGGGCTGCGCTCGGTGTCATAGGGATTGCAGAAGGTGCCGCCGTACGAGCTGCGTGGAATGCCCGATGCGTATTCGCCCAAATTGGATTTGGCGAGAATGATCGCGCCGGCAGCGCGCAACCGCTGCACGAACGTCGAATCCTCGGGCGGCCGATCGTTCGCATACGGCGCATCTGCACCCGATGTCGTGCGCATATCGAACGTGTCGTATTGATCTTTGATGGCCATCACCACACCGTGCAGCGGACCGACGAGCTTGCCCGTCTTCGAAAATTCCGCATCCTGCGCACGCGCCACTTCCAATGCATCCGGCATCTGCGGATTGTTATCGACCGCATCAGTCAGACTGCGCGCCTTACGCGCATCGAAGCCCCACTTCTTGAACGCTGCGGGCCGCAAGTTGAGCGTCACGAGCGCGTTGATTTGCCCCGCATGAGGAATGGTTTCGATAGGACCCAAAATACCTTTCGGCTGCTTGACGCAGGTTCCGTTGTACGCCTTGATGCGTTTGAGATAGAGATTGACGAGTTGCTCGGACGTGAGCTGTTTCGCGAGAATGGCTTGTTGAATTTGCTCGATCGTCGCCTCTTCGAGATGGAATTTCTCGGGCGCAGCTTGCGCAAGACCGCATGCGAGGACGGCGAGAATAGCGAAACAACGAAGATGAATTTTTGGCTTTGGGCTTTGGGCTGTTGGGCGTTGGCCAGAAGCCGTTCTTATGCTTGATGCGAACTTGCTGGCCAATGTCCAACAGCCCAATAGCCCAAAGCCCAACTTATTTTCGTTCATCGTCAACCCCTAATACCCAATCACATCGCTCGCCAACGCTGGTGTGTACTTCGGCTGCTTGATCGCTTTGGTCGCTTGCTCGAAGTCATAGCCGTAGCCCAAAAGTTTCGGTTCGCTGAACGCGGGACCGAAGAACGAGACCGTCACCGGCAGTCCTTCTGGCGTCATTCCGGCGGGCACGATGAGATCGGGATATCCCGTTTCGTTGGCGAAGCTGGTAGCCGATGCGCTACCGGCGCCGACGAGCGGACGCTCCGGCGGCTTATCGGGTTTGATGAGCGTGGCGGGTCGCGGCGAGGTGGGATAGAGAATCGCGTCCACTTTGTATTTGGTGAATAGGGCATCGATACCCGCCTTCACAGCCGCCAACTGCTCGTTCTTGATCGCGAGATATTGCGGATCGTGCAGATCTAGCGCGAGCGAGGCCGTGTATTTGAGCGCGTAGGCTTTCTCGGGACTGCGATAGCCCGTGCTCGGATCGTTGGCCTTCGCGACGATTTCATCGAAGCTCTTCGGATATTTCGGGCCGGTGGTCTTTAGATAGTCGGTGATCTGCGCTTTGAATTCAGTGCTCACCAACAAGTTGTAGATGGGCTGCTTGGCTTCGAGCAGATAATCCGGATATTTCACATCGACGGTCGTGGCGCCCAGCTTCTTGAGCGTAGCGACAGCCTTCTCCACCACTGCATCGACACCTGCATCTTTACCGGTGAAATCTCGTGCGATGCCGATGCGTGCGCCTTTGAGCGCGCCTGTCTGCAAGAACTTGGTGTAGTCCTTTGCGATTTTGCCTTCGCTCTTTTTCGTGGCCGGATCGGCTGGATCGACGCCGGTCATCACGTTCAGCGATACAGCGATGTCATAGACGCTGCGCGCCATCGGCCCCCCGGTGTCGAAGCTCAACGCAAGCGGCACGATGCCGTCGCGGCTCAAGAGCCCATGCGTCGGTTTCAATCCAACGATGCCGTTGGATGAGGACGGACCCCGGACCGAGCCGCCGGTGTCCGTTCCAAGTCCGAACTGAGCGAACGCTGCTGCAATGGCTGCACCAGTGCCGCCGCTCGAACCTGCGGGACCGCGTGTGAGATCGTGCGGATTGTGAGTTTGCAGTCCCATCGAGCTGAAGCCGTTGGGCACTGCACCTTTCTTGAGTACTTCAGGATCGGTTGCACCGCTCACGCTGCCGCCGCTGCCCGCGAATTCACTCAAGTTCACTTTCGCCAGAATGACTGCGCCTGCATCGCGCAACTTTTTCACGACGTAAGCGTCGTCGGGCGGAATCGAGCCTGCCAACAATTGCGAGCCGGCTGTGGTGGGCAAGTCATACGTGTCGAAATTATCTTTGAGCACGATGGGCACACCGTGCAGCGGCCCGCGCACTTTGCCTGCCTTGCGTTCGGCGTCGAGTACTTTCGCTTGTTCGAGTGCTTTGGGATTGAGCGTGATCACCGCATTGATTGCGGGACCTTTCTTATCGTACGCATCGATACGCTTGAGATATGCAGAGACGATCTGCTCCGACGTCACTTTGCCGGAGGCCATCGCGGCATCCAAGTCGGCAATCGTCGCGCTCTCGATGTTGAACGTCGCCGCGTACGCAAGATGCGCCGTGCTCGCAAACGCGATCGCGAGCGCAAACGATCTCATTCCAAACTGCATTCTCATGAGCCACTCTCTGCTGAGCAGAACTTAGGTTCTGCTCAGCAGACGAGAGCGGCTCAGCCGTCCCCTACGCTGGCGGCGGGAAATAGCAGGCGAAGCGACTCATTCGCCTTGCTTCTTGGCGACGACCTTTTTATCTGATGAGAATCCGACGCCGTAGACATGGCGAGCGTAGGTCCACGTGCTCCAACGCACACAACGCCCGTCGTTCGCACCCCTGTCTTGATCGTTCCACATCAACCGATCCGGACACGACCCCACTTTGGAGGGGCTGCCGAGATATCCGAGCACAAGCGGCTCGTGATCCCCTTGCTTGATGCGCCCGTATGCGACCCCAGCGCGCCAATCGAGGAGAAACGGCAGCGCCAGCGCCAATCCACCCACGACGGCCAGAATCACTGCGAGCTTGTTTTTATCCATTGACTAAAATTGTGGACGCGGCGTGGCCTGCGAATAATTTTCGACTCCCTGCAAGATTTCCCGGCGTGCTGCATCAGGACCCTCCCAGCCTTGGATCTTCACCCATTTGCCAGGCTCGAGGTCCTTGTAGTGCTCGAAGAAATGTTGGATTTGCAACAACCGCTCGGGCGCAAGATCTTCCGCCTTGCGCCAGTGTTTATACCACGGCAAACACTTGTCGATGGGAACCGCGAGCAGTTTGCAATCGCCGCCGCCCTCGTCTTGCATCTGCAGCACGCCGAGCGGTCTGCAGCGCACGACCACCCCGGGCTGCAAAGGGAACGGAGTGATGACCAATACATCGACCGGGTCGCCGTCGTCGGCAAGCGTGTGCGGGATATAACCGTAGTTACAGGGATAGTGCATGGCCGTGCCGATGAATCGATCCACGAACATCGCACCGGACTCCTTGTCGATTTCGTACTTGATGGGGTCCGCGTTCATCGGAATCTCCACCACCACATTGAAATCGTCGGGCAGCGAGTACCCCGCTGTCACTTTCTCTAAACCCATGCAGTCCTCCGTAGAAAAATTCGATTCGGTCTCGGCGAGCGCAACACGTCGCCTGGCAAGCGGCGATGTCCGATGCCCAGTCTTCGCGAGATCGTTTAGGCACCGCCGGAAGCGTGGCGGCGACAGCTCACGGTCAACTTGCGCAGACGAATTGCGCGGCGGGCGCGAAAAGCGTCCGTAGCATAGTTGGTGCGATGCAGCAGCTCAAGGAATGTCCGACAAATGGGGGGAAAAATGTGAGTCGGCGTCGCGTTTGGCGAGTTGGCGACCGCCGACGGCGATCGCCACGTGAATTAGCTCGGCTGCCGAAGATCTTGTAGCGCGCTTCTATATCAGCCTGGAATTTATCGATAGTGACCCGAGGAAGTCAGCTAACAAAACAATCGAGCCGACACGCTAAACTCATGCTCGCCTTCAAACGCATTGCCCGCGCGGCCCATTGTTGTCGTTGGGCTTGACGAATCGAAGAAGCCATCACTCCTTCGCGATCATTGCATGTTAATGATCAAGATGGCGGGCGAGTCGCTTCGATGCCACGTCGGCCCCGGCCACGAAACGAAACAGCGGACCGAAGCACATAAACGAAATTGGGCCGGCAAAAAACAGCCCAGGTACTGAGGACTCAAAATTGCCGTTCAGCGTGGGCGCACCTTCGGTACGGCTGATGCGATTTGCCAACTCAGCGTCGATGAACTTCAGGCGGGACACGTTCGCCTCATAGCCAGTGCCCGCAATGACAAAATCAAAATCAACTGACTTGCTGCGGCCATCGCCATTTCTAAAATTGAGCTGAACGCCAGTGGCGGAAGCTTGGGAGGATGTCAGTTCGTGCCGTGCATGAATCGGCACCTTGCCCTTCACACGGTCCGTAATCCACCACGGTGAAGCGGGACCATAAGACTGTTTCGCCAGGCGGGTGCGTCGATCGAGCGGCAGCCGATGCACCAGCAGCGGAAATTTTTCAAGTAACCAGCCACGGCGGCTCGCGCCGAGCACCGACATTGGCTGCTTGATCCGATCGAACAGGGGTCGTACGCGCGGTGAGCGGCCATGGAACACGGGCTCGTGATTGCGGATGAAGACCTCCGCCGTTCCGCCCGCCTCTAGCACCAGCGCGCCCGCTTCGATTGCGGATGCACCGGCGCCGATTACAGCCACACGTTTGTTACGAAATTCGCTGTAATTCGAGATGTTGAATGTGTGCTTCATTCGATCTGCGTCGAGGTTCGTGAGCGTTTCGGGAACGTGCGCCAGCCCCGACAGCCCGGTGCAAACTACAACCTTGCGCGACGCGACCAATTCTCCCGAGGACAGCGTGGTTTCAAACCCGCCATTCGTCAATCTGACGTTGGTAGCGAGCACCTCTTCCAGATCGGGCACAAAGCGTCGTTGCATATCTAGTCCATATGCGGCAAAGCTCTGCATCGTGCATGGCTCGTAATCTTCGAGACTATGTTCCCGGCACCACGCTGGAAAATCGCTACCGCGTTGTGGCACATAGATGTTGGTGGCGAACGCCAGCGATTTCAGGTTTACGCCAATCGGCATATCGCGCCAGAACCGCATAGCTTCGCCAAAAATTCGATACGGCACGCGCCGCGCTCGCAATTGCGCCGCCAGGGAGAGCCCATATGGACCCGCGCCGATAACTACAACAGCCGTTTTTTCCCGAATTTTTACCATGGACCTGCCACTAACGTTGGCCAACATTAAACTCAACCATATCCTGGCTGCGTGAACTTTGCGGAATTATTGGCATATTGCCAATGTGATTTCGCGTGAGCCGATATGACTTAAGTTAACAACACACGTGCATCACACACTCGCGGAGGCGACTGAGGCAGCGCTCAGGCGCTTGCGCAGACACGCCATTTGGTCCGCCTGGCCATTCGCACTGACCGCATTCGTGACACTATAACTCGCGGATATACGGTGGTGTGTGATGCAGATTTAATTACATTAGAGAGGACGGAACCACGATGATGGCTGAGCCACCCGCAAAGGGAGTAAGTGCAAGCCTACCTGAGGCACTCCATTTCTCTTTTCGCACGATCTCTGGTCTGATTTGTGATTTCAAATTGAACCGGCCGTTGAGTCTTTTGTTGGATGACTATCGCCCGCGAGGCAACCCGATCGCCGTGGCAAATGTCTCGTACGCGCAGTGTGCCCTTACACACGGCGAGCCAAGTGGGCACAAATCCCGCGATCACATTGGTCGGTATTTCCGGTACAATTACCGGAAAGCATTGGAGATCCTGCTATGGGCCGCACTCAGAACAGCTCGATTACAAAGTACCGCAGCCGCATGAAACGGCGAGGGCTGGTGCGCGTGGAAGTGCAGGTTCGCAAGGAAGATGCGGCGCTGGTGCGCAACGTGGCCAATGCCCTTGGTGACCCTGCTCGTGAGACTGACGCGCGCGCGCTTCTCCGTCAGCAATTTGGGTCGAGCGTCGCTCAGGGTTTAAAGGCGCTGCTGGCTCGTGCGCCGCTTGAGGGAATCGACCTCAGGCGATCCCGTGACACAGGACGGGCAGTAGACCTGTGAGTTTCCTCATCGACACCAACATCATCTCGGAAGTCCGCAAGGGCGCGCGGTGCAATGCACGGGTGGCTGGGTGGTACGACACGATCACCGATGACTCTCTTTATCTGAGTGTGCTTGTGCTCGGCGAGATACGAAAGGGAGTCGAGCTCGCGCGAGCTAAAGATTCGGCGAAGGCAAAAGCACTGGATTCATGGCTTGAGGACGTCGCTGCAGCTTTCGCCGATCGGGTGTTGCCGATCGATAAGGAGATCAGCGATGAGTGGGGACGTATGAGCGCTATCCGACCCATTCCGGTGATTGATGGCCTATTGGCGGCCACGGCAAAGGTTCACAAACTGACGTTAGTCACGCGCAATAGTGCGAACGTTGAAGGCCTCGGTGCGGAGTTGTTAAACCCATTCGACAAATGACCCGTTCAGACTGAGCGAACGGGCGAGGTCGTGCCCAGAGCAGTCCTTCGACTCTTCGGAAAGCGGACATGCAAATGGCAATAGCAGCCACGGATAGACTGGGCTAAAAGCCCGACATGCTCTCTCCAACTCGCTGATATTTTGATGTTGGTCTTCGAAGACTCAGTCCAACCTACCGTGCTGGTGTTCCAGCCTCCCCGGTCAGTCGATCTGGTCGATGAAGAACTTACCCACGCATGCAACGGGGCGCTGTTTGTCTTGGCCAGCCCGGGGTCCGGTTGGAGTAAGGACTTGCGTGTCAAATGGATAAGCCACTGCGAGTTTGCGATCTCGAGACATATCTGTGCGATATGGACCGAGCTTAGTGTCCAGGAACAGACATGAAAACCATACCTGAACTTATCGATGTAAAGGAAGGTAGAACTCTCTTTGGATCCGATCCACAAAACTACAACGAAATTCGCCCGCCATATCCAGAGCAGATCTATGAATTCCTTCTGACGGCTGGGGCGCTACGGACTAACGCTTCGACGCTTGAGATAGGCGCCGGCAACGGACTAGCCACACGCCGGCTCTTAGATTTCGGCGCAAATCCAATGACAATAGTCGAGCCCGACCAACGATTCTCGCCGTTGTTAGCATCCCTAGCGGCGGCTTATGAGGCGGACGTCCAAGTGATAGCAGCGTCTTTCGAGGAGGCGGCGTTGCCGCGCGATCACTATGATCTCGTTGCTGCAGCCACCTCGTTTCATTGGATCCAACCCTCCATCGCCCTGACGAAAATCGCCTCGGTGCTGAGACCTAGCGGCTATGTTGCGTTATGGTGGCACGTCTTCGGCGACGCAAATCGGGAGGACCCATTTCATGAAGCGACAAAGACGATACTGCAGCCGCTTGCAAGTAGCCCATCAGGTGCGCCAGACACCGTCCCGTTTGCTCTCGATACAGAGGCGCGATTTAGGGAGTTCTCGTGCACGGGGCAGTTTGAGCAACCGGAATATGCCGAGTACCGGTGGACGCTTGTTTTAACCACTGAACAAGTGGCAGCCCTGTACGCGACGTTCTCACACATAATCCGGTTGCCTGAAAATCAGCGCACAACAATTTTGGATCAGCTTATGGAGGTTGCAGACAGGCAATTTAATGGCAGGGTAGAGAGGAATGTGGTTTCACCGGTCTACCTGGCGCGGCGCCATTGCACGGCTTGCTAACGAGCTCAGGGCTGGCTACGGAAGACGTGAATACGGGAGATCCATACGAAGTGCTGCGACGATGCCGCGCGCTTCGCATAGAGATTCCACGTTGCATGCGTTGCCGCCGCGAGCAGAACGGAAAGAAAAGCGATGAGGGGCATTCAGTTCGGCAGTTAGCGTGTGCGTAGCCCGCGTCTCGCAACGCAAGCGCTCACCTCACTCGGGCACTGCCTCCAAAATACTCAACGGCGACTCGGTGGGAATGACGCGTTTAAGCCTGAGTCCCGCGCGCGCGAAAAGATCATGGAATTCCTCGCGTGTGCGCTCGCGGCCGCCCAATGTCACCATCATGTTGACGTCGACGAGCTTGGCCCAGTCGGCGCGGTTGCCGGGTGCGATCACGTATTCCACCGCCAGCACGCGCCCGTCCGGAACCATGACGTTGCGGCAATTTTTTAGAATGCGCACGCAGCGTTCGTCGTCCCAATCGTGCAGGATATATTTCATGATGTAAGCGTCGCCGCCTGCGGGGACGGACACGAAAAAATCGCCCCCTACCGCTTCGCAGCGTGCGCGAACTTCCGGTGCATTCAAATACGAATCGACCAGCGCTTGTGCGATCACCTGCGGCTGGTCATAGAGAACGCCTTGCAGTTCGGGATGACGCTCGAGAATCGTCGCGAGCAGATGTCCATGCGCGCCTCCGACATCGACCAATCGACGCAGCTGTCCGTATCGATATGCCTTGGCGATGGCGGCATTTTCCATGGCAGAGAGGCCGGCCATGGAGGCAGAAAAAATTTGATCTTCGTGCGGGTGCTGTTCTAGATATTTGAAGAAAGGCGCACCGTTCGCCTCCTCGAACGCATTCACGCCGCGCGTCACGGCTTGCTCCAGAATATTCCACGCCTTCCAGTTGTAGTCGGAGGCAATCATGAGCGCAAAGGCGCGTAGCGAATCGGGTTGGTCGCTGCGCAATGTTTGCGCGAGTGGAGTGAGCCGAAAACGGCCGCTCGCGCCTTCGGCAAACACATCGACACTCGCTAGAGCCCGCAGCGCGCGACGTAGAAAAGCGGGATGTGCGCCCACTTTCTCGGCGATGGCCTCTACGCTCATCGGTCCTTCGACCAGAACATCCGCCACACCGAGCTTTGCAACGACGAAGAGCAGCCGCGAAATCCAAAACGACGTGAGCAGCGCCAGCATCGTTTCCTGTGCGGGACGCTCCGCGCTATGCACGTACCAACTCGCTCACGGTGATCACGACCTTCATAGCAATCCATCCCAAGTGGATGGGATAGATTGCCAGAAGCTCAGGGTGGGGACTAGGCCATCAATCGATCGACAAACGCCTCAGCCTCCATCCGATTTCTGATTGAGCTTGGCCGCGACGCGCATGCGCAAGTTTTCATCGGAAGCCATCTGCTGCGCGATGCTGTTGAACTCCTCGGGTCTGAGTCCGCGGCTTTGAACGGCTCGCACAGCGCGCGTCTCCGCGGTTCTTTTCACTTCATCCGCTTTTTGGGGGTCGGTCGTGGCCTTGAGCTGATCCGCGGCTTCGGTTTGGATCGCGGAGACCTCGGTATATGCGGAGGCGAACTTTTCAACCGTGGCATCGTCCACGGCGGCCGCGCTCGTAGCAGGAGCAGCGGTTGTCGGCTGATCCGCCGACTGCGCGTGCGCAGCTTGCGGAATCCAAGATGTCGAAGCCGCATAAAACATATAAGCCGCGGCCGACGTCGAAGCACCCCAAAATCGTTTGGCTTTCATATCGCAGCTCCTACTTCGAAACACAGTCTTCCGTTCGACAACGCTCGATGTCGATGCCGGTTCCGGTGCGAAATCCGTTCGAAAATTTGCGACGCGGAAATCGCCTCACGGCGCAATTTCGAGACATCTTGGCAGCGCGTGCTCACAAAGTACTCTGCCCTGCTTTTGCAGGAGGTGTGCGATGAAGCGTTTGTTGATCGTTGTTGCAGCACTCGTTGGAGGGCTCACGTGCACTGCTGGTGAAGCAGCAGTCACGGCCTCTGCCGGATCGATACCAGCGGGCCTTCCCGCACGATTAGGGGTTGGACTGATGGAGGGCTGGGGCCAGACCTGGATGAAATCGAGCGGCGTGCCCTGGGACTATCGTTATTACTATTTCACCAAGGGCTGGGCGAATAACTGGGGCTATGGCAACTACGACGGTTCGATGGCCACGAATTTCTTCAACGAATGTGCAGCGAGCGGATTCGTGCCGGTCATCCAGTACTATCAAATGAACTTGGAAGCAGGCGGCGGCGAAGCGCAATTCCTCAGCAAAACGCAGAACGCCGCCACGATGAAAGGCTACTTCAGCGATTTCAAACTGCTCATGCAGAAAGCCAAGGCGTACGGCAAACCCGTCGTCGTCATCCTCGAAGCCGATGGGTTTGGGTTCTTGCAACAGCAATCGAATTCGAATCCGAATGTTTACGCTGCCGTCGCCGCCACCGGCTTGCCCGAACTCGCCGGGCTGCCCAATACGATTGCGGGTTGGGGACTGGCGTTCTTGAAACTGAGAAACGCGGTCGGCGCGACGAATGTTTATCTCGGACCGGACATCTCTGCGTGGGGCACCAATCGCGACATCATGTACGTGTCGGTTACGGATGCTTTGCAACCTGCGGTGGATCAGGTCTACAACTTTCTTGCGCCGTTTGGATTGGCCGCGAATCAAACCGGTTCGACGTTCGATTTCATCGCCAACAATCCGCTGGATCGCGACTCCGACTATTACCGCCTGACGCGCGGCCAGAACCGCTGGATGGACGCTTCCGATAGCGCATCGCTCACAACGGCAAGTCTCAATCGCTACGCGGAATGGCTGCGGTTGTTGAACGTGAAGACCAACAAACGCATCGTGCTGTGGCAAATTCCGCTCGGCAATTCCAATCACTTGAACGTTGCGAACAACGGCGGCTCGCGCCAAGGTTACAAAGACAACCGTCCCGAATATTTCTTCGCGAACGGCACGGCGCACATGGAGAAGTTTGCATCGAGCGGTGTCATCGCAATGCTCTTCGGCGCCGGTGCCAGCGATCAAAGCTCTTACCAAAACGATACCTACAGCGACGGGCAGCTCTTCATGAAGAGTCGCGCAGGCAACATTCTGAAGGCCGGCGGCGTCGCAATTTCCGGCGGCACCGATACGGGCGGAGGAGGAACGACGCCTACGCCTCCAACGACTGACGCGACCGACTACAACTTCGAAGGCGACGTTCAAGGTTGGAAGAGCATGGGCTCACTGCCTGCGACCGTTACGCGTCAAACGTCGATTAAATATGCAGGCAATGCCTCGCTGGGCATGACGATCAATGGCAGCGGTACAGCGATGGTGGGTGTTGCAAATCCGGCAGCAAAGGCGGGACAAGTCGTCACCTTCCATATTTACGTACCGAGCGGCGGGGCGATCAGCTGGGTACAGCCGTACGTGCAACAAGGCGCGTCGGCAAACTGGACGTGGACCGGTAATTGGCAACCGATGACAGCGCTCAAGGCGGGCGCGTGGAATACGTTGTCGGTCACGGTACCCGCAAACGCGGGCCTACTCTCGTCGCTAGGCGTGCAGTTCGCTACGTCGGGAACGTACAACGGCACTGTGTACGTGGATAGCGTGAACTTTTAAGAAACAAGAAAGAGATGCAAAGACTCCGGCGAATGCGCCGGAGTCTTTGGGCTGAATTACTTCACGTCGATTTTGTTGCGGACTTCTTTGACGCCCTCGATCATTTTCGCATCGCGCTCCGCCTTGTCCGCTTCCTCTTTACTGGCCGCGATACCACTCAACATCACGACGCCATCTTTCGTGGTCACGTGAATCTTGCTGGCTTTGGTGTCGGAATCTTTCACCAATTCGGCTTTGACCTTGGTGGTAATCCACGAATCCGAAACGGGCTTGTCGTCTGCAAAGGCACTACTCGACAACAACGCCAGTGCGGCAATGCCGACAATGGTTTTTAAATTCATACCGCGTTCCTCATGTAAATAAAACGTGAACATACTCTCGCAGCGACCCTGGAGTCGCCGTCCTCGGCCTGCGATAGCACCGAGCGTCGGCTGATGAACGCGCTCGCTTATTGACGAGTTCCTGCGCGGAAGCGGCCGCACACAGGTACACCCGTTATACTTCGGCGGTCGCTGTCGTTAGGAGCACCGTTGCAATCACCGCCGCAAACACGAGAGGCGCTGGCCCAGGAAGCTGATTTACTCGGCCAAGCGTTTACACGTGCCACGGGTGCGTTGCTGGTACGGGGGCACGATGTGCAATTGCTCGAGAATGGCGCTGCTAATTACCCCGCGTGGCTCGAAGCCATTCAGCGAGCACGCAACAAGATTTACTTCGAGAATTATTTCATCCAAGACGATGAAGTCGGCGCGCAATTCGCCAGCGCCTTCGCGGAACGCGCGCGAGCAGGCGTACGTGTACGTGTGATCTACGATTGGTTGGGTGCATTCAATCGCTCGCCTCGAAGCTTCTGGCGCACGCTCACACGCGCGGGCGTCGAGGTACGTTGCTTCAATGTGCCGCGACTCAGTAGTCCGATCGGTTGGCTGCATCGTAATCATCGCAAGATGTTAGCTGTCGATGGACGCGTGGGCTTCATCACCGGTCTATGTGTGGGCAAGGCATGGCTGGGCGATCCGAGCCGCAAACTCGATCCTTGGCGCGATACAGGCGTGCAAATCAAAGGACCTGCGCTATATGACATCGAGCGCGCGTTCGCCCACTCATGGGCTGCAACAGGCGATCCGCTACCCGAGGGCGAACTGTGTGTGCGAGAGCAACTAACACAGGAAGGCAATGTAGCGCTTCGAGTCGTTGCGACCGTACCCGGCGAGAGCGCGGTGTTTCGCGTCGATCAACTCATCGCTGCTGCTGCACGCCGTACGTTGTGGCTCACCGATGCGTATTTCGCGGGAGTACCGCCTTATGTGGAGGCATTGCGCGCCGCTGCGTTCGACGGCGTCGATGTGCGCCTGCTGGTCCCGGGTTCCAGCGATATCTCAGTGCTGCGTCCCTTATCGGAGGCCGGCTATCGGCCGCTGCTGGAAGCGGGTATTCGAGTGTTCGAGTGGAACGGTTCGATGTTGCATGCCAAGACCGCAGTCGCGGACGGCATGTGGGCTCGCATAGGGTCGAGCAACTTGAATATCGCGAGTTGGATCGGCAACTACGAACTCGACGCCGTGATCGAGGACGCAGCCGTCGCCCGCCAAATGGAAGACATGTACGAGCGCGACCTTGCGAATGCAACGGAGATCGTGCTGCACCCGCAAGAGCGGAGACTGCTGATCTCCCGATTGAAACAGTCTTTCGAAAAGGACAGGCACACGCGACCGCTGATGCGAGCGCGCACGAGCGGCAGCGCGTCGCGAGCGACGGCAGGTGCACTCAGACTCGGCAGAACAGTGGGGGCCGCACTATCACAGACGCGCATTCTCGCCACGAATGAAGCGGGCTTCGTTGCGGCAGCAGGTGTGGTCTTCATCTTGATTGCAGTGGCCTCGATTCTATGGCCGCACCTTGTAGTGGTTCCCTTCGTCGTCGTCATGCTATGGCTCGCAGCGGCACTGTTGCTTCGTGCGCGCGCATTGCGCAGAGAACGTCGCAGCCGCGGTTTACCGGCGACTCAGATCGCGCACAGAAGCGCTGCGACATTGGACTCCAAGAGCACAGATCATTAGTCGTCCTCCGCCACAGCCAATCTCGCGAATAGCGTTTTCATCGCGTTGACCTTCGCCAGATACACGCGCGCCTCGTGATCGCCGCATCTTTGTCCTGCAAGCAGCCGGAAGCCGCGGCGAGCATATGCGTCTCCCGCGCCGGCGCCGCAGAGGTGCGTAAGCGTTGCGAGGTCTTGTTTCTGGCGCAACGTCGCTCGTCGAATACCATGACGGCTGAGCGTATCGGACACCGCACGGTCCAGATATGCGGATGTGAGCTCCACCGCATGCGAGGGAATCACGCGTGTGTAAAAGCTATTGAACCAACACGAATTCGGACCCTCTTCGACGACGACGTGATCGTGAATGCAGTAACGGCGCGCCTCGGCGAACGTGCCGTCCGTGATTTGATACATCCCCACCGCACTCGAAGCCGGTCTATAGATATGAAAAGGCTCGGCGCTGAGAGACCAGCGCCAATACGTGCGCACGATGGGGTTGCCCGAGCCTTCCACTTGCGCGAGCGCCGCCAACAACTCGGGCGTCATCACGGCAGTGGAATGCTTGCGAAAAATGGGCGCATATTCCTGCCACGTTGCTTGCGGCGTCTTGTAGAGCGTGCCGCTCACGGGAAAGAAGAGTTCGGTGGGCTTGCGAGCGACTTGATAAATCCAGTTCACCGCCAAGCCGATCACGAGCAAGAGCGTAACCGCGACGGTCACTTGCATCGGCAGAGGCGCCCGCTTGAACGCGCGGTACCATTTTTTGCGCGTGCGTGCGCTCGGCAGCACTCGCTGCAGATTGAAGCGAGACTTGCGAGCGGTGCGGCGCTTGGCCGATTGTTTCTTGGACGTCCGGCGCGAAGCCATGTGTTCCGTCATTGCACGATGCAATTTCGCGGGAACTGCTGCCGCTGTATAACGTTCACTCGGTGATTGCGAGCACGCGATACCGAGGCGAGGTGTACACCTCCATGGAATGTCTGGTGCTTTGTTGTGATTACGACGGTACGATCGCCGTCGCGGGCCGCCTGCGCGACGAAATGATTGCAGCGCTCGAACGGCTGAACAGGTCCGGCCGTCGAGCCATCCTCGTCACCGGTCGGCAACTGGAAGACGTACGACAGCTCTGTCCGCGACTCGATCTTTTCGTGAAAGTGGTCGCAGAAAACGGTGCTGTGCTTTACGACCCCGCGACTCTCGAAACGATTCTGCTGGCCGAGCCGCCGCCTGTCGAATTGGTCGAGAAACTCAAGACGCGGGTTGCGCCGCTCGACATCGGTCGCGTCATCATCGCCACCAACGAGTCTCACGACCGCACCTTGCTCGAAGTCATTCGTGCTTTGGGATTGGAATGGCAAATCATCTTCAATAAAGGGGCTGTGATGGCGCTGCCCGCAGGCATCAACAAAGCTTCGGGAGTCGCAGCGGCACTGCAGGCGCTCGGTATTTCCGCACGTAATGCCGCAGCCGTCGGCGATGCGGAAAACGACCATGCAATGATCGCGCATTGCGAATGGGGTGTTGCCGTGGCGAATGCGCTGCCCGCACTGAAGGACCGCGCGGATTTCGTCACACCCGGAGCGGGCGACGCGGGCGCAATGGAGTTGATCGATGAAATCGTCAACACGGATCTCGCAGCGCGCGATGCAATGCTCCATCGTCGTCACATCACCATCGGGCGCACGGCGGACGACATCTCGATCTCCGTATCTCCGCATCACTTCAATGCCCTGTTGCTCGGAAGCTCCGGCGGCGGCAAAACGACGGCGAGTCTCTCGTTGTTAGAACGGTTCATGGAGAAAGGCTACACGTTCTGCGTCATCGATCCCGAGGGCGATTACGAAATGTTGGACACCGTTGCGCTGCTCGGCTCACCGGAGCATCCGCCGGATCTCGGTGAATTGAGTCGGATATTGGATACCGCCGCCGTGAACACCGTTGTCAGTTTGATTGGAATTTCCGTGGAGGATCGACCCGCATTCTTTGCAAGCCTGGTATCGCGCGTCAAGCAGAGTCGTAGCGGCAGCGGCGTACCCCATCTCGTGTTGGTCGATGAGGCGCATCATGTATCGCCCATCGAGACCACCGACGCCGATCCGCTGCAGCACGTCAATGTTCTGCGTATTACCGTCCATCCTCATACGCTGTCGCAGGCAGTATTGAACAATGTGCGTGTGGTTATCGCATTGGGCGCCCAGGCGCACGAACGCCTGCAGGAATTCTGCGCAGCGCGCGGCCTGCCTTTACCCCACATCGAAGTCAGCGAGTTGGCCAGTCACGAGGCATGGCTGTGGCGACTCGACTCGCCCGAAAAGCCGCAGCGCGTCGCGCTCATCCCCAGCACGCTGGAACATCGGCGGCACACGCGCAAATATGCGGAAGGTGAACTGCCTCCGGAGCGGAGTTTCTTTTTCCGTGGACCCGAACAGAAGCTCAACTTGCGTGCGCAGAATCTTTCCTTGTTCCTACAACTCGCAGACGGCATCGACGATGCCACTTGGACGCACCATCTGAAACGGCACGACTATTCGCAATGGATAGGCACTGGGCTGCGCGACACGGAATTAGCCGAGGCCGTGAGTCGCATCGAAGAGACTGGTCTCTCGCCAAACGAATCGCGCCAGCGCATTCGCGAGCTCATCGAGGCGCGCTACACCGCGCCAGCAACGAAGTGAAGCCGAACCCTCATTGCCTCCTAGTTCTCATCATCGCCGGATAAACAAATACTGCTCCCACAACGATCGCGACGCCGAAATAAAAACGCAGGTCCAGTTCTCGCTGCTCGCCGAATAGCGGTATGGCGAGCACGATGGTGTAGATGGGCTCGAGATTGATCACGAGCTGAGTGCCGAATGCGGGCAAGACGCGCAATGCAGAGAGCGCCATCACGAACGGAACCAAGGTGCATGCAGTTGCCAACACCAAGAGTAATGCGAAGTCCCGCGCGTCGGGTCGTATCCCCATCGAGCCAGCGTGCGGAATCGAATATAGCGTTATGGCGACAAACAAAGTCCCAGCGCACATCTCGACGAAGGTCACCGCACGCACATCCGCGCGTCCTGCAAATCGCTTGTTGAGTGCCGAGAAAATCGCGACGAAGAATGCAGACACCGAGCCGACGAGAATGCCCTGTTGCATGCCGAGCGGCGTACCCCCCACGACCAATGCGACCCCGGGCACGACTGCAATTCCCAACACCAACTCGAACGGCTTGAAGCGGCGACCGCCGATCCAGGGCTCGACGATGGCCAAGAACACAGGCGACAACGCAAGACACGTCGCGGCAACGGATGCATTGGCGAGTTTCACAGCCGCATAAAACGTCACCCAATGCAACGCGATGACGATTCCGATGCCGGCATAGATGAGCACGAGCCGCAGCTGCATATCGCGCAGCCCTCGCCACACACTCGGGAATGCAAGCAATGCACAGGCCACGAGCGCCATGCGCCACACCACTAAATTCATCGCCGGCAATGTAATGGCGCGTCCGAGAATCGCCGTGAATCCCCAAAGAATCACGCACGCATGGATCTGCAACCACGCTTTGCGCTGCGCGCGTTGGCCGTCGGTCGGGACGGCGAATTCTGATGTTGTTTTGGAATCGAGAGGCATAGGGTCTTTATTGTGGGGAAACCTTGAGATCAGCGCCCAAGAACCCAAGTAGCCGGCTCCTATATCATGCCCACCATTCCGACGCTTGCCCAACCCCTTGCTCCCTATCTTCTCCTCTACTCGCCTCGCTGAGTGCGAACAGCGCGCGCTAGTGCTACGGGCGCTGGGCATCGAGCATGCACTCGTCAGCGAGGCGCATATGCACGTGTTATTGGTCGCGGAAGCGGACGCCGTGAGGGCCCGCGAGCAGTTGCGCATCTACGAAGAAGAGAATCGTCCTCGGCCCACGCTGCCGCCGTTGCGATTGCACGAACACGCGTGGCGAGGTTCGATCGTGTTTGCTCTCCTCCTGCTCGCTGTGGCTTATTGCACTGGGCACACAGTCGGTGGCATCGATTGGATCGCCGCAGGTGCCCTGACACGCGATGCAGTCCACGGCGGCGAAGCATGGCGCGTCGTAACTGCGCTCACGCTGCATGCCGATGTCGAACACTTGGTCGGCAATCTCGCCTTCGGTATGCCCTACGGGTTCTTTGCCTCGCAGTTGTTGGGTACTGCGCGCGCTTGGGCCAGCATTTTGCTCGCAGCCGCGCTCGCAAACACATTCGAAAGCGCGCTCATGGATTCGAGCCACGTCACCATCGGCTCATCGACGGCAGTGTTCGCCACACTCGCATTGGTCGCCGCTTATTCGGCACGAGTCGTTGCACCCGGTGTCGCCGGTTGGGCGCGCCGCTGGTCGCCATGGATCGCGGCCGTCGCGCTGCTCGCCATGACAGGCACGGGCGGTGAGCACACCGACGTGCTCGCGCATCTCATGGGCTTTGCCGGCGGAGCACTGCTCGGAATTATTCAAGCCTATGTGCCCGTGCGCTGGCTCGAAGCGCGCACCACACAAGTTGCGTGTGGGGTTCTCGCGCTCGCAACCGTCATTGGGGCATGGGTGTGGGCGGTGGGAGAGAGGCTGTAGCCTTCCCACCTATTTTTTCTCCGGCAGCGCCACCGAGAGTTCGAGGACGTCGTGACCTTCGTCGCGTTCCAGGCTGATCTGAATGGCGTTGGGGTCGACGTTCACGTACTTGCGAATGACTTCGAGCAATTCGCCGCGCAAGAGCGGCAGATAGTCGGGACCGCCGCCGCGCGCGCTGCGTTCTTGGGCGACGATGATTCGCAAGCGTTCCTTGGCGACGCTCGCCGAAGGGGGGTTGCGTCGAAATAGTGCTAGCAATCCCATGTCAGCCTCCGAACAAGCGGGCGAAGAAACCTTTCTTAGGCTCTTCGATGAATCGCAAAGGCAATTCCTGACCGAGCAGCCGCGCCACCGCGTCGTCATACGCGCGCGATGCGTCGCTCGACTCGTTCAGGATGACGGGAACGCCCGCGTTCGACGCGGACAGCACGTCTTGCGATTCCGGCACCACGCCCACCACGTCCAGGCCGAGAATTTCTTTGACGTCCGCGACGCTCATCATTTCGCCCGTCGAAACGCGGCGCGGACTGTAGCGCGTCAACAATAGATGCTCTTTGACTCCGCCGTTGCCGAGCTCGGCGCGCTTGGTCTTGCTAGCGAGCAATCCCAAAATGCGATCCGAATCGCGCACCGAAGACACTTCCGGATTTACCACCACTACGGCGCGATCCGCAAAGTACATCGCAAGGTGCGCGCCTTTCTCGATGCCCGCGGGCGAATCGCAAATGATGTAGTCGAAGCCTTCGGCCGCAAGATCGTCGAGCACCCGCTTCACGCCATCTTCGGTGAGCGCGTCTTTGTCGCGCGTCTGCGAGGCCGCAAGCACGTGCAGCGTTTCGAGCCGCTTGTCCTTGATGAGCGCTTGTTTGAGCGTGCATTCGCCTTGGATGACGTTGACGAAGTCGTACACGACGCGCCGCTCGCATCCCATGATGAGATCGAGATTACGCAAGCCGATGTCGAAATCGATCACAGCCACTTTCTTGCCTCTGCGCGCAAAGCCGCAGGCGATACTGGCCGAGGTCGTGGTCTTGCCGACGCCTCCCTTGCCTGAAGTCACGACGATGATTTCAGTCAATGCTGATCTCCTCTAATCTGTAAATCGTTAGCCGTCAGCTCTTGGTAGCCACAAACTCCGCTCGCGCTGAGCTTGTCGAAGCGAGCGGAAATTTGAGCGATGCGCGGCAGCTCAGTTGCCGAGGGGCTCGAACCGCAAATCGTCCCCGCTCAGCCAGGCTTGCACGGGCTTACCGGCGAGCTCGGGCGGAATCGTTTCGAACACGCGAAACACGCCCGCGATCGACACCAACTCCGCGTTGAATTCCTGGCAGAACACACGCGCCGTCACTTCCCCGCGCGCACCGGCTGCTGCGCGTCCGCGCAGCGCGCCGTAGATATGTACACATCCGTCCGACATCACTTCGGCACCTGCACCGACCGCCGTCGTCACGACGAGATCGCGATTGCGCGCATACACGCGCTGACCCGAACGCACCGGCTGGTGGTGCATGAGCGTTGGCAGGGAAGGCTCCGGCACTTCGACCACCTGCACCACAGGTGCCGGCTTGCTCTGCGGACGAAACTGCGTGAGCACAGGCACTTCGAGCGTGCGCGCCAACGAATCCACCGCTTGCGTGCCATGCGCCAGTCCGACTGCGATCATGCCGGCGCGGCGAATGGCATCGAACACCGCGCGAACTTCCGGCGCGCCCGGCTCGTCTTCGAGCGCACTCAAATCGACGCAGACCGCAGTCCTGTCGAAGAATTGCGGAGCCGCCGCCACGCGGCCCGTGAGCTCATCGAGAATGGCGCCCGGATCGGTCGTGCGAATCCGCGCTTGCGCAAGACCGACTTGGCCGAAACGAATTTCTATTGCTGGTGCACTGACGACATCGGCTGTTGTGTTCATCGAGTCTGAGCTTCGTCTTCGTCATCAACGCAGTGAAACCCGGCGCCTTTAAGCACGCTTGTACCGGCAGCGTCGGAAAACTCCATGGCGGGTTTTCACAACCATCCCCGTGGGTCGACGCGCCACCGCCGCACGACGACCGCGAACGTCGCGCAGTGTACCTACAGTCGCGGCGCGAATGCAGTCCGTGCGGGACAGATTACAAAAAAATTTTTGTGCTAGCGCTCGGTCGGCAACTCGTCGTAGCTCGGAATGTCACTCGAGGGTTGATGCCAGTCGGCTTTCGATCCCACGTAGACATGCGCGACCGGCGCGCCGGAGTAATCGCTGTCGATGGCCGAGAGCGCAACGCTCATGAAATCGCTGCGTCCGCGCGCATAGTTCATCAATCGCGAACCGCAATTGGGACAGAAGGTTCGCACGCCACCCGGCGTGTGATACTCCTTGAGTAGCTCTTTTCCTTGAATGAATTTTAGTGAGCTGCGTTTACCCACAGCCTGTGTGGAAAACGCCGCACCATGGGACTTCCTACATACCGAACAGTGGCAGTTGAAGACTTGGCCCGGGACGTCTTCGAATTCGAATTTGATTTGGCGGCACAGACAGCTGCAACGGAGCATGGGAAGTAGGGGTTGGGAGCTAGGGGTTAGGAGTTAGTCCAGAAAGGCTGTGCTAAGTGTACGCTCGCGACTCAATATTTCGGCAGCAGCAAATTGCGCAGCAAGCACTCTGAACTCACTCCTAACCCCTAACTCCCAACTCCCACCCCATCAACCAACTCTCGACGTTAATTCCTTTCCCAATGCCCCGGCTCGAAATGCCAACGACCGTGGCGCTCGTCCCAGTGCTCAGGAACCCAGTGCTGATGCGGCCGTTCGCGCAGCCAGCGTCCTTCCACCCACACGTGACGACGACCTTCCCATTGCCAGTAACCGGGTGCCCACACGTAACCGTGTCGCGGCGGCGGCACTTCCACGACACGCGGCGCAGGCGGTGCAATGTCGATGTCGATATTGACGTGCGCGCTGGCGCCTGGGGATGCCGCCACTAACCAAGCGCCCAAAATTAAAGAAGCGAGAGAAGTAATGCGTTTTGTCATGATCTACCTCCAAGTCATGCAACGTGTGAGCACGTTGCAGGTTGACTGGAAGCTCACGACAACCTTGCGACTGTCGGGGCACTCACCTCGAGCGCGCCTCGCCGAGCGCTTCTCTCGCGGCTTCGACACTCAAGTCGTCGCCCGAAGCTTTGGCGATCTCGCAGAGAAGCCGCACGATGGGACCAGGCGCTCGCTTACTGCCCAGTGCGACCTTGAGCTTGTGATGATCGAATGTCGCGAGCAAGGCTTCGGCAGTTAGCGGAGGCGCACTCCGCACCTCCGCTGGTGCGCGCACCGATCGGCGCAACCAGTCATCGGCGACACGCTCTGCATGCGACAACCACTCGCGCACCACTTGAGTCTGTAGGCGAGTAAGTCCGCGAGTCGATTGCAATTCCTCGTCGAGCTGCTGCAGTGCTTGAGCCTCGGCTGTTGCGGGCGAGCGCCGTTCAGACTGCTCGAACC
>Ga0068855_100001763_pt1 | contig 27021 bp, 25 predicted proteins | sample KBSCornC52_FD_66592 | JGI IMG/M metagenome (GOLD analysis project Ga0068855, IMG submission 66592) | Corn rhizosphere microbial communities from Kellogg Biological Station, Michigan, USA - KBS Corn C5-2 | ecosystem: Host-associated > Plants > Roots > Rhizosphere > Soil ... | reverse complement strand
AAGATTGTAGTATCCACGCTCCCCCTTCTTCGGCAGAGCGATCCCAACTTTGTACGGCGCCTCCGCCGCGCCCTCTGCGTCGGCCACAGCCGGGTATTCGCCGAGCGATTCCGCCTTCTTGTTCACGACGCGCACCACCTGGTACTTCTTGCCAAGCACGTCGTACTTGAGAATGACATCCCACTCGAACGCTGCCTTGAGATCGTCGAACCACCGTCCTGACGCCCATCGCTCGAGCTTGTAGTGCAGACGCGCGGGGAATCCATTCGCGAGCAAATCACGCATCGACGCATCCGCGAGCAATCCGGCGGACGATACGAACGGCGGCTCCTCGGCGAGCGCTGCCTGGGCTGGTAGTCCAACTTCAAGTCGCACCTTCTGGGCGCCGAGCGGTGCCGCGATCGCGACGACGACGCTCGCCGCGAGCGAAAGCCTCAGCATCGCTCGAGCAACCACGCGCTCGGCCGGGAAATAACGCGTGAGCATCACTAGAAGCGTCGGTGTACCCGCAAGAACACGTTCGCCGGCTCCTTCGGGCTCGACACCGACTTCGCCACGTACACGCCTATGATTCCAAGGTCGAGGCCGAGTCCCACATCAGTTCTGAACGTCCCGAATCGCGGGAAGCTGTTGCTCGAGTATCTCAGCGTTCCCAGCGGCTGCCCGACCAGCCAACCCCGCCCCGCGTCGACGAACGCGATCGCCGTCGGCCGCACGGTGAAGCCGACGCCGCGAAGCCGGATTGGTCGCGCGTTCAGAAAATCGAACAGCGACGAGTGCAGCTCGTTCCGGTATTCGAGCTGCGCCAGCGCGACACGCTCGCATTGTGCGGGATTGCCTGGCGGTGGCTGGGTTCCGTCGCTGCATTGCGACACGTCGACGGTCCCCGGCTCGAATTTCCGGAAATCCAGTCCTGGCACTGTTCCGATACCGCCAACTGAGAACCGCCGCTCGAGTGGCAGATCATCCCCGTGTAGCCAACCTCCGAGCACCAGCCTGGCGTTGATCCAGGTCGTCTGCGAAAGACGGTTATAACGGCGGAGATCGATGAGCCCGCGGCCGTACGTGACGTCGGGCGAAACGCCCGGGCGCGTCAAAGGCGACGTCGGCCCAAAATCAGAGATCCTTCCGGTTCCTCGCTCGTACTCGGCCAGGATCAACCATCCCGTCGCGGGATTGACGTCGTCGTTGCGCGTGTCGATGTTGGCGCGCAGCGTACCGATATGGAATCGCCCGGCGTCCACCACCGGATTCGCGCGCCACGCTTTGCCATTTCCGAAAACCGAGAACACAGTTCGCGTTTGCGCCGAGGCCCAGCGTTCATCACTCCAGTCCGCCGAGAAACTGCTCCGCGCGCTCATATTGAACCTCGCGGTTGCCTTGGCCCCGTGGCGATTGAAGTAGTCCCGGAAGTCACGGTGCCCGAAGAGCGCGGCAAGGGCGGCATCCGGATCGGGAAGCTGCCACGTCTCGACCGGAGTCATTACATCGTAGGATGAGACGCCGAGCGCGTACCCACGCCCCCGTCCCACGCGCATGTCCGCGCGAATCCGGTGGCCGAGGTTCTGATCATCCCAGTGGAACGTGTTGGCCGATCGGATGATTCCCATCACCGACGCATTGAGATCGGCCGCTCCAATGCTGTCGTGGAAGACCGGTCCGATGTAGACCGGCAGCCCCTCCACGCGGTTGTACGTTTTCCCGGAACTGAGAACGAGACCACTGGCGCGACTTGTTCTGGCCCACAACCCGAGCCGGTCGGCGGCCGTATCGCTCTGCACCGTGTCAGCTCGCACTGTATCGGCGTGCACCGTATCCGCACTCTGCGCGAGAGCGGGAAAAGGTGCCCCGCACGCGAGGAGCGTACACGCCGCTCGCACTATCCTGAATGTTCGTGTCATGTGGGCCTATACCCTTGTCGCGTTGATTCCGAGCCGCTTCATGCGCCGGTAAAGATTTGGCCTGTCCGTTTGCAGTCTCCGCGCGGCGTCGGCGATGTTGCCGCCTGCCTCCGCGAGCGCTCGTGCGATCACCGTGCGCTCAAAGCTGTCCAGCTTGTCGGCCAGCGATGTCGGCCCTGGCGCGGTGGATTCGCGGGCTTCGCCGACCGGTCTTTGTCCGCGAGTTGGTGTAGTCGGAAGGGGAATCTCCTCGTCCCGATCGACAATCAGGACGTCCTCTACCTGCTGGCCATTTATTTCCGCTCCCGGATGTAGAATTGCGAGGCGCTCGACGATGTTCGCCAGCTCGCGAACGTTGCCCGGCCACGGGTAATCGCGGAGCAATTGGAGCGCATCACTCCTCCAGCGTGGTTTCGCCTGACCGCTCCGCTGCAGGAACTGCTCGGAGAAATGCTCTACCAGCTCGTAGATGTCGTCGCCCCGCTCCCGCAAAGGTGGGATCGCCAGTGGAATGACCTGCAACCGGAAATAGAGATCTTCGCGAAAGGCCCCGCTGCGCACGGCCTTCTGCAGATCGTGATTGGTCGCCGAGATGATTCGAACATCGGTGCGAATGATCCGGTTTCCACCGACGCGCTGGATTTCCTTCGCTTCGATCGCGCGCAGCAGCTTCGCCTGTGCGTCGGGGCCGAGGTCACCGACCTCGTCGAGGAACAGCGTTCCGTGATGCGCCAGCTCGAATCTGCCGATCCGCGTCTGCGTCGCGCCGGTGAACGCTCCTCGCTCGTGACCGAACATCTCGCTCTCCACGAGGTCACGCGGGATCGCCGCGCAGTTCACGCGCACGAATGGCTTCTCGCGACGCGGGCTACCGTCGTGGATCGCGCTCGCGACCAGCTCTTTTCCGGTGCCGGATTCTCCTGTGATGAGCACCCGCGCATCGGTGGGCGCGACCCGCGCGATCATCGCGCGCACATCGTCCATCGCGCTGCTCTTGCCAACCATCTGTCCGCCGAATCCCAGCTCCGCGCGCAGCGCCCGGGCAACACGGCGCGTCTGCCGCAGCTCCAGCGCCGACGAAACGGCGAGCAGAACTCCTTCGGGCGTCAGCGGCTTTTCCAGGAAGTTGAAAGCGCCGAGCTTCGTCGCTTTCACTGCGTCGGCGAGGCCCGCCCGGCCGCTCATCATGATGACGGGAAGATCCGGCGCGACATCGCGCAGACGGCCAAGCGTCGCCATTCCGTCGAGCTCGCCCGGCATCATGAGATCGACCAGCGCGACGTCCGGCTCTCCCTCCCTCACCCGGGCGATCGCTTCGATTCCGCTCGGCGTTTCCGCTACTTCGTAGCCTTCACCCGAGAGCAGCGCGCCGACCATGCGCCGAATGTTCGGCTCATCGTCGGCGATGAGGACTATCGGCACCTATGTCGCGCGATCGGGCGGTGAGGCCGACGACTTGATTTGCCGTGCTTCGTCCGCGCCCCTTCCTTCCGAGAGGAGCTTCGTGGTGAACCGCTGCCCCTCCGAGATTCGCTCGACCTCCAGCGCGACCGAGTCGAGCGCCTGCTCCATGCGCTCGAGGCGATCCGTGACTTCGGCCGGAAGACGCGGGTTCTTCGATTCCGCGTCCATCCTTCGCGAGTACGCGCGCGCAAGCGGAACCCCGATGGCGAGGACAATGGCAGTGGCAAAGGCGCCCAGCGGAACGACTATCTCTGGTCCCATTTCAATTGGTCCTCTCGGCGCCAGCGCCGTTAGCGGGTATCGTAAACTGTATCTCCGTTCCCTTGCCCAACGTGCTCGTCGCGTTAACGGTTCCGTCGTGCGCCCAGATCGCCTGACGCGCGATCGCCAGGCCGAGCCCCGTGCCGCCGGGTTTGTTGGTGACGTATGGCTCCCAGATCGTGTCGAGAGTCTCCGCGGCGATGCCCTTGCCTTCATCGGTAACAGAAATGCGCACCGCATTACGCCCACCGAGTTTGGCTGTGCTGGCTTTAACCGTAATGCGGCCGCTTTTCCCGGACGCATCGACCGCGTTGAGGAGTACGTTGCTCAACGCACCCGCCAGCGCTCCGTTGTTGCCGTACACCCTCGGAAGATTCTCGTCTATCTGGAGATCGAGAGCAATGCCGGGAGGCACACAGCTACGCGCAGTGTAACGAACGAGCTCTCCCATGTCGACTTCCGACGGCGGACCCTCGGGCAGCTTTCCGAACTCGGCGAAACTCCTCGCCATGCGATCGAGACGTTCCGATTCCATCGTGATCACATCTACGTCGTCCTGCAGCGCGTCGGGAGCTTGTCCACGCAGGCGAGCAAGCGCGAATCGGATCGGCGTCAGAGGATTCTTGATCTCGTGCGCGACTCTTCGCGCGCTCTCTCTGAATGCATGGAGCCGCTCGGCCTCGACCGCCTGACGTCGGCCGTGCTCGAGCTCTGACACCATTTCGCGCATGCTTCGTCGCAGCGTCTCGAACTCTGGTGCGCCGCGTACCCTGCTTGTGGTGACCTCGATCATCGAGCCGCCCTCGCCGTTCTTGCGGGGATTGCTCGAAACGACGGTAGGCTCGGGAGGAGGCGGCAAGGACTCACCATGACCAATGAGCTCGGTCCAGCGGACCAGCTCGTCCAGCGGTCTGCTCAATTGTCGGCTTAGATGGCCGGCCACGCGCGATGCTGCCCCGGTAAGTACGAGAAGCGCGAGTACCCCTCCGATCGCGATCACCCGAACGGTTCGCGCGGCGAGAAAGCTGTAGCGACGGGCCTGTTCCACCGAGCTCCTCAGCTCCCGCTCGTGGGCGTCGATTGCGCGGCGTTGCGATGGGGTCAGGGGCGCCTGCCGCGCCGCGGCAATGGCTTTCTCGCCACTCGCTGCCACGCTGTCCCAGGCCGGTCGTCCGGTGACGAACGGCAGGGCTGTGCTGACCGTTCCGCTCCACAGTAGCGTGAGCAACAGGGCCGGAATGATCGCGAACAGCGACAGGATCAGGACCAGTCGCGTGCGGAAACGCAGTTGATTCATGGGGGTTTGGGTATAAATTATACCCGTACGGCGCGACTTCGAGGATCCGGCGACCGGCCAACTGAGGGTTGACTTGCTCGCATGGACCTGAAGACGCACCGCCTGCGGCATCCGTCGCAGGATTGATACGGCGTGCAGCCGTCGCGGCAAATAATCGCGGGCACGCAGCCTCGCACAGGTAATTCCCAAAAAAAATGACTCGACCACATCGGTCCGCGGCACCAGCCGCGCACCGCCATGTAGCCCCGGTACATCGCGGGCCACAGGCAAACGCACCAGTACATCGCGGTCCGCAGGCAATGTCCTCCACCGCACTCGCAAGTCCCCACCACGCCCCCAACGCCGCACTGCTCATCGACTTCGACAACGTCACGATGGGCATCCGCTCCGAGCTCCAGACGGAGCTCAGAAATCTCCTCTCCTCGGACATCGTAAAGGGCAAAGTCTCGGTTCAGCGCGCGTACGCTGACTGGCGCCGCTATCCCCAGTACATCGTTCCATTGGCGGAATCGTCGATCGACATGATCATGGCGACCGCTTATGGATCGGCGAAGAAGAACGCCACAGACATACGCCTCGCAGTCGACGCGATGGAGCTGGTGTTCACACGTCCCGAGATCGGCACCTTCATTCTCCTCTCCGGCGATTCCGATTTCGCCAGTCTCGTCACCAAGCTCAAGGAATACGGCAAGTACGTCATCGGAGTAGGAATACGCGAATCCTCGAGCGACCTGCTCGTCATGAATTGCGACGAGTACTACAGCTACAACGCATTGGCCGGTCTGGTCAGGAGCGGCGAAGAGGAGATGGTGAAGAAGGACCCGTGGGAGCTCGTCACGGAATCGATCAGCCAGATGAAGCGCAACGGCGACGTCATGCGCGCCGATCGCCTCAAGCAGGTCATGCAGCAGATCGACAGCTCGTTTGACGAGAAGAACCTCGGCATGTCGAAGTTCTCGCGCTTCGTCACCGAGGCGGCGCACCGCGGCCTGCTCACTCTCACCAAGCTGGAAAACGGACAACTGGAGGTCGGCCCCCCAGGCGCCGTTCGCTCGCTACCCGCAGGTCAGGAGGGTGCACAGCCACTTGCTCCAAGACTCGCGCCCGCCGAAGGCGAAGCTGCAGAGCGTCCCCGTCGTGGACGCAGAGGCGGTAGGGGCCGCGACCGCGATGTCCGCGGTCAGCGTTCGGCCGCAGCCCTAACGACTTCAGCTCAGCCGTCCGCGGCCAAGGTGGAGTCTTTGCCACAGCAGGAGCTACCGGCTTTCACTGCGGCGCCCGCGGCCGCTGCGGCTACCCCTGCGTCTGGTGATGGAATAGGATCGAGCGGACTTCGGCTGCGTCGCGAGGAAGCATTTGACCTCGTTCGCCGCGCCGTCGGCGCCAATGGAGAAGCTCCCGTTCGTGCCAGCCAGGTCCGCGCCACCGCGCGCGAGCTCCTCGGCCGCGATAGCGAGAGCTTGAGCGAGCGGAACTTCACCAGAATCCTGCAGGACGCGCACGACGCTGACATCATCGATCTTCGTCGGCGCGGTAGCGACTACGAGGTCGCTCCAGCAGCAGCGGCGACTTCTGTGAGCGATCAGCTGGCAGCAGCGGAACCGGTCAAGGCAATCGCTCTGCCGGCACCGACAGCTCCCACAGGAATGGGCGCCCGCGCCGGTGGTCCCGCTCGTGGACGCGGACGCGGACCGATCGGTGCACGCGTCGGTATCGTTCCGCCAGATCTGCTCTCGGTCGGAGTCGTCGAGACATCGAGACCCGCGTCGGAACCGGTCTTTGTCGAATCCGTTCCGGATCTCCCGCTCGCCGAGGGAGAGACAATCTCCGACAGCGACCTGAAGCCGCGTAGCGGGCGGAAGCGCGCAACGGCCAGCGAAAAAAGGCCCAGTCGCGCACGGAAGTCCGCGTCGTCTTCGGATGAAGACACAGAGAAGCCCGCGCCGCGCCGCGCCGCTCGCAAGAGCAAGAGCAGAACAGCTAGCGAGTAGTGTGAGGAGGCAAAGAAGTTCGAACCTAGAAGATCCGGCGACGAGTCTTCTGGGTTCGAAGCCTCGTTCGCAGTTCGAGCGTGGCCGCATTCTCCCGGCCAGCTTCTATGCGCGCGAGACGGAGATTGTCGCCCGTGAGATGCTCGGCACAGTGCTCGAATGCCGGACCGCGGATGGAATCACAAGCGGCATCATCGTGGAAACCGAAGCCTATCTCGGCGAACATGACCTCGCATGCCATGCAGTCGTCGGACGCACCGCGCGCACTGCGCACCTCTACGGTCCGCCCGGCATAGCCTACGTCTATTTCATCTATGGGATGTACTGGTGCTTCAACGCGGTGACGCGCGCAGAGGGACTGCCGAGCGCGGTATTAGTCCGCGCACTGGAGCCGCTCGACGGGATAGACCTGATGCACAAGCGGAGGCCCCGAGCAAAGCACACCGCCGATCTCACCAACGGCCCGGGTAAACTCTGCGGCGCCCTCGGAATCACGGGCGCGATGAACGGGCTGAGCCTGCGGCGCAAACCGATCGTGATCCGTGAGGGACAGCGCATCGCCGACCGCGAGATTGATGTGACTGAGCGAATCGGTATCGCGCCCGCCCGCTCGGCCGACTGGCGACTCCGCTGGATCGTGAAAGACAACCGCTTCGTGTCACATCGGGTACGCCACCAGAAAAGCTGAGCAGCCCCAAGCGTTGTTTGCTGATCGCTCCCCGCTTCAGTACTGAAAGTGCCAGCTAGCGTCCCGACCCCTAAAATGAGAACGGCCCCCGAGGGGGCCGTTCGTCCAATCGCCAGGTGCGCCGAGAGCTGCTATTCCTGGTCGATGGAGCTGCCGAAGTTGATGCGGATTCCGAACTCGAGGAAGTTTAGAACGCTCCGGAACAGGAACGTGTTATTGCTCGGAACCAATGTGTTCTGAGCGAAGACTGCGGCGCGCTTGGTCTGAATCTGAACGCCAAACATTGCCACTGCGCTGCTGCGGCTCCGTTCGTTCTCGACCTCGTCCAGGAATGCGTTGGTCGGGAAGGTGTTCACGCTGTCCACGAACACTCTCGCGTCGCCGAGCACCGCGATCATGAATCCGAGACCGGCGTAGGGAGTGATTCCGCCGAAATGCTTGGGGAAGCCGAGTGCCGCGAGAGTGATACGTCGCATGTCGTTCACGCGTACCGTGCGCTGGCCCGTCTGCGAGGTCGGATCGCCGAACTCGAGATCACGTTGAAATATGGACTGGTTACCTGATACGTAGAGGCCACCCTTCGATCTGGTGATCACCCAGTCGATTCCTAGGTCCACCGTCGACGTGTTGCCATGACCCGGCACCGAGAAGGAGTTGATTCCGGACTTGAATCCCCAGAACCAGGAGTCGTCGAAGTTGCTCACGCTCTGCGCGTTCGCGCTCGCGGAAACGACGATCATTGCGGTCACTGCCACGGCGATTGCTCTGAGCTTCTGCATTAAGGCGTCCTCTAGATTATGCCTAGCTTCGTCCCGACGGTCCTGAAGGCCGCGATGGCCTGGTCCAGATCGTCGCGTGAATGGGCAGCGCTCAGCTGACAGCGCACCCGCGCCTGCCCCTGGGGTACGACCGGAAAGCCGAATCCCGTCACAAAGACGCCTTCATCCAGCAACATGTCACTCATTTTGATGGCGGTCGCCGTTTCCCCGACAATTATAGGGACGATCGGGGTCTCTCCAGGTAGCGGCTTGAACCCCGCCTCCGAGACGGCTTCGCGGAAATACCGCGTGTTGTCGTGCAGCTTCTTCACCAGCTCGGGGTGGTGTTCCAGCTGCCTGATTGCCCCGAGGGCGCTGGCCGCCACCGTCGGAGGGAGAGCGTTCGAGAAGAGCTGAGGACGCGACCTTTGGGTCAGCATGTCGCATAGAGACTCGGGACCTGCCACGAATCCACCAGCAGCGCCGCCCAGCGCCTTGCCCAACGTCGAGGTGATAATGTCCACTTCGCCAAGGACGTCGAAATGCTCTGCCGTACCGCGTCCATTCGCGCCGAGGACGCCAGTTCCGTGCGAATCGTCGACCGCGACGATCGCGTCGTAGTCCTCGGCCAGCTGGAGGATCTCGGGGAGCCTGGCGATGCTCCCTTCCATCGAGAACACGCCGTCGGTCCAGATAATTCGGCGACGCGCACCCTTCGCACCCTCGAGCTTCGACTTCAGGTCGTCCAGATCGGAATGCTGATATACAGCCGTCGTGCATTTCGTGATCGCTTTCGCGAGACGGATCGAATCGATGATCGAAGCGTGGTTGAGCGCGTCCGAGACGACGAAGTCGTTCTGCTCGACGATCGTCGCGGTCAGCCCCTCATTGGCGTTCCACGCCGAGACGTAGCTGAGCGACGCTTCGGTGCCGACGAGATCGGCGATCGCCTGCTCGAGATCGCGATGAATTGTGAACGTTCCGCAAATGAACCGGACACTTCCGGTGCCGGCGCCGAACTTCTCCAATCCGTCCTCGCCCGCCGCTACGACCACCGGGTCGTTGCTGAGTCCGAGATAGTTGTTGGAGGAAAGGATCACCACTTCTCCTCTTCCTTCCATTGTGACGCGAGCGCCCTGCGGCGACGCCAGATAGTTGAGCCGCTTGTATACGCGCTCCTCTTTGAGCTTCTCGATGGTCGCGTTCAGATCTGCATCAAACTTCTCGTTCAGTGCCACTAGAGTCTCCTCAGTTGGTCCGCCTCCCGCCTCCCGCTTCCCGCCTCCCTCCTCCCTCCTCCCACTTTCCGCTCAGGCTATCTCGAAAATCACCTTGCCGGCTTCGCCGGATTTGATGGCCGCGATCGCGGCATCCGCTTCGGTCAGCGGGAACCGGTGAGTGATGACCGGCGTCGGATCGAATTCACCGGATTTTAGAAAACGCGTCATCTGGTGCCATGTCTCATACATGCGGCGACCGACGACGCCATATATCGTGAGACCCTTGAAGATGACCTCGGTCGCCAGATCGAAATCGACCTTCTTGGAGGGAATCCCCAGCATCTGCACTCGGCCTCCGACTCGCACGAGCGCGAATGCCTGATGGATCGCGGCCGGCACTCCCGACATCTCCAGAACCACATCCGCGCCGAGACCATCGGTCACCGCTTTCACGATCTTCTCGGCCTGTTCCGGGTGAACAGCGTCGTTCGCGCCCATGCTCTTCGCAAGAGCGAGCCTCGTGTCGTTGACATCAGTCGCGACGATGCGCGACGCACCCGCCGCTCTGCAGATTCCGACCGCGAAGATTCCGATCGGACCGCACCCGGTGATGAGTACGACCGCTCCCGGAATTTCCGCGGTCAGCACAGTGTGAAAGGCGTTGCCCATCGGATCGTGAATGCCGCCGACGTCATAGGAAATCTCGTCGGCAAGATGCCAGACGTTGGTGGCGGGCATCGAGATGTACTCGGCAAAGCAGCCGTCGCGATCGACGCCGATGATTCTGGTGAAAGGACAGACGTGCGCGTTGCCCGTTCTGCACAGCAGGCAGCGACCGTCCACGATGTGTCCCTCGGCGGTGACTCGGTCACCCTCTTTCACATCGGTCACGAGACGACCGACCTGCACGACATCGCCTGCGAACTCGTGCCCCACCACGAACGGCGGCTTGCAACGGCCTTTTGCCCACGCGTCCCACTCGTAGATGTGAACGTCGGTGCCGCAGACTCCCGCGCGCCGCACGCGAATCAGAACTTCGTCCTCTCTGATCCTCGGCTCCGCGACATCCTTCAGCTTGAAACCGGGTGCAGCGGATTCCTTTACCAGCGCTTTCACGAGCAACTACTCCGTTGAGAGTGCGGAACGCTTTTGCTTTTCATGCGGAAGTTCAAACCTGTCAGTTGAGAGCTGGTTTTGGAAGTGATGACGAGGGCGAGCGAATCGCGCGCTAAATGGATTGCACGCACATCTCTTGCATTCTATTATTCGCAACGAGCCACTCACGCTGATGTGAGTGCGCAGTCGCAGTGAGTTCCTTTGTAACTCGCGGGCCAGTCAGGACGTGATGCGGGAAATCGCGGAATCCATCAGGGAATCGGCGAGAGTTCTACTTCATCGTGGAGAGACAAAATGGCAGCAGCGAAAAAGAAGGCTCCTCGCAAAGGAAGCAAGGCGGCCCGCAGCGCTTCGGCGCGCAAGGGAGCGCGCACGCGCGCCCGCAAGAAGGCAGCTCGCAAGGCCGCGCGCAAGCGCAGGTAGCTCGCTTCAAGACTGGTAAAACTGAAAAGCCGGCGGATTCGCCGGCTTTTTTGCGTTATGGCGTCGTCCGTAGGGCAGTTCTGAGTCATCTCGAGTAACGCGCGCTCGCCAATTCAACTATACGCGCAATCAGCGCGGGATACTCCAGCCCCGATTTCAGCGCCGCGCGTGCAAACTCGCCGTTTTGCTCGAGGTAGCAGTTCGGATTCGCCTCGATCACGTAGACCTCTTCCTGGGGTGTGACACGAAGATCTATTCGCGCGTAATCGCGGAGGCGAAGCGCCTGAAATGAATCGATCGCGACCTGATTGATCTTGTTCGCGAGCTCCTCGGAAAGATCGGTGGGGAAGATCGACTCCGTTCCCTCGAACTGTGCCCCCTTCTCGTCGCCCTCGTCGCCCCACTTGGCTTCCCAGCTGGCGATCTTCGGCAATCCGGCTGGAAACTTCGAGAAGTCGAGTTCGATTATCGGAAGCGCTTCGACCTTGCTGTTGCCGATCACGCCGACATAGAACTCGCGTCCGTCGATGAACTCCTCGACGAGCACGGGTGATTGGTATTCCTGCTGCGTGCTGCTGATGACATCCAGCAGCTCCTTCACATCGTTCACGATGGACTTTTGCGTGATTCCCAGCGAGGCGTCTTCCTGCGGCGGTTTGACCAGCAGCGGGAACTTGATGTCCCCGACCCAGTCTGACTGCCCGCGATACATCGTCGCGAACTTCGCGCTCAGAATTCCGTGGAATGCCAACACTTTTTTCGTGAGCGTCTTGTCACCGGCGAGAATCAGCCCCGCTGGGCTCGATCCTGTGTATCGGAGATCGAGGAGATTGAGCAGCGCGGCAACGTTCGACTCGAGCGCGCTCTTACCCCTGAATGATTCGGCGAGATTGAAGACGAGCTCGGGTTGCTCCTTCGTCAGCTCGTCGATCAGCGGTTGCACCGCGTCGTCCACAGCCAGTCGCCTTGTCACGTGCCCATTGGCCGCGAGCGCGGCATCGAGCTGATCGAGGAGTGGGTCTACAGGCGGATCGAGTGCATCCTTGCTGTGGAGGACGGTGATCTTCACGAGTCGCCGGCCGATTCGGTGCCGTCGATGGCGTTGGTGTGCCGATAGTTCATCATTACCGCTGTTCCGAATGCCGTAAGCTCGATCAGCGTCGCAGCCTCGAGTCCGCCGAGCCGGAGATCGAGACGCGCCACGCGGTCAGCGAGAAAGTCCACGAACTGCCGGACGATGCCGGCGTTCTCACCCGTCCAGTAGGAGATTCGAGTAACGATCTCGCGTCTGTGACGTGAGATGAACTCTGCGGCCGCCGCCGCACCCGGCGCGTGCTCGGTCATGACGAAGATCGTTTTCAGATCGCCGTCGAAGATGCGCTCGTCGCGAATCGGAATTTTCTCTTCACTTTCCTTGTAGTGCTCCGCGACAGTGTAGTTCATGGCCGCCACCGGCAAATCGTCGTCCGAAGGCTCGGGAACCTGCGGGATCTCGTGCGCAATCTCCTTCATTACGCGGTCGACGTACTCGAGCTTGGCCAGGGCGCGCCACCCGTCGTACATGTGCTGCCAGTCGAGGCCTGGAGTGAGCCACACGGCGAACGTTTCCGCGAAATCCTCGTCGGGATGCTTTTGCGCGTACCAGCCAAGGATGTGACGGACGAAATCGCGCGAGAACGGATCGGCGCGATATCTGTCGCGATATGGGCGAGAGTAAGGGCCGAACATCTTGCGCCAGTCGGACCGATCGTAGAGGCGATATGCATAGTTGAAGGCGTGGCCGGCCTCGTGCCGTAGATACCGCATTGCTTCGTCGGCCCCCTCGACCGCAGACGAGTAGTCCTCCTCGATCCTGGTCAGCCGCGTGTCGGCAAGATAGAAGGGGACTCCGATCAAGGGCGTGCCGTCGGGGCACCCCCACTGATCGCTCAGATATACCGGTGGCCGAAAATCGAGTCCCTTGGTTGCCAACTCCTCATACAGTTGATTGACCAACTTTTCGAGCAGCGTTCCGCGGATCTCCAAACCAAGGTCGGAGATTCGCTGCGACAACAGCGCGTGCCGTTCGCCTTCCCAATTGGGGGCTGCCTGTTCCACGACACCGAGTCGGGCAAGGGGCGTACCCTTCTGGGCACTGTGGTGAAAAACTGCAAGGAAGACTACCTGCCAGGTGCTGTGAGCGGAGCAGCGCGTGGCTGCGGGCTTGGTCTTTGGGGAGATCGCATGCCGGCCCGAAGCCAGAAGCTGCTCCGCTGAATGCCCCCGGCAGGTAGTCTTCCCTGCAGTTTGTTCGGGGACACAAAAAGGCCCCGCTTCCCAGCGGAGCCCAATTCACTGACTAACCCAGAGGCCTACCTTCCCAGAGGCCTACCTTATAGTAGCAGTGCCCGCCTATGCAGCACGCGTGGCGGCATCCTGCTCCGCATCCGGGACGGGACCCCAGATGTACGCCGAGAAAAACGGCGTGGGTTCCGTCTTATCGCCTCTGGAGATGATGATGCCTAGGGGCTCAGATGTCGCGATTTCCTTACGATCCTTTTTCATTCTGACTCTCAGTAATGGATTCACACTGGACTTCGAGCGCATTATAGGCACCCGACATGCCACCCGGCGTGGCTGGCGTAAGTCGCTGTAAATGAACGACTTGTGAACTAGCGTCTCTCTACGGCTGAGTGTGAGTGTCGCAAAATGACACTCCAATAGAGGACACCCGTGTCGCTACGACACGGAGGCTTAGCTGGCGATCTTTCGAGCCAGAAAGCTCTTGGAAGAACTGGACTCGTCTTCCACTGAGATCGACCAACCCTTGTACTGTCGCCGCAACTCGGCGACGGACAAGCCCCGCTTGCCGCGGACAATGGTGCCGACCAGGTGAACGCCGCCGTCGCGAGTCGCGGTTTGCAGCAAATCAATCGCACGACCACGCTCCTCGGCGGAAAGACCGCTGAAAGCCTCCGAAGTGCAGACAAGCGCTCCGAGCGGCACGTCGGGGGACCAGTCGCCCACATCGGCGACATAACCCTGGATCCGGTCGCCGAGCCCCGCTTCCTGAGCGGCGTTCATCACGCGCTCGAGCGAGTTCACTTCACGGTCGACCGCGGTCACATCGCATCCGTGCGCGGCGAGATATAGAGCCGTGCGATCGATGTCCCCACCGGCGACGAGCACCATCGATTCGGCAGGCGGATGGATCTCCCGAGCCAGTACTCCGTCGGGCTGAATTCCCCAGTGCTCGGGACGACGATATTCCGCGAGTAGCTTGAGGCGCTTTTTCCGCCACGTGTTATACGCAGGAATGCGCTGGCGTTTGCGGATGATGCGGTCGACCTCCGCCCACAAAAGGATTTCGTCCATTACAAACTGGTCGCCGGCGCGCATCGATGCGGCCGCCTCGTCGCCAATCTTGAGAATGGCGGAGCGTGAAACCGACTCCTTGTAATTCTCGATTTCGTTCTCTACGTAGACTTCGTACTCGTGTTTGAGAGAGCGAGGACTGTGTTGCGCCATTGCGTTGGGACAGGGACGGACGATTTACCCAGGTGTTTAAGGTAGGTCTCCTGACTCAAGCCGCAAGGGAAACTTCGATCAGTTCAACACGACTGCTGAGCTGCTTCTACATCCGGAGATGACGCGGTGACGAGTCCGACTCGCATCGCATATCGCACGAGACTCACCACATCATGCATGCTCAGCCGCTTCATGATCTCCCCGCGATGGCTTTCAACCGTCTTCACACTCAGGCGCAGCCGCTTCGCGATTTCGCGCGTCCGATGCCCTTCAGCGACCAGCGTGAGGACCTCAACCTGTCGGCCGGTGAGCTTGTGCAACGGGCGTCGTACAGTCAGTGCTTTGTCGATGGATGCAGGAAGTTGGCTCAAGTTGGCCTTCAGAACGAGATCCTCTGCGCCGGCCCGTATCGCCTCGACGCTTTGCGCGCCGCTGATCGCACCGGTAACGATGATGAAGGCCGCGGTCGGGCGTAGGTTACGCAGTATCCGTTGCGCTACCGGCGAGTGGAGTTGACCGAGTGTGTGGTCCGATACTACGATGTCCGGCTCGAAATCCCGGACGGCGGAGGCGAATTCTTCTTCTGAGTCGACGCGCTCGGTGACGGTGATGAGGCCCGGCCGATCCAGCTCCCGGCGTATGAGTTCGGCATCCGATGCGGGATCCTCGAGCATCAGAACGCGTATTGCTTTTTCAGTTGGCAAAACCGGTGCATCTCCAGGTGGCTTACGGTTACGGCGCGCAGCGTCATCGCGCTTCGGCATTATCTGCTTGCTCGTTGAACGGTTGGTCGCCAAAGCCGATATTAATTGTACATTATTGTACTTTGTTGTGCACGAGCTCGCGCCCGTGGGACCTTCGGCTCATCCATTGCTTATGCCGGCCTGTGCTTTGCCATTGATCCGCGACCACGTCAATTGCCATCTCGTGTGGATTCCTGTCAGTGCGACACGGGACAGATTAAATCCGCGGGTCGCACTGGACTATCGGGTAAACCCCCTTAAGTGACGCTTGCATGAGCGATGCAAACGATCTGCTCGACATAGGTGAAGCGGCTCAGTTTCTCAACGTCAGTGAGACGTCGCTGCGTCGATGGACGAATGCTGGCACGTTGCCATGTCTTCGCGTGGGGCGTCGACGCGAGCGGAGATTTCGCCGCGACGATTTGTTGGCGTTCATGGAACACCAACCCTCCCACTCGACGCTGAAGGGCACTTTTCCCACGGCACCTTCGAATGCTTCGCTGCTCGACGGCTCCGCGATGTTGACGCCCGGCGATCATCTGAGCGGTTTCTACGGGAGTGACCTCGGTCTTGCAACGCTGTCCGTGCGCTTCATTCTCGATGGGCTCCAGGAAGGGAGCATGGTGTACGTTGCGGCCTCGGCGCGATCCATCAAGCGCCTAATGAGATACCTGAAGGAGAAACGTCCTTCACTACAACGGGACATCTCGATCGGAAAGCTGGTGGTCTGCGAGTACCAGAAAGGGCCGCGCGCACAGATCAAGGAGTTCGAGCAGCGGCTGAACGAGGCCGCGGCTGCGGGCGCACAGTCCTTTCGAGTCTTTGGCGACACTTGGGAGATGCGAAAAAAAGTCGGCGCGCAAAAATTCGCGGAGTATGAGGCGATCTATGATCAGTACATCGCTCGCCGATTTCCGGTGGTGACGCTCTGCGCCTACGACGTCCGAAAATTTTCCGGCGTTGACGTGCTGGATGCGCTCAAGGCACACCGCGATACTTTCCGTTATCCCCTCGAGAGGGCTTTAGCGTAAGGTTCGATGCCCGAGCTTCCCGAGGTGGAACGCGCCGCCCGACGCCTCGGCAGAGCGGCGTTGGGCAAGACGATCGCATCGGTCAAGGCGATTCATCCGGCGCTTAAGCGAAAACTGTCTCCCGCACAATCGCGCGCGGTCAGAGGAAAGCGCATAGACCAGGTAGAGCGGCGGGGCAAGCACCAGCTCATTCATCTGGACAGCGGGGACACGCTCGTCGTGCACTTCCGCATGAACGGTGACTGGGAGATCGGACCGGCCTCGGCGCCGCTCGAGTCGTTCGCGCGTGCCGTGATCGAGCTCGCTGACGGAACCCGCATTTCGCTCGTCGATCGCCGCGCCCTTTCCTCGATCACGCTCGACAAGAAGGGAGCATCCTCGCTCCCCAAGCTGGGACGCGAAGCAAGCGATCCTTCGCTCGATGCGGACTATCTGTCCGGAGCGCTCAAGCGAAGGAAGGTTGCGATCAAGCCCGCCCTCATGGATCAGTCGGTCGTCGCCGGACTCGGCAACATCTACGTCGCCGAGGCTCTGTGGGAAGCGGAGCTGGATCCGAGGCGACCGGCCGCAAAAGCGACCAAGGCAAAGCTGACGAGACTGGTCGAGGCGATCAGGCTTGTGTTGAGCCCAAAGAAACGACGACCAGGCCGCTACACCGAGACGCGGGGGGTCGACAGATTCGCCGTCTACGATCGCGAAGGAAAACCCTGCCGCCGCTGCGACGGAGTCATCGAGCGCATCGTCCAGGCTGGCCGCTCGACTTATTTCTGTCGGGGATGTCAGCGCGGCTAGCCGTCAGTCCATCACCTCGAGCAGCGCGCCCTTTATATAACCGGTCTCGGGGATTGTCAGTACTTCGGGGTGATCGATCGGCTGGCCGGTCAGCGAGCGAATCGCGACGCGGCGCCCACTGTCAGAGGCGGCGTCCTGCAGCATCTCGAGAAAAAGCGGCTTGGTGAGGTGAAAGCTGCAGCTCGCGGTATACAGCAGCCCACCTGGAGCAAGAAGGCGCATCGCGCGCAAATTGATGTCCTTGTACCCGCGCATCGCCGCGGGCAGCGCACTTCGTGTCTTCGCGAACGCAGGCGGGTCGAGGACGATCGTGTCGAAGGTGACTCCCTCGCGCTCTTTCTCTCGCAGGTAGTCGAACGCGTTGGCCTCGACGAACGAGATGTTGTCGAGTGAGTTGCGGGCCGCATTCTCCGCCGCTCTCACGAGCGCCGGGCCGGACGCATCCAACGCTGTCACGTGAGTTGCCTTCTTCGCCAGATGCAGCGCGAATGAACCGTGGTAGCTGAAGCAATCGAGCGCTCTGCCGCGCGCCACTGTTCCGACGAAATGCCTGTTCTCCCTCTGGTCGAGGAAGGCGCCGGTTTTTTGTCCGATCCATGGCGCCGCCAGAAACCTGACCCCGTACTCGTGGACTTCGATCTCGCGCGGCACGTCGCCGTGCAGCACGACCGTCTCTCGGGGCAGGCCTTCCTTCGCCCGGAGCGGAACATCATTGCGCGCCAGAATTCCCGCAGGCTCCGCGAGCGAGCGCAGAGATCCGAGAATTTCCTCACGGAAGCGCTCGAGTCCGGCGCTCATGAACTGCACCACGAGCCACTCGTCATAGCGATCGCAGACGAGCGATGGACACCCATCGGCCTCGGCGTGTACGAGGCGGAGCGCGTTCGTATGATCCTCGAGCGATACCCGCCGCGCGATCGCTGAAGCGATCCGCTCGTCCCACCATCCCTGATCGATCACCGCATCGGGATCGGAGTCGAGCAGCCTTAGGGAGATCTCCGAGAGGGGACTCCACAGCGCCCAGCCGATCGGTTTTCCGCGGTTGTCATGAACGAGAACGGCGCCAGCGTCCATCATTGGCCGCTCGATCACGTCGGTCCGATAGATCCATGGATGCCCGCCCAACCACCTTCGGGCACCCTTGGCGTTCACGCGCGCGATACTCATTCGTAAAAATAGTGAGTGCTGAGATCGCTGCGATCAATTGGTCACTACAAAACCAAAGCGGGGAGCCGTCAGCGAACTAGGCCAATCGCCTGGAGCTCTCAACACGCTTGACCGTTGCACGCATTCAAAAGTCCGCATTCGCCGACGGGCGTCTTTTTCGAGGCGCCTTGAAACAGGTTCTCGCACTACCGGAACGCCACCAGAAAAGCTCCGAGCCTACGAGCTGCAAAGCCAACAGCTCCCTGCTTCGGTTTTGTGGATGCCTGAACAGCGCAGCGGTGCTGCCCATGCTGCCTTTGTAAGCCGTAGATTTCTCGCGAAGCCTATATATGAAGAGCATCCTCCCACTCTCGATCGGCGCCGCGGCGAGCGGCCTTCTTTACCGTGAGCACGAGTTGCGCTCGCGAGCCGAGCGACTGAGCGCGGCAACGCTCGAGACGCTGCTAAATGCGATCGATGCCAACGACGCGCAGACCGGCGCACACGTTCGCCGGGTCGCGACCTACGCTCTGATACTCGGCAAGGCGGCCGACCTCGACGAGCGCACGCTTCGCAGCATCGAGCGGGTCGCGCTGTTCCATGATATCGGCAAGCTTCACGGAGCACTGAGCGACATTTTTCACGAACAGACGAAGCTCTCTCCCGAAGAACGGCGGGCAGTGATGACACATCCTCAACGCGGCGCGGAGGTGTTGGCTCCGCTCAGCGCGTTTTATCCCGACCTGGGGAAGGGTGTCGCCGCGCACCACGAGCGCTGGGATGGTTCTGGCTATCCGCGCGGACTAAAGGGGAAGCGGATCCCGTTGGTGTCACGCGTCGTCGCCATTGCCGACAGCTTCGACGCCATCACGTTCCGCCGCCGTTATAGTCACGCTCGCAGCTTCGCCGAAGCGACGCGCGCCATCAACGCTGGCAGGGGGACACAATTCGATCCGGAGCTCGTCGATCTGTTTCTGACTCGTCCCGTGCAGGTGAGGATCGGGAAGGCCTTGCGCGAAGCAAACATGCCGCGAAAGAAACGAGGCGCTAACCGAAGGCGCGGAGAGATTCAGTCCGCGCCTGACATCACTTTCCGATGGCAGCCGCGATCGCTCGAGCGGCACCCTCAGGATCGTCAGTCATGAAGATCGCGTTGATCACTGCCACGCCAGCCGCGCCCGCGACCGTTATCTGAAGCGCGCGGTCGGCGGTTATTCCTCCTACCGCCACTGCGGGATGCGCGACGAGCGACGCCAGTCGTTTGAATCCCTCCACGCCGATCGCTGAGCCAGCGTCGCTCTTCGAGTCCGAGCCGTAGACAGGCCCGATGCCGACATAATCCGCATCCTTCGCGTTTGCCAACTCGGCGTCGCTTCCGAGCGACGCGCCGACTATGAAAGTCGCCGGCGCGAATCTCCGGATTGCGGCAACGGGGAGATCGGCTTCACCAACGTGAACGCCCGCCGCGCCGGCCGCGAGCGCGATGTCGGCGCGGTCGTTGACGATCACGGGCACAGCGACTCTGCTCATGATCGACCGTGTGATTTCTACGACTTCGCGCGGGGTCGCGTTCTTGAGTCGCACCTGAACGCTCGTGGCGCCGCCACGAACTGCCGCCGCCACCCGATCCGTCAATGTCGCTCGCCGATCCTCGGCGTCGTCCGTGATGGCGACCAGACGCAGGATCTTCGGGTCGAGCATTTGTGCGCTATCGACTCGTGGTCGTGGTCCTGCTGGAAGAGCGCTTTTTCGTGCTGGAAGAGCGATCGGTAGATTTTTTCGACGTCGATTTCACCGAAGTGCTTGGCTTCGAGACCGTCTTGCTGGCCGTTTTCACCGGTGTCTTGCTTGCACTTTTCACGGTTGCCTTGTTCGTTGCCCGCGATGTCGATGCACCCGATCGGTGAGCTGTGTTCGCCAAAGGAGTGCCGGTAGATGCCATCGCCAGCATCTGTGGCGCGGCCTTTCTGGCTGGGCTCGTTGCCCGAACTTCACGAATGGCGCTCGTGTGCTCCTCGAGCGTCATCCGGAATTCGTGATGGCCGTCCTTGCTGGCGACGAAGTACAGATACGGGACGTTCGCCGGATTTGCCGCCGCGGCAAGACTTGCTACACCCGGCGATGCCACCGGTCCCGGGGGCAGACCTTTATGTATGTAAGTGTTGTACGGCGATGGGATCTCGAGATCCTTGTACAGCACTCGTCCCACGTGATGGCCGAGCGCGTACTGAATGGTTGGATCGGCCTGAAGCAGCATCCCTTTGCGCAACCGGTTGTAGTAGACGGCAGCGATCACTGGGCGCTCCTCGGGAAGGCGCGCTTCTCTCTCGACGATTGAAGCCATCGTCACGAGGTCGTTGCGATTGATCTTGAGGTCGACGATACTCGAATCCCATTCGGGCTTCCAGCGGCGCTCGAACGAGTACACCATTTCACGAACCGCCTGACGCGCCGTCGTCCCGACGGGAAATGCGTAAGTGTCGGGAAAGACGTAGCCTTCCAGAGTCGGATTGGGGATGTCGAGTCTGGCGAGCAGCGCGGTGTCCCGAACGGCCGCCTGCACCGAATCCATCGGCACCTTGAGCGTTCGTGCCAGAAGCGGTGTGATCTGCGAAAGGGTATAGCCTTCGGGTATCGTCATCGTGTTGACGAGTCCGTGCCCCCCGTTGAGGGCGCTGACGATGTCCTTCCACGGTGTCCCGTGCCTGAGTAGGTAGGTGCCGGGTTTGATATTGCGATCACCACCGGTGACGCGCCCATACAAGCGGAACATCCTGGTCGAGCCGATGAGGCCCGTACGCGCGAGCGAATCAGCCGCCTGCGCGAAGCTCGCGCCGCGGGGAATGATCACGCGGGTCGCAGCTCCGTGCGGCTGACCGGAGCAGGCAGCCACGAGCGCGCACACCGCGACGAGCGCGACGCGTGAATCAGCTCGAAACATTGAGCGCCTGTTGAAGGAGGATCGCCGCCGCGAGCGAGTCGACATCACCCTTCCTGCCGCGGGTGGATTCTCCCATTTCCTGGACTGTTCGCAATGCTGCCGCCGTGGTAAACCGTTCATCTAAGAAACGAACAGGCATGCCAGTACGTTTCGCGATTTCGGCACCCAAAGCACGAATTTCTGCCGTCCAGTCCGTCTCGTTGCCCTCTCCGTCGAGCGGAAGGCCTATTAGGTACCCCTGAGCCCCCAATTCGGTGGCCCGCGCGACGATTTTTGTGATCGGAGGTCTTTTTCCTTCCCGCCGCACGATGAAGCCCGCCGGCGAGGCGATCATGCCCAGCGGATCGCTGATCGCGAGCCCGATTCGCTTCCGGCCGTAGTCCACCGCGAGAAAACGAGCGAGCGCGGCGTTCATTTCCTCAGCCCTGCGCCATCTGGATGAAGAATTCCTTGTTGTTCTTCGACTTCGCCATCTGTCGCAGCAGGAACTCGATCGCCTCGGCCTCCGGCATGTCGGCCAGAAACTGGCGGAGCAGGATCACGCGATTGATCTCGGCCTGGCTGAGAAGCAGCTCCTCCTTTCGCGTGCCGGATCTGAAGATGTCGATGGCGGGATAGATGCGCCGGTCGGCGATCTTCCGATCGAGGACGAGCTCCATGTTTCCCGTGCCCTTGAACTCCTCGAAGATTACGTCGTCCATGCGGGACCCCGTTTCCGTGAGAGCCGTCGCGATGATCGTGAGCGAGCCACCGCCATCGATGTTTCGCGCCGAGCCGAAGAACCTCTTGGGCTTATGCAGAGCGCTCGCGTCGACGCCGCCCGAAAGAATCTTCCCCGACTGGGGCGCGACGGTGTTATGCGCCCGCGCGAATCGGGTGAGCGAGTCGAGGAGGATCACGACGTCCTTGCCATGCTCGACGAGTCGCTTCGCCTTCTCCAGCACCATGTCCGACACCTGCACGTGTCGCGCGGCGCCCTCGTCGAAGGTCGAGCTGACCACTTCGGCTCGGGTTGTGCTTGCGATCATCTCGGTCACTTCTTCCGGCCGCTCGTCGATCAAGAGCACGATGATCGTGACTTCCGGATGATTCTCGGCGATCGCGTTCGCCATCTTGTTGAGCAGGATGGTTTTTCCGGCGCGTGGCGGTGACACGATGATTCCGCGCTGGCCCTTTCCGATCGGGGCCATGATGTCGACCACGCGCATGCTCAGATCGCCATCCTTCATTTCCAGTCGGAGCCGCTCGTCCGGATAACGCGGAACGAGGTTGTCGAACGGGACGCGATCTTTCGCCTTCTCGGGATCTTCGGCGTTGACGCTCTCGACTTTGAGCAGCGCCAGGTAGCGCTCCCACGGCTTGGGCGGGCGAACCTGACCGCGGACGTCGTCACCTGTCCGCAGTCCGAATCGCTTTATCTGCGAGGGTGAGACGTAGATGTCGTCCGGGCCCGGGAGATAACTCCAGTCCTGGCTGCGAAGGAATCCGTAGCCTTCGGGCAGGATCTCCAGCACACCATCACCGTGCAGCATGATGTCCGTGTCGAGCAGATTCTGCTCGATCTGGAAAATGAGGTCCTGCTTCCGGAGGCCCGACGAACCGTCAATCTTGAGGCCGTCGGCCATCTCCTGAAGCTCGCTCACGGATTTTCGCTTTAGCTCGGCGATATCCACGTTGTTGGGAGGGCAGAAAGAGGTGGGGCGTGCTGAAACCGAGCGGGGAGCTCGAAACTAGGTGCGGTAGGGGAGGTGCTGAAGGAGGGGAGGGGAAGTGGTGGCGCTTTACGACGCCTGATTCTCGAAGCTAATGGCGCTGAAAAAAGTGGTCAAGTGAGAATCAGATGCACAAGTCAAAATCTGATGTAGCGCAGAGGATGACTTTTGGCGTCCTTGATGAGCGAAGCGAGCAGCGTGTGAGTGCGCGCGAGTTGAAGCGTGAGTGTGCTGTCCGAATGCGCGGCCGCAATGGAGCCGACTGGATCGGACATCAGGGTTTGCAGGGTGTCGAGCTCGGCGAGAATGTGAGTGGCGTTGGTGATGAGGGTCGTGTCGGCTCTGAAGCGACCGAAGCTTCCCCTGTTGGATGCCATCAGTGTGCGAATCGAGTCGGCAGCCGCCATAGCGTGAGAGGCGCGCGAGCGAATGTCGCCTTGCATCACGCGCACGATCGTGCCATTCCCGGTCGTGGCTCTCGCGCTCAGGCTCGACATGCCGGCGCTCACATCGCTCAGATCGGCAAGACCGCTCGCGCGATAGTTTCCGATCGTGCCTACGGGGCGATTGATGTTGTCCGCTAACTGTTTGGTTGCGGCGCCAAGGGCCGCGAACTGTGGTCCGACGCTATCGATGTCCTCGGTGAGATTTGCCACAGCCGCCCTGTGACGGGCGTAGACGGTGTCGCCATCTCCAAGCGGAAGGGCGGTAGCCGTTCCCGGCGAGATGGCCACGACCAGAGTTCCGATCATGCTGCCGCCAGGCTTTATCTGCGCGTATGAATCCCGGCGCACGCTTGGAAGCGCCTCTTTGAGGAATTCGGTTGTAATGACAACGCGCTCCGATTCAGGCGCGGTCGGCGGCTGGAACGTGACATCCTTGACGACGCCCTCTTTCTGGCCGGCGACCCACACTTCCGTACCGGCGAGGATGCCGGGCGCTTCGGCGGTGACGACGTACAAGGTTACTTTCTTGCCATGAACTCCGCCCACGCGCGCGAACATCAGGACCGCGAGGGTCACCGCCGCGATGGCCGCCGCCGCGATGATACCTCCTGTCAGCTCTCTCCAATGAAGTTGGCGGGCCATTGACCGAATATAAACACGGGCTATCGGGAGCGCTTATCTTATTGCCTCATACATGACGGCCACTAACGCTAACGAATGCTGATAGGCACACCGCGGGAGCTTGCGAGCGGCGAGAGACGCGTCGCGATCGTGCCGGAAGTCGTGCCTTTGCTCACGCGCGCCGGCCATCGCGTTGTGGTCGAGCGTGGCGCCGGACAGCGGGCCGGATTTACCGACGAGGCGTACAAGGCCGTCGGCGCCGACATCGCCGATACTCCCGAACAGATTTATTCGACGGCGCAGATGATTCTTAAAGTGCAGCGGCCCGCGCGCGCGGAATCGAGCGGCGAGGCCGAGCTGGACATGCTCACGAAAGGCACCGTTCTGATCGGACTACTCCAGCCTTCCGGCGATCCAGCGCTCTTTCAGCAACTGGCGGATCGCGAGATCATCGCGTGCAGCATGGAGCTGGTGCCGCGCACGACACGGGCCCAGATGATGGATGCGCTGTCATCGCAAAGCACCGTTGCGGGCTACAAGGCTGTGCTCCTCGCCGCGAACGCACTTCAGAAATTCTTCCCCATGCTCATGACCGCCGCGGGTACCGTGCGTCCCGCGCGCGTTCTCGTCATTGGCGCCGGAGTGGCCGGATTGCAGGCGATAGCGACGGCGCGTCGCATCGGAGCCGTGGTCGAGGCATTCGACACGCGGCCGGTAGTCAAGGAGCAGGTGCAGAGTCTTGGCGCTACTTTCGTCGAGCTCGATGTTCATCTCGAGGATGCCCAGGATGCCGGCGGTTACGCCCGGGAGTTGAGCGATCGACACATCAAGCGCGAGAAGGAATTGATCCACAAACACGCGACGCAGGCCGACGTGATCATCACCACGGCGCTCGTGCCCGGAAAGGCGGCGCCGGTTCTAGTGAGTGCAGAGACGGTCAAGGCTATGCGTCCGGGATCCGTGATCGTGGATCTCGCCGGCGAACAGGGCGGCAACTGTGAGCTGACGATACCCGGGGAGACCATAGTCACAAACGATGTCACGATCATCGCCCCGCTCCACATATCGAGCGAGCTCGCCTATCACGCCAGCCTCATGTACGCCAAGAACATCTCCGCGCTCGTGGCGCTGCTCGCGCCGAAGGGCGAGCTCAATCTCAATTTCGGCGACGACATCATCGACGCCGTCGTGATTACCGCCAACGGCGAAGTCCGTCACGAGCCGACGCGCCGTCGGCTCGGCATGGAGCCGCTCAAATCTCCCACGGTGGGGTCTGCCAGGTGAGTCAGGAGCTGATTCTCGGGATTTACGTGTTCATCATGGCGATCTTCGTCGGCTTCGAGGTGATCAGTCGAGTCCCCTCGGTGCTGCACACGCCGCTCATGTCCGGCACGAACGCGATCCACGGCATTGTGGTGCTAGGAGCTTTCCTCGTCGCGGGGTCCGCGGACACGCCGCTGCTCCACGTCCTGGGATTCATTGCCGTCGTATTCGGCGCGGCGAACGTCTTCGGCGGATTCTTCGTGACCGACCGAATGCTCGAGATGTTCAAGAAGCGCGAGACAGTCGCGCCCAAGACCGAGGTCCAGAAAAAGAATGCTTGATGCCCGCGAATCGGTGATAGCGCTCAGCTACATCGTTGCGGCAGTTCTTTTCATTTTCGGGCTCAAGCAGCTGAGTTCGCCCGCGACCGCGCGCGCCGGTAATCGTCTTGCCGCAATCGGAATGGCGGTGGCGCTCGGCGTTACTCTGCTTGATCGGCAGATCGTATCGTTCTGGATCATCGCGATTGGAACCCTGATCGGTGCCGCGATAGGGATCTACTTCGCCAGAACCGTACAGATGACCGCGATGCCGCAGATGGTCGCGCTCTTCAACGGAATGGGTGGCGCCACCGCCGCACTGGTGTCGGTGGCCGAATTCCTCAGGCTGACTGGAGCGGGCGAGGCGATCGGAGCGGGGGAGTCCACCTCGATCGTACTCGGAACGGCGATCGGCGCGATCTCGTTCACGGGAAGCATTGTCGCTTTCGGAAAGCTTCAGGAAATCCTGCCGGGACGACCGCTGCAGTTTCCGCTTCAGCGTTTTGTCAACGGGCTGATCCTGCTCTCGGTACTCGCGTTGGGCGCCTTCGTCGTCGTCGGCAGTGGGGGCGCCATGTCGCTCTGGCTGCTTTTCGCGGCGGCGCTGGTGTTAGGCTCGATGTTCGTGCTGCCGATCGGTGGTGGCGACATGCCGGTGGTGATCTCGATTCTGAATTCGCTGACCGGACTGGCGGCGGCGCTAACCGGGTTCGTGCTGCACAACCAGATGCTGGTCGTCGCCGGAGTGCTCGTCGGCGCGTCCGGCACACTCCTGACGCTGCTCATGAGCACGGCGATGAACCGATCTGTCGCCAACGTGCTATTCGGCGCGTTTGGCGCGGCGAGCAGCGACGCCGTCTCAACCTCCAGCGCGGTTGGACGCACGGTTAAGCAAACGACGGCGGAGGACACGGCGATCGCGCTCGCTTACGCGAGGAGTGTCGTGATCGTGCCTGGTTACGGTCTCGCGGTCGCCGAAGCGCAGCACACGGTGCGAGAGCTGGCGACGGATCTGGAGAAGCGAGGGGTCGATGTGAAGTACGCCATCCACCCGGTTGCCGGCCGTATGCCCGGCCATATGAACGTGCTGCTCGCGGAAGCCAACGTGCCCTATGACCAGCTGCTCGAGATGGATCAGGTGAACGGCGAATTCCCACAGACGGACGTGGTGCTCGTCGTAGGGGCGAACGATGTCGTGAACCCAGCCGCGCGCGACGATCCATCGAGTCCGATTTACGGGATGCCGATTCTCGATGTTGATCGGGCTCGCAATGTGATAGTCCTCAAGCGCAGCATGGGGCACGGCTTCGCCGGTATCGACAACGCGCTCTTTTATAACGACAACACGCGGATGCTGTTCGGGGATGCGCGTCAGTCGCT
>Ga0068855_100001762_pt1 | contig 27042 bp, 24 predicted proteins | sample KBSCornC52_FD_66592 | JGI IMG/M metagenome (GOLD analysis project Ga0068855, IMG submission 66592) | Corn rhizosphere microbial communities from Kellogg Biological Station, Michigan, USA - KBS Corn C5-2 | ecosystem: Host-associated > Plants > Roots > Rhizosphere > Soil ... | reverse complement strand
TTATTCCTGCAACGCCGCATGGTATTATGCTGATGCTGGAACATTATAAGATCAACACCAAAGGCATGCATGCTGTAGTAATTGGCCGCAGTAATATCGTTGGCCGGCCCATGAGTATTTTACTCAGCGCCAATACCAACCCCGGCAATTGTACAGTTACCATATGTCATTCTCATACCAGGAATATAAAAGAGCTGTGCCTGGAGGCCGATATAGTTGTAGCCGCTTTAGGTAAACCTGAATTTGTTACTGCCGACATGATAAAAGACGGCGCCATTGTAATAGATGTTGGTATTACCCGCGTACCGGATGCTACTAAAAAAAGAGGTTATGCATTAAAAGGCGATGTACAGTTTGATACTGTTTCTCCCAAATGCTCCTATATAACGCCTGTTCCCGGCGGAGTAGGCCCCATGACCATCGCAGCCCTTATGAAAAATACCTACAGGGCCTGTATTGATAAAAACTAATGTGCTAATTTGAAAATGTGCAAATGAAATCCCGGTATGGATCTTAGCACCTTATCTGCTTAATTCGATTTACTAAAATCAACGACATTTGCACATTTGCTAATTTGCACATTAACTAATTAAAATGACAACTGTTTCTACACATGTACAACTGCCGGTAATGGAAGCGTTTTATACCCTTCAGGGAGAAGGCTTCCACCAGGGAAAAGCCGCCTATTTTATACGATTGGGCGGTTGTGATGTGGGCTGTGTATGGTGCGATGTAAAAGAAAGCTGGGATGCATCGAAACATCCTTTGCAAAGTATTGAAGAAATTGTACAGACAGCTGCTGTATATCCCGGTCGTATGGCAATAATTACCGGCGGCGAACCGCTGATGCACAATCTGGATGCACTGACCGCTGCATTGCATGAAGCCGGTTTTTCAACTAATATCGAAACCTCCGGCGCTTACCCGGTAAGCGGTTCATGGGACTGGATCTGTCTTTCACCCAAAAAATTCAGGGCGCCCCTGCCAGGTATTCTTCCTTTGGCCAACGAATTGAAAGTAATCATCTACAATAAAAGCGATTTTGAATGGGCCGAAACCTATGCAAAGCAGGTTTCGCCAACGTGTAAATTATACCTGCAGCCCGAATGGAGCAAATCGGCTATTGTAACCCCGCTGATCATCGATTATATTAAAAACAACCCGCGCTGGGAATTTTCCCTGCAATTGCACAAGTATATCCACGTGCCATAATTTAACATTCTCAACCCATCCATTGGCAACATTTTAGCGTCTTCCCTAACACCTGGCACCTTTATCCTGATAATTTTAAGCAATTTTTATCTTTACCTGATAAAACAGACCTTCGGTTACGTTCAGGGTTAAACTCCGGACATAATCGAACGGACGAAAACAACGTACTGATGATCAAAGCACTTGTTACCATAGCCCTCATTGCCGGATGTATTGTTTCTGCCAAAGCACAATACGATCCTGATAAAGTAAGTAAGAAAGCACAAGCGCTGTACAAAAAAGCGTACAAAAGTGCCATGAGCAACAATTTTAAAGAAAGCATCAATACATTACAGGAGGCTGTTAAAATTGATCCGGGCTTTCTGGAAGCCTGGTTGTCTATTGCCGGAATATACAGTGAAGAAAAGAATTACCAGGCTGCTATAGATAATTACGAAAAAGCAAAAGCGATAGACAGTTCCTGGTTTAAAGATTATAATCTCCCCTATTCGATCAACCTTGCCGGAAAAGGTGAATTTCAAAAAGCGCTGGCAGCAGTAGATCAGTTCCTTTCCATTCCCAATTTGAACGATCAGAGCCGGAAAGCAGGTTTATATCGGCAAAAAACATATCAGTTTGCTGTTGAGTATGCCAGTCAGCACCCGATGGGTAATTATCATTTTGAGCCGCAAAATCTGGGTGACAGCGTCAATACAACAGCCCTTGAATATTTTCCTGCTATTACCATCGACGACAAAGAACTGATCTTCACCCGCCGCAACGGCCAGGAAGATTTTTATGAATCGCGGTTCGAAAACGGCCACTGGACAAAAGCAAAACCGCTGGCTGGTAATATTAATACCAGTCAGAATGAAGGTGCACAGAATATTTCGCAGGATGGTCAATGGTTAATTTTCACTGGTTGCAATTTTCCCGACGGGCGCGGCAGCTGCGATTTATATATTTCGTATTTAACACCCGATGGCTGGAGCAAACCCGAGAACATGGGTAACCGCATTAATACCGAATCATGGGAATCGGCTCCTTCCCTGTCGCCCGACAAACGAGATCTGTATTTTGCCAGCGGCCGGCCGGGCGGTTATGGAAATCAGGATATTTATGTGAGCCATCTGTTACCCAACGGGCGCTGGGGTGAGCCTGAAAATCTCGGCCCCGAAGTAAATACCATTGGTGATGAAAGCGCTCCCTTTATGCATGCCGATAATCAAACCCTGTATTTTACATCGAGTGGTCATTTAGGTTATGGCGGTACTGATCTGTTTATGGTAAAAAAACAAGGCAAAGGCTGGACCAAACCGATCAACCTCGGTTATCCCATCAATACCATTGAAAACGAAGGCAGCCTCGTGATTGCGGCTGATGGCAAAACCGCTTATTATTCCAGCGACCGCGCCGATACCAAAGGAGGAATGGATCTTTACACTTTTGAACTACGTGATGATATCAGACCCGCGCGCACGCTGTGGGTAAAAGGAAAAGTGTTTGATAAAAACACACAGAAAGGCCTGCCCTCAGCTGTTGAATTAACTGACCTCAGCACGCAAACCGTACTGAGCAAAGTGCAAACCGATGAAACCGGAAATTATCTGATCACTTTACCGGTAGGAAAAGATTATGCCTTTAATGTACAGCGAAAAGGCTATCTGTTCTTTTCAGAAAATTTCCCGTTGAGTCAGAAAACGCCTGATTCAACCTATAATATCGACATTCCATTACAACCCATTGAAGCAAACGCCAGCATCGTATTAAAAAATATCTTTTTCGACATCAATAAATACGATCTGAAACCCGAATCCACATTCGAACTGGATAATATATATGCATTACTGAAAGAAAATCCGACACTCAGGATACAAATCAGCGGTCACACCGACAATATTGGCAAAGCAACCGACAATATGACTTTGTCGAATAACCGGGCACAGGCCGTAGTAAAATATCTCGAAAGCAAAGGTATTGAACCACAACGCCTCACCTTCAAAGGATTTGGTGCTACCCAACCCGTTGCCGATAATGCTACCGAAGAAGGCAGAGCGAAAAACAGAAGAACAGAATTGAAGGTCATAAGTCAATAAGTAATCAGCAAATAATCGCCGGGGCGCTCAGGTGCAGAGAAATTAAAAATTTTTTATCTCTGCATTTCAGCGCCTCTGCGGTAAAAATGTATCTTGCGCATTCCCGCCCTTGCCATTCAACATTGATCATTTACCATGACTAACGATCTGCTATATCAGCTTGCCTTAACGCAGGTGCCGCATATTGGCTGCGTGCATGCCAAATTACTGATACAACAGTTTCATTCGGCCGAAGCTATTTTCAAAAGCCGGATGACCGATCTTGAAAAAATTGAAGGCATCGGTTCAGTGCGCGCCAGATGTATTAAAACATTCAATCAGTTTACGAAGGCTGAAAAAGAAATTGCCTTCATGGAAAAATATAAGATCAGGCCCCTATTCCTTAGTGAACCTGATTATCCGCAACGCCTGTTGCATTGTTACGATTCCCCTACTATTTTGTTTTACCGGGGTCAGGCAAATCTGAATGCTTCACGGGTTGTAGCTGTGGTTGGTACGCGCAGTAATACAGAATATGGGAAACATCTTACCGAAAAATTTATCAAAGACCTGGAACCACTCAATATTCTGGTGGTAAGCGGTCTGGCTTTTGGCATTGATGCCATTGCCCATAAATCGGCCCTCAAACATAATCTTTCCACGGTAGGCGTACTCGCCCATGGGCTTGACTCTCTTTATCCGCCCGAACATACCAATCTGGCAAAAGATATGGTGAAGCGCGACGGCGGTTTGCTCACAGAATTTTTCAGCGATACAGTCGCCGACAAACATAATTTTCCCACCCGCAATCGTATTGTAGCAGGCATGAGCGATGCCGTTGTAGTCATTGAAACCGGTTTAAAAGGCGGCAGCATGATCACCGCCGACCTGGCCAACGGATATAACCGTGATGTTTTTGCATTTCCGGGCAAAACCACCGATACCAAAAGCGCAGGCTGTAATTACCTCATCAAAAACAATAAAGCCATTTTACTCACCGAAGCGCAGGAGCTTGCCGAAATCATGGGGTGGAACGCTCCGGCTAAAAAAAATGCAACCGGCAGTTCACAGAAGGAATTGTTTGTTGAACTGAACGCCGAAGAAAAAGCGGTTGTAGCCATTTTACTCGAAAAACCCTCCATGCATATCGACGAACTGAATATCCGCAGCGGTCTTAGCAACAGTACCATGGCCGCAGCCCTGCTGAATCTTGAGCTACAAAATATCGTACAGTCTCTCCCCGGCAAAATGTATCAGCTGATTCCCTGAAACACACCATATTAACATTTTAATAAATGCAATTCCATTACCTTTTTGTTATGCTGTAAAATGAAGCCTGCCATTGACTGCCGGCTACCATCCGCAAAGGCCGAAGGATGCCTTTTAAGGATTGCCCACTGGTTGCTTTTTCTTACCTTTGACGTTCCTGTCAAATTGGCTCGTTACCAAAGTGTAGCACCCTTTTTGACCAAAATTCTTTAGTTACTAAATTTAGTAACTAAATTTTTAGTAATAACTCAAATAATTAATCGCCATATCATGTTAGGTTTTTTTTCAAAAATGTTCGGAGCAAGCAAATCGGAGAAGGATATTAAAACTATTCTGCCGGTTGTAGAACAGGTTAATAAACACTTTACTGCTTACCAATCGCTCACTAACGATCAGCTTCGCAATAAAACCCAGGAATTCAGGCAACGCATAAAAGCGCACCTGCAAAAGATCGATGATGAAATTGCCAGTTTAAACAAACAGGCCGAAGAGCTGCCGTTCAGCGATATTGTGGGTAAAGATGCTATTTACCAGCAGGTTGATGCTCTTATAAAAGACCGCGATAAACAAATTGAAGAGGTGCTGAAGGAAATTCATCCTGAAGCTTTTGCCGTAGTAAAAGAAACTGCCCGCCGTTTCAAGGAAAATACAGAGATAGTAGCCACTGCAACCGACCTCGACAGAGATTTGAGCGTAAAAAAAGATTACATCACCATAAACGGAGATAAATCTGTTTTCAAAAATAGCTGGAATGCCGGCGGTAACCTCATTACCTGGAACATGGTGCACTACGATGTTCAGCTAATTGGTGGTAGTGTGTTGCATTCGGGTAAAATTTCAGAAATGGCCACCGGTGAAGGTAAAACACTGGTAAGTACTCTGCCTGCTTATCTGAATGCCCTGGCGGGTGAAGGCGTACACATTGTAACCGTGAACGACTACCTGGCTAAACGTGATAGTGAATGGAACGGAACTATTTTTGAATGGCTGGGCCTTACCGTTGATTGTATCGACAGGCACCAACCCAATAGTCCTGAAAGAAGAAAAGCCTACCTCGCCGATATTACCTACGGCACCAATAACGAATTTGGTTTCGACTATCTGCGTGATAACATGGTGCATACCCCCGACGAAATGGTGCAACGCAAACACCATTTTGCAATGGTGGATGAGGTGGACAGTGTATTGATCGACGATGCCCGTACGCCACTGATCATTTCGGGCCCAGTGCCCAGAGGTGAAGATCAGCAATACCACATTTTACGCGACCGCGTACGCAACCTGTTCGAAATGCAAAAGCAGGTGGTGAATAAAAACCTGAATGACGCTAAAAAACTGTATGGCGAAGGGAACGATGATCCTAAAAGCGCAGGCCTCGCATTAATGCGCGCCTACCGTGGTTTACCCAAACACAGCGCCCTGATCAAATTCACCAGCGAACCCGGTATAAAAGTAAAATTGCAAAAGGCCGAAAACTATTATCTGGCCGATCAGCAAAAACAAATGCCGCTTGTTGATGAAGAACTGTTCTTCCATATCGACGAAAAAAATAACTCGGTTGATTTAACCGATAAAGGTATTCAGGCTATCACCAAAGGCGGCGAAGACCCTGAGTTCTTCGTACTGCCCGACATTGGCATAAGCCTCGCAGAAATTGATAAAAGCGATATATCTCCCGAAGAAAAATTACAACGCAAGGAAGCTGTTCTCAATGAATATACCGTTAAAGCCGATCGCATTCATACCGTTCAGCAATTGCTGAAAGCCTATACTTTGTTTGATAAGGATGTGGAATATGTGGTTTTAGACGGTCAGGTAAAAATCGTTGACGAACAAACCGGCCGTATACTGGATGGCCGCCGCTACAGTGATGGTTTGCACCAGGCCATTGAAGCCAAGGAAAACGTGAAGATCGAGGCTGCTACACAAACCTATGCCACCATCACCCTGCAGAACTACTTCCGTATGTATCATAAACTCGCGGGTATGACGGGTACTGCCGTTACCGAAGCCGCTGAGTTCTGGGATATTTACAAACTCGATGTAGTGACTATTCCTACCAATGTATCGGTGATCCGTAAAGATCAGGAAGACCTTGTTTATAAAACCAAGCGCGAAAAATATAAAGCAGTTATCGACGAAATAGAACAGCTGCGTAATGCCGGCCGGCCTGTACTGGTTGGTACTACATCAGTTGAAGTGAGTGAATTGCTGAGTAAGATGCTGCAGGGTAAAAAGATCCCTCACAACGTATTAAACGCCAAACAGCACGCCCGTGAAGCACAGGTTGTTGCTGAAGCCGGTTTGGCAGGCGCCATTACCATTGCCACCAACATGGCCGGTCGTGGTACCGATATCAAACTGGGACCCGGTGTAAAAGAAGCCGGTGGTTTGGCCATCATTGGTACCGAACGCCATGAAAGCCGTCGTGTTGACCGCCAGTTGCGTGGTCGTGCAGGACGTCAGGGTGACCCCGGTACTTCACAGTTCTATGTGTCGCTCGAAGATGACCTCATGCGTTTATTCGGTAGTGAGCGTATTGCCAGCATCATGGACCGCTTTGGTTATAAAGAAGGTGAAGTGATCCAGCACAGCATGATCACAAAGAGTATTGAAAGAGCACAAAGAAAAGTAGAAGAAAACAACTTCGGTATCCGCAAACGCCTGCTCGAATACGACGACGTAATGAACAAACAACGTAACGTGGTATACAAAAAACGTAACCACGCTTTGTTTGGCGACAGGCTGGCGCTTGACCTCGATAATGCATTTTATATTGTTGCTGAAGGACTGGTCAATTCCTTCCAGGAACAAAACGATTACGAAGGATTTAAACTGGCTGCTATTGTAAACTTTGGAATCGACAGCACCATTACTGCTGAAGAATTTGAAAAGAGCAAAGCTGCCGATCTCGCTGAAAAACTTTATCAGGAAGCCATCACCCGTTATCAGAATAAAACGGCTGAACTGCAAAGACAGGCAGTGCCCGTGTTCCAGAATATTCGTACTACACAGGGTAGTCATATCGAAAATGTGGTTGTACCGTTTACCGATAACAAAAAAGGTATGCAGGTACTCGCCAATCTGAATAAAACACTCGAAACCCAGGGTCGTGAGCTGATCAGTGCACTCGAACGCCAGATTACTTTGGCCGTTATTGATGAAGCATGGAAAGAGCACTTACGCGCTATGGACGATCTGAAACAGAGTGTTCAAACGGCTTATCTTGAACAAAAAGATCCGCTGATAATTTATAAGATCAGCGCTTATGATCAGTTCAAGCAAATGGATGCCGATGTAAACAAAGACATCATCAGCTTCCTGTGCCACGCCGGTATACCTATTGAACAGAATAATGGCAATCAGCAGCAGCAACAGATCCGTGAAGGCCGTGAGCAAAAAACCGATATGAGCCGCATGCGCGCCAATAAAGAAGAAATTGAAAGCCGTGGAGATGATTATGCAGCCAATGAAAATGATTATTACGATCCTTCTTCAGACGTTAAACAGGAACCTGTTCGTGTAGGCCCTAAGGTAGGCCGTAATGATCCTTGTCCCTGCGGCAGCGGTAAGAAGTTTAAGAACTGTCATGGTAAAGACGCTGTGTAAGAATTAAAACTTAATAAATAATGTATATAAAGCATTCACTTTCGTGGATGCTTTTTTTGTGCGCTAACTACCAATTTTTAGCAACCTTAGCCTTTGAAGATTTCTTACCTTCAGGTAATAAAATAACCATGAACAACATAAAAATAGCTACCGCCCAATTCGAACATAAAAGTGGCGATAAACAATATAACCTTTCGGTAATCGAACGAATGGCCAAAGAGGCTGCCGCAAAAGGCGCACAGGCCATCGCCTTTCACGAATGTTCTATAACAGGATATACCTTCGCGCGGCATCTTTCAAAAGAGCAGATGCTTGACCTTGCTGAATTTATACCATCCGGCGACAGTATAAAACGGTTAACCGAAATAGCAGCGAAATATAATATTGCTGTGCTGGCCGGACTGTTCGAAAAAGACGCTGAAGGCAATTTATATAAACCCTATGTATGCGTTGATAAAAACGGACTGGTAGCTAAATACAGAAAACTGCATCCCTTTATAAATCCAAATTTAACACCCGGAAGCGGGTATTGCATTTTTGATCTCAATGGATGGAAATGCGGCATACTCATTTGTTATGATAATAATATCATTGAAAATGTAAGGGCTACCAAACTGCTGGGCGCTGATATTATTTTTATGCCGCACGTTACCATGTGCACGCCTTCCACACGGCCGGGTGCAGGATTTGTTGATCCTGCATTGTGGAAGAACCGCGAAAGTGATCCTACTTCTTTACGTATTGAATTTGATGGCATGAAAGGGCGCGACTGGTTAATGAAGTGGCTTCCCGCACGTGCCTATGATAACGGCGTATATGTTGTTTTCTCCAATCCTATAGGCATGGATGATGACCAGCTGAAGAACGGCTGTTCAATGATCATCGATCCGTTTGGTGATGTAATTGCCGAATGCCGCACACTCGGAGACGATTTTGTTATAAGCACTTTAACGCCCGAAAAACTAACACAGTCAGGCGGTTACCGGTATATCAAAGCACGACGCCCTGATCTGTATCGTAATATTATTGGTCAACATCATATACCCGAACAAAAAGTGGTTTGGTTAAACAACGACGAAACCAATGGGGAAGATTCAATTAAAGAAACGATTGATTATGTACCGGGTGAAGAATAATGATTTTTCGTTTTTTTGCCCCCTTAAAGGAGTTGAAAGGCTGGCCGAGTTGAAGGGCTGCATAAATCCTTAGTTTCCAAACCATTCTTTATTATCGTTTTTTATTCCCCTGTAATCGGGTAGAATATTCCATAAAACAGGGATACTACTTAGTGGGAATTTTCTTTCTGCCGCCCATCAATTTGAAGCAAAACTATGTATATTAGATTTTCAAACGCATAGTGGTGTATGAAGGCAGACAAGGCAAGTCAAACCGCTCAATTTATGGCCCTGTACAGGGCGCTTGAAACAACTCTTCCCGAGAATAAAAGATTATTTATTGACCCCTATGCCAGTTCGTTTTTAGAAGGGAAATTTAAACTCGCCGTTCACCTTTATCCTTTTTCTTTGGGCCGCAGATATGTGCATAGTGTTATGCGCAAAAAAATTCCCGGAGCTATGTCATCCGGCATTGCGCGTACAAGATATATTGACGATCTGCTGCACCAAACTATTCAACGCGGGGTAAAACAGGTAATAATTCTGGGCGCCGGTTTTGATACCAGGGCTTTGCGCCTTGATTTTTTATCCTCTGTTCCTGTGATAGAAATAGACCATCCCAATACGGCCCGCAAAAAAATGGATACGCTGAAAAAAACACTGGGCCGCTTGCCAAACAATATACACTTCTGGCAAATTGATTTTAATAAAGAAAGCCTGAACGAACTTGCTGCAAGAGAAGATCTTGATTTCTCCATTCCAACTACTATTATCTGGGAAGGAGTAACCAATTACCTCAATGCAGATGCCATCAACAGCACCTTTGCCTTTGCCCAACAATTTACAACCAGTTCCTACATCATTTTTACATATGTGCACCAACAGGTGCTGGAAGCGCCACAAACATTTCTGGGCGCCTCTCAGTTATTAAAAGACCTGGAAGCCATTGAAGAGCGCTGGACATTCGGGTTCCGGCCCGAAGAATTATCCGCCTATCTACAACAATATAATCTCGTACTACTTGAAGACTCCGGAGCATCTGATTATCGTGAAAAATACTTGCCTGAACGTGCTGAAAAAGGATATGAATTTTACCATGTGGCGTATGCCGCAAGAAATTAAAACGAACTGAATTATGGAGTCGCCGTCTATTTTTAAACACTTACGTGATATTATTCTTTTGCCCTTTACCATGACCTTTGTTGTGCCCTATCTGATCTACAACAGCAAAGACCTGCTTATTCCGCATAGCATGGTACTTAAAATAATCGGTTGGTTAATAGCGGTATCAGGATCTGCATTATTTGTTTATACTGTTTTTTTATTCAGAACCGTTGGGCAGGGCACACTCGCTCCCTGGGAACCGACCCAAAAATTAATCGTTGAAGGCCCCTACCGCTATTGTCGCAACCCAATGATCTCTGGCGTATTTTTTATGATCGTTGGAGAAGGGTTAATGCTTTATTCAGTTAATATTCTCACATTTGGAGCACTGTTTTTCATCATCAATACCATCTATTTCATTTATGTTGAAGAACGCAGCCTGCTGCATCGCTTCGGCAGCGATTATCTTCATTATAAAAAGAATGTTCCCCGCTGGTTTCCACGGTTAACACCATACAAATTAATAAGCTCATAGGCGTGACCACGGTTCAGAACCGTGACACGCTTGCTTAATGCTTATTGATCATTGCTTCAGGCACTACATTATTAACCGGTTTGGTTGATTTTAAGTAAGTGAAAATAGCACGCAGATCATCATCGCTTGCTTTGGCATAGTCCTCCCATGGCATAGGTGGCAATAAAGGACGGCTATTATCCAATCCTTTATACTTGCCTTCACGTATAGCTTTAAAGAATTGCTGTTCTGTCCAGCCACCGATCCCTGTTGAATCAGAAGTAATATTTGCAGAATAGGAAGTACCCCACGGCCCTATGTATGAAGTAAGCATCATATCGAACAACAGCCAGTTTTTAGCAGTACCGGTATCAAACCTGGCAGCTGGCATGTTAGACGGATAACCCGATAATAGTCTGTCAGGATCAGGATATGGCCCCTGCGGCCCCATTTTTTTGGGTGAATGACAATGATTACATCCCATAAGAGTGACAAGATAAGCGCCCCTCTTAACGAGACTATCATGCGAAATATTTGCACTTGCCACCAGGGTCTCTTCTTTCTTAACCGGTTCATTACAGAAAACAAGTAAAACGGTGGCAATCGTTACAGTAACTGCCAGCGCAGTGATCTTTTTCATGCGGGATGATTTAGGGTTATTAAGTGAAAGGGTTGTATCATCCAATTTAATACATATGATCGTTTATTGGCAATGATCTCTATTATTTTGACCAATATCAAACTGTGTTTAAACACAAAGGGTGACCTGCCAGCCGGCAGATCACCCTTTCACGAAAGTGTAGTTGTTTAAGTCTTACTTCAAATCGTACTTATATTTATATCGTTCGTACAACTGTTTCTGTTTGTTATCGAGGTTCACATCGCGACCCTGGATCAATGCATGTGAAATAATGCTGGTTCGCATATCGAGAATATCTCCTTCACTTATCACGATGTTTGCATCTTTACCCGGCTCTATTGAACCTGTTTTATCGTCAACGCCGAGTATTTTAGCAGAGTTCAGTGTAATAGCCTGTAAAGCCTGTTCTTTGGTTAAACCGTAGGCAGCAGCAGTGCCCGCATTGAACGGCAGGTTGCGATAACGGCTTTCTTCATGCTCATCATTCAACGCAAACAATACACCGGCCTTTTGCAACTCAGCAGGGGTTTTAAACGGCTGGTCTACATCATCATCTTCTGTAGCAGGCAACGCGTGTTCAGCTTGCAGAATAACTGCAATATTATTTTGCTTTAACAGGTCAGCTATCTGAAAGCTTTCGCTACCGCCTACAATTACCACATCAAATCCAAACTCTTTTACAAAGTCGATAGCGATCAGCATTTGCTTTATCTGATCAGCATGCACAAATAATTTCTGTGTTTTATTAAACAATCCTTTTAATGCTTCAAATTTCAGATTGGTTTCTTTGTGCGATGTTTCCTGCAGATAAGCTTTTGCCTGGCGGAATAGCGTATAAATGTCATCTACCTTTTTCAGCGCTTCCTTTGTAGGATCAGTTGGCGCTTGTGGTATTCCCAAAAACAGCGCAAACCTGTTGGGGCGGCTAATGAATGTGGGCATATTCAAATGAATGCCGTTATCCATTTTATACGCAGCGTCTTCAAAGTTCCAGGCATCCAGTTGAACAACGGAAGAAGAACCGCTGATAGTGCCTCCCTGAGGTGTAACGCCTGCTAATAAAATACCATTTGCTTTTAAGGTATTGATGATCTTTGAATCGGTGTTATACGCTACTATCGAACGGATGCTGTTATTGTAATCACCTATTTCCTGAAAGTCGTTCGAACCTCTTACACCATTGCCGATCTCATGCAAACCAAGATCGGTTACCGGTAAAATAAGTCCGGGATAAACCTGTTTTCCTTTTGCATCGATCACTTTGGCATCGTTGCCCGATACAGAAACGTTTGCACCTACCTGAACAATTTTACCATTGTTTATTTCTATGGTACCGTTTTCAATTACCTGACCATTTCCTACATGTATGGTGCCATTGGTGATGTAGGTTTTTCCGGCATATGGCTTCGTGGGGTACACATCTTCCTGTGCCCGTGCCGCCACAAAAAATGCCAGACCGTATATAATAAGACTTAATTTCTTCATCGTTTTTTGTTTAGTAGTTAGTATTGACATCATTTTCATCTACATCAACTGTGATCAGTCCATCGTGATGGTCGTGATCGCCGCAGCTCAGTATAACCTGAAAGCTTGGCGTTGCCGGTTGCATCGGGCCACCCATTCTTTTTTCACCCATGATTTTTTGAATGAGGCGGTTTCTTTCAGATGCAATCTTTTTACGCATTTCCTTGTCGTGGTTAAGATCATAATAAATGGTGCCATCTACAATTGTTTGCTCAGCCTTTGCATAAATGCTCAGCGGATGATCGCTCCATACTACGATGTCGGCATCTTTACCAACTTTTAAACTTCCTACTTTATCATCTACATGCAATGCTTTGGCGGGGTTTAACGTAACCATTTTAAAAGCATCTTCTTCTGACATGCCGCCATATTTTACACTCTTTGCAGCTTCCTGATTTAAACGGCGTGCCATTTCAGCATCATCTGAATTGATACATACGTTCAGTCCTACGCGTTGCATAATAGTGGCATTATACGGAATAGCATCCTGTACTTCCTGTTTATAAGCCCACCAGTCGCTGAAGGTAGAAGCGTTTGAACCATGTGCTTTCATTTTATCAGCCACTTTATACCCTTCCAGAATATGCGTGAATGTATTTACTCTGAACCCGAATTTTTCAGCTACGCGCATGGTAGAAGTGATCTCGCTCTGAACATACGAGTGACAGGTAATGAAACGTTTTTTGTTCATGATCTCTACCAGGGCATCTAGCTCAAGATCTCTCCTTGGCTGTGTGGCAGCTACCGTTGCAGCACCTTTTTTCTTACCGGAGCCATTGGCAGCTTCGGCATCTTTCCATTCTTTTTCATAAGCGCAGGCACGGGTAAATGCATCCATAATCACTTCTTCAACACCCATACGGGTATCGGGAAAACGATTGTTATTGGTTGAAGTGGTACGTTTCACATTTTCGCCCAGCGCAAATTTAATAAAGGGATCAGCGCCTTTGAATTTCAGTTCTTCATCATTCACACCCCAGCGAAGTTTAATAAGCTGTGTTTGTCCGCCGATAGTATTAGCTGATCCGTGCAGAATGTGAGAAGTGGTAACGCCCCCACTCAGCTGACGATAGATATTGATATCTTCGGGATTCAGGTTATCGCCAATGCGTACTTCTGAAGTAACAGACTGTGCGCCTTCGTTAATAGAAGCGGCCGCAATGTGCGAGTGCTCATCTATAATACCAGGTGTTACATGTTTGCCCGTAGCGTCAATTACTTTCGCTGAAGCATCCGACAGATTTTTCCCGATCTGTGCTATTTTGCCATTCTTTACAAGCACATCGGTATTTTCGAGTTTGCCTTCTTTTTCGTTGGTCCAAACCGTAGCATTTTTTATAAGAATGGTTTCGGGTTGAGGAAGTGAATCCCATCCATAACCATCAAATGGGTATACCACTTTGCCTAACTGACCTGCCGGTCTTTTTTTAGTGGTGTCAGGTGTAGGTGTACCCGCTTTTGAGAAACTGGCGGTCCACAGTACATTATTGCCTTCTGCATCCAGACCATTACCATTCCAAACATCGCCATTTACGCTACCGCCTAAACGAATAGTGGCTGCACGCGGGCGTTTTTCAGTTGCAAAACTGATCGTTACCAGTTTACCATCGTAAGCGAATTTGGCTTTGATGGTATCTTTTGCAATAATGCTGGCATCTGTAGTGCTTTTTACATCCAGCGTATAGCTGTTGCTGCCTTTGGGTGATTTAACATTGATAGTATACTGTCCGGCAACAGGCGACCAGTTCTCTTCTTTCACATTGTATTTATCGCCCTGGATCCAGTTTTGAAGGATTACGGTTTTTTCATTAAAAACGGGCCCTGTGGTGATCAGAAAGTTAGCTACTTTGCCGGCATCCAAACTTCCCACTTTATCATACACGCCTAGTATGGTGGCCGGTGTTTTGGTAAGCGCTTCAAAAGCTTTGGCTTCCGTTAATCCGTTATCCATTGCTTTACGAAGATTGGTCAGGAACTGTTTGGTATCTTTTAATTCTGCAGCAGTTAAACAGAAAGGTATATTGGCTTTTTCAAAAGCGGCGGGGTTGGTGGGAGCAAGTTCCCAGTGTTTCATATCGGCCAGACTAACAAAACGCGCTTCGTTAGGATCTTCAACATCCATGGCCTGCGGGAAATTCAGGGATAGGATATAAGTGGCTTTGGTAGCGGCAATTTCTTTTATACGCTGATATTCATTACCGCCGCCTTTAATAATATATTGTACGCCAAATTCATCACCAATACGATCGGCGCGAAGGTCGTTCCATTTATCACCGGCATCAAAGATCTGTGGCAGGTTTTGTATTTCATTCCATGCTTTCAACGAAAGGTTAACGCCTTCAGCTGACGGATTGCTTTTGTACCATTGTGCATCGAGGTAAGTTTGACGCAATAAAGCAATCGTACCCATCATAGAGAATGGATAGTTTTGGGTAGAAATTCCTTTGCTGAGCGAATAATGGGCAGATGCTTTTTCTTTCAGCATTACCAGGTTCTCCTTGTCATTGGCCAGGGTAACCAAAGCGCCGGTTCCACGGGCAATGCCGTCTTTCTGGTGTGTTAACACGGTACCAAAACCTGCATCGCGGAAAGGTTTTGCTTTGGTGTCATCTACAGCGAACAATTTTCCGCCTTCAACTTCACTTTTAATTGCCTGGTTCCAGCCAAAAGCGCCTTTGGTATTGGAGGTTAGCTGACCAGGTCCGCGGAAATCGATTCCGGCAAGAGATCTTTGAGGAGCCGTAATACCATAATCGCTGTAAACGTCGATGAACGAAGGGTAAATGTATTTACCGCTACAGTTGATCACTACAGCATCTTTTGGGATTGTTACCGAACTGCCGATAGCTACCACTTTTCCTTCACGAATAACCAGGGTGGCATTCGTAAGCGTGGTTTGAACATCCTTTACAATGGTGGCATTGGTGAACGCGTAACATTTTACTCTGGGATCGGCAACGCCGTTAACAGGAAAGGTTACCTGTGCCGAGGCGGCCGAAAAAATGATGGATAACAGGCCTGCAAGGAAAAATAGCTTTCCCCTTGGAAAGAAACAGTACTTTCTCATGTGCATTTGGTTTTTATAAATTCCGGGGTTTATTACCGGTTTTAATTCACTAAAGGCCGAATTTAGGTAAATGAAGTAATTTAGTCGGGTTAAAAACTTATTAACCGGTCAATACGCTCCATGAACATAGCTCAATATATCGATCATACGCTTCTTAAGCCAACTACGACTATCCCTGACCTAAAAAAAGTGTGTGAGGAAGCCCTGGAATATAATTTTTACGCAGTATGTATTCCACCGCCATTAGTAAAAAATGCAGTGTCCCTTTTAAACAATCCTGCAAAAAGCAGCATTAAAACGGCTACCGTTATAGGATTTCCCTTTGGCTATTCTGTAGCCCGCGCCAAGCTGGCCGAAGCACAACAGGCCATACAGGATGGCGCCGATGAGCTTGATGTTGTAATTAACCTGGTGGCGCTTAAGAACAAGGCATGGCAATATCTTGAACTTGAAATGGAATCAATTGTAGAAGTGGCCCATGCCAGTAACAAACTCGTGAAGGTGATCATTGAAAGCGGCGTACTTACAGATGAAGAAATTATTAAGTGTTGCGAAATATATACAAAAACCGGTGTTGATTTTCTGAAAACCTCTACTGGTTATGCCGAAAAAGGCGCTACTATAGAAGCGGTGCAACTGATGCGGGCACACCTGCCGTCTTCTATAAAAATAAAAGCCTCAGGTGGCATCCGCACGTTTGAACAGGCTGAGCAATATATTAAGGCCGGCGCCGACCGGTTGGGTTGCAGCGCCAGTGTGGCCATCGTAAACGGACAAAAAAGTGATTCAGCGGGTTATTAATGAACCGCAGGATTCACCTGACTTTTGACCTTAAGCTTATCGCAGTAACTTGCAAGCCGAAACTTGCAACCTGCAACCTGTTCAGCTATCTTTGGCGAAGATTTTGCATTTACCCCCATAAGAGGCTCGTGCGGCTGACATTAAATGCTTATAAAAGCATGATTAATGGTAAGTTATGCGACCTTTTAAAATATGATTGCACATGAAATATATTTTCAGTAGCGTATTATTAATCCTGTCCCTGTCCCTGGTTGCCCAAACAGACTCTAATTCGGTAGTGGTTCATAAAGATCCACGCATCGATTTGCTACAGAAAAAGCAAATTCAGGTAAACGAATTAACCACCCGCGACGCCCGCCGTTTTGTGCAGGGGTATCGTATACTGGTGATGAATACCAACGACCGCAACAAGGCCACCACCGCCAAAGCAAAAATCTACCAGGAATTTCCCGAACTAAGAGCATACCTGATGTGGCAGTCACCCTTCATGAAACTGAAAGTAGGTGACTTCAAAACCCGCGAAGAAGCGGAGCCCTATCTTTCGGCCATTCAGCGCTTTTTTCCATCCGGTGTTTATATTATCCGCGACGTAATTGAAGTAAATCCTGATAAGTCGGCAGGGTTGTAATTGGGCCATAATGTAGCTGTTCCGCCTTTTCCAATTGTCTGTCTTTTTTATTACATTTGGATACACTGAAATAGTAGAGATATGTCTGTAAATTATGTTTCTGATAATAAAGGGTATACAATTGCGGTACAAATTTCCATTGAAGATTGGAAACGAATTAAAGACAAATACCCTGATGTCGATGAACTGGACGGTCCACTTCCTGAATGGCAGAAACAGTTAATTGATAACCGATTAGATGCCATTGCAAAAAACCCTGAAAGAATACGCCCCATTGATGAATTATTTGATGAATTAGACAGAGAGGATTAACGATCTGCTATGCCACATAAAGTAATGTATTTTGATGAGGTAAAGATTGATATAAAGGAAGCTAAAGATTGGTATCGAAGACAAGTGAAGGGGTTGGAGAAACGGTTTGCCCAGGATATAAAAACAGCCATTCTACGAATAAAGGAAAGACCTACAGTACACGCTATTCGCTATAAAAACATCCGTGTTGCTCATCCTGATGTCTTTCCTTACGCAATTCATTTTTATATTGACGAAAACAATCAAAGCATCGTTATAACTGCTATTGTGCATAACAGCAGAGACCCTTTCTTTTCCCAGGCCCGCTCCTAGAAAACACTTCTTAGGGACTTTCTTTCAAACTTTCAGCCTATTTTTGTGGCTATGAGCACCTTACAGCAAAAGATCCAAAACCTGGCAAAATCATACGCATCGGAGTTTATCGAAATACGTCATCATTTACATGCGCATCCTGAACTGAGCTATCAGGAATTTGAAACGTCGAAATTCGTTCAACATAAATTAACTGAATTTGGTATTCCCTTTAAAGTAATGGCCCAAACCGGCGTTGTGGGTCTGGTACAAGGAAAAAATCCCGATAAAAAAATAATCGCCCTGCGCGCCGATATGGACGCACTGCCTATTACCGAACAAAATGATATTCCCTATAAATCGCAAAACGCAGGAATTATGCACGCCTGCGGTCATGATGTTCATACTACCTGCCTGCTGGGTGCAGCCAAAATTCTGCAGGAACTGAAAAATGAATGGGAAGGAACCGTAAAACTGATCTTTCAACCCGGCGAAGAAAGAAACCCCGGCGGCGCCAGCATTCTTATTAAAGAAGGAGTACTTGAAAACCCAAAACCACAGGCCATTTACGGACTGCATGTACATCCACAACTGCAAATAGGCCAACTGAGTTTTCGCGGCGGACAGGTAATGGCAAGCGCCGATGAAATTTATATTACCATCAAAGGTAAAGGCGGACATGCAGCAGCGCCACACCTTACAGTCGATACCATACTTGTTGCATCACACCTGATCGTTAGCCTGCAGCAGATCATCAGCCGTAACAGAAATCCCCTGTCACCTTCCGTATTGTCTATCTGCTCCATTCAGGGCGGACATACCACCAACGTTATTCCCAGTGAAGTAAAACTGATGGGTACATTCAGAGCCCTCGATGAAGAATGGCGATTTAAAGCTCATGAACTCATCCGCAAACAGGCCACAGAACTGGTACACAGCATGGGCGCCGAAATAGATCTGCATATCGATGTTGGCTACCCTACTGTTTATAATAACGAAGCATTAAATTCCATTGCCCGTTCACTGGCTGAACAATACGTGGGTAAAGAAAGAATAGAAACTACCGAAGTACGTATGGGCGCCGAAGACTTTGGTTATTATACTACCCATATTCCCGGCTGCTTTTACCGGTTAGGTGTTATGAATGTGGCTAAAGGAATTACTTCAGGCGTGCACACGCCAACATTTAATATCGATGAAAGCGCTATTGAAACCGGTATGGGCATGATGGCCTGGCTGGGAAGCAAGACTGAATTTTAATTACCCCGCTACCATTTTTAATACCGGCAGCTTTTTCATAAGCAAGATCAAACCGGTTGAAATGATCAGACAGGCCAATGATATGATGGGTATACTTAACAAAGGATGAATAAAATAAAAACTCCATCCCAGCCATAAAAAAATATTCAGTATCAGAAGATGCGAAAGGTAAATGCCATAGCTATTGGCAGCAATCAGGTCCAGTATTTTTCGCAATCTGTTGCCCGGCGGGAAAGGGTTTTCTTTTACAAAGAGGTATACACAAAAAGACATGACAGCAACATTCACAGAAAGATTTTCAAGGAACTTCTCATCCATCTGCCGCTCCTTCATGGCCAGGAAATAACTGCTAAGAACCATGTAAAAAAAAGCTGCTAAAAAAAGTACCAGGAGTATAATGCGGTTTACTTTTCGTTTCGTTTTAATCAAATAATTCCCCAGCACTATATAGCCCGGAAACCCGGTAAAAAAATTAAAATCAAAATTATGTTCAAACCGCGATAAAAGAGGGTCCAGTGCAATTAAAACGATCCAGATGCTCAGGAAATAAATATATTCTTTCTCCTCAGCCTGCTTTGTCCATTTCGAAAGAATAGGAAAAGTAAGATAAAGAGACACAATCAGGTACACATACCACAGGTGCGAAGCAGTACCTTCCATAAACTGACGACCGATAAATGCCATCAGCTCGTGCGCATTTTTGGCTGATGCCAGTTCCTTCCACGAAAAAGCAAATAAGTAAACAATACTCCAGAATAAAAAAGGCAGTATAATGCGATAAAACATTTTGGAAAAGAAATGTTGCATCCGGCCATCATAGCTTTCAAGGGCAAATGAACCGCTAAGCATTATAAAGACCGGCACACACCATCGAACGGCACAGTCAAATGCCACACTTGTTAAAAAATAGCTGTTTGGTATATTTGGATACTCAAGTGATATAGTGGAAGCCACATGCAGAATGATAACTCCTATTATGGCAAATGCCCGAAGATCATTTGCCCACTGTAGTTTTTTAGAGCTCATAGAGTGATTAAATCTCAATAATTAAAATGTGGCGAAAGACACAATTCAAATATAATGTTTTTTAATCATACTCTCTCCATGTCTATGAGCCGGGATACCGGCAAAAATACTATTTAAACTCAGTTATCCGGGCCAGTTCTCCTTCTTTAAACTCCTGATAAGGTTTTATAAACTATTGGTGTGTTTCGTTATCATTGAAACAAATCGGTATAACAACTTCCTACATTGAACTCTGTGTTATAAATATCATCGTCTTCATCATTCCGCAACTCATACGTATTTACCTGCTGCACATTTTCAACCTGCATCAGCTTGTGATCTGCCGGCACTTTCGCCACATTAAGTTCTTTACCGGCAACAGCCAGTAACAGAAGCATCGCCAGTATAAGTATCAGATGTTGCATAAACGTTATTTTATGAATGACAAATTATCCTTTCTCTTTTCGCGTCACCATATCAAAAAATCCTACTAATAAAACAACCACAAACCAGGCAAGATCAAACCACTGGGATTTGGCAACAAATCCGGGCATTTTTTCAAAATCGGGTATAAATGAAATAGCAGGATACATATAGGGATATACATACAAGCGCTCCCAGTCATGAATAATAAAACCGGTTATCAATAATCCAAGCCCAATACCAACAGGCGCAATGAAATTGCGAAAGCGCAAACTGATCCAGTATTGAATAGCAGTAATTGCCAGAACAGAAAAATATATTTTGCCTATTAAAAAAAGCATTGTTTGCCAGGGAACCGGATGTTGAAAAAACGTATACTGCCTTTGAAACAGGTTCGCGAGGCACGACATAATAATGATAGTTACATTAAACAGGATAAAGCAAAACAGAATGAGGGTATGAATAACGATGAACCTTGAAAAAAATATGTCGGCAATCGTACGCGGAGAAGCATACACCTGCTTCCACGTATTGTTCCTGTAATCAATCTGAACAACCAGACTGGTAACCAGTATTACATACATCGGCAGCAGAAAAATAGTGGCAGCTTTCCAGTTAAAATTGATGATCATATTCCATGGATCATTCTTAAAGATGGGTACAAAATGCTCAGGCCGTGAAAACAACATAATACTGTGCACTATCGGTATAAAAGCAGCGCCTATGATCGTTAGCCAGAATGCTGCCGTTTTTTTACTCTTTAAAAACTCAGCTCTTGTATTTAATATAAATGAGGCAACCATGGTTATTGTGCTGTAATTTGAACAAATAAATTTTCAAGATCGTTTTGGGTAACTGCCAGCTGGTATACATCTACTCCATGCTGCACCAGCAGTTTATTTAAAGAAGCAGACTGCTCTCTGCTTTCAAAATCTACAACCAGCCTGGTACCGTTTATGTGCTTTATGGCAACATGCGATTGCAGCACCTGTTGGGCTTTCGCAGTATCATTTACTTCCAGTTCAATGGTTGACTGTTTCGATTTCAACTGCTGCAATTGCTGCAAACTTCCCTGAAACAGTAATTTCCCTTTATGAATAATACCAACATGCGTAGCCATTTTTTCTACCTCAGCCAGCAGATGGCTCGATACAAGAATGGTCTTTCCAAATTCACGGTTCAGTTGTTTGATCAGTTCACGGGTTTCGATAATGCCATTGGGATCAAGACCATTGGTAGGTTCATCGAGAATTAATATTTCAGGATCATGCAATAAAGCAATGGCAATAGCCAGCCTTTGTTTCATACCCAGGGAATAGTTCTTTACTTTTTTACCGGCAGCCTGTTGTAATCCCACGATCTCCAGCACTTCGGCAATTCTGTTTTTGCTGCACCGATAGGTTAAGCGGAATACTTCCAGATTTTCTTTACCGGTTAAATGCAAATACAAAGAAGGTTGCTCGATGAGTGAACCAAGGCGACGCAATATTTCAAGCCGGTGCGATTGAAATGGGCGGCCAAATAAGGTTATGTCACCTTCCTGTTTTTTGAGTAAGCCAAGCAGCAAGCGCAAGGTGGTTGTTTTACCGGCGCCATTGGGACCTAAAAAACCATAAATGCTTCCTGTTGGTACCTGCAGGTTCAGGTCGTTCAGAATTTTTTGATCACGCTGAAATTCAAAAAACAGGCGCCTTGTTTCGATAATGGCAGGTGTCATGGCTATTTTTTAATAACATTAATGTCTTTCAAAGTATTTCCCCGAAGTACGATCGTTGATTGGTCATCCATTTGAAGTTGCAGGTGTTTAATCTCTGCACGATTATCAATCTGGGATTTATCCGCCTGTAAATTCAACTCGTTAATAATGGTTTTGTCGGCCAGGCTCGCAGAAGAACCATCTGCCTTTACCTGCAAATGGTTAAAGAAGTTGGGTTTGCCCCATTCACCTACATTGAGGTCAGACCTCTTTGAAAGATTAACTGAACAGGAAACTGCGGTCGTTGAATCTTTTCCGCCACTTAAAAACAGTCCGGCATAAAAAGCATCGACTCTTTCTACTCCAGGCAAATACAAATTTACTGTTCGGTTAACTGCATAGCCATGTTCAAAGTCCTGCATGGTGTATGATGAATCACCCGTAATAAAAAGTGTATCGTTTAAGATGGTATACTTCAGCCGGCTTTCTTTCATTCTAAAAATTCTGATCTTTGATTCAGTTGACGGCAGAATATTACAGCGCCGTAAACCGGTTACTGATACATATTTTATGGCAGGCAAGGGATGCTCTTCAAAGCGGCCTTCCCTTATGTCCTGAAACGAGCTCACTTCACCACGTTTATATTTTGCATATAGCGTAAGATGAATAGCCGTCATCATAAGCAGGGCTGCTACAAAAAATATGAGTAATATCTTATTGCTTGTTTTCATAACTGATGTTGTTAAGTCAGTTTATTGTAATGTTTATTTATTTCTGCGTTATGCATTTTGCTTTTTGCGCTAAGCATTTTACGTGAAATGTTGTTTCTTAAATTTTTCAAACCGTGGTTTCAATTCATCGGGTTCCATGCCCAGCAGATACATGGTTCTGAAAAATTGAGGCAGATCTTTTTCAACAAAATCATTTCTGCGGTATTGCTGTGCATTCTTTACAGCCTGTGCCGAAACGAAGTAGCCGATGCCACGCTGGTTATAAATAATTTCCTGCTGTTGTAAAAATTCATAGGTGCGCATTACAGTATTGGGATTTACCTCCAGTTGCACCGCCAGCTCGCGTACAGATGGAATTCGCTCTTCTGTCTTCCATTCTTTTAACAGGATCTTCTCGCACACATAATCGGCAATTTGTAAGTATATAGCCTGCGATTCGCGGAATTGCATAATTGTTATTTTAAGCGTTAACTTCTTTTTCTTTCAAACGGAAATAAGTAGCTACCCACATTACGGGAGCTAAGGAGTATTTAAAAAGAAAAAGGCAAATAGAATTCAGCCATTCGGGTAACCGTATAGCCAGATCACCTTTGTCGCCATTAAAAACCCTGTACACACTAAAAGGTTCAAAAAAGGCTCCGTAGGGCATGAACAGGCTAATCACTTTATGAACAAAAAATACAAAAGCTAAAAAAATGACCAGCACCGAAACCATGGTTTTAATAAAATTGTATTTCACAAAATATACCGACCCTAACAGATACATAGATTGCACGCCAATGCAGGCAAGCATAATATACAGATAGAGATTCTCACCCATATCGGGAGGCGCTACAAAAACATTAACAACTTTTGAAGTAAAGCCATAGTCTGCTTTAGTATAGTGCCCCGTTTCTGCAGCAATAGTGCTGATCCATTTAACTATGGCATAATCAACCACGTAATAAACAAGAGTATAACTTACAAAAAACAGGACCAGACTAAATAAAATGCCGGTAAGCAATTTCTCGAAGGCCGATGCAGGCAGCATTAAAAAGTGAATAGCGCTTGCCCCTTCATTAAGATCAGCAAACATTAAACTGGCAAATAAGCAGCCGATTAAATTAAATCCCACATAATAGGTAACCATCTGTATATTTTCACCCATCGGGTTGTCGCGTGTAATAAGTATCAAAAACGAATACCATAAAATGAGTAAGCCACCTATTGCGCCGAGTGATAACAGATACTTTTTTTTATTTTCATTCCAGTGTTTACTGGTATATAATACCCAACGGTTAAAATCGAAAAAAGAATTCATAGCAATTGTTTAAGCGTTAAATACAGAATGAATGGCGTTGCCGTTAAGAATAATGGCCTTGTATAATAATTCAAGGTCCAGTTTACTTTCTTCACCGGTAACGTTGCGTGTAATAACTGCACTGCCCCGTAAAGATGCTTCACGATGCAAAGCCTGTTTTATTTCTTCATTATCAAAAGAAATATGGAACGACAGTTTACGTGTGATGTTCTCAACTGTTTGATCAAATAAGATCTTCCCTTCATCAATAATAGTAATGCGATCGATCAGGTTCTCCAGATCTTTCACCTGGTGGGTACTGATAACAATACATTTCGTTTCATCAATACAACCGGCCATTACTTTACGAAACTGGCTTTTACTCATAATGTCTAACCCATTGGTAGGTTCATCCATCAGCAGCACCGATGTATTACAGGCAAGCCCAAAACTGATAAGCACTTTCTTCTTCTGCCCATAACTCATTTTTTGCAGTGTATTAGAACGGGGAATATCAAACTCAGTGATATAACGGTTAAACTGATCGTCATTGAATTTGGGGTAAAAAGGGGCGTGATATTTAACCAGGTGTTCTATAGGTATGTCGGGCAGAAAAAATTCTTCGGGTACCATGAAGATATCTTGCAGAAAAGCAGGTTGTCTTTTTTCCGGTGCAAAACCCAGTACGTTTACCGAACCTTCATCAGGGAATAACAATCCCGCCATATTCTTTAACAGCGTAGACTTACCGGTACCATTTTTTCCCAGCAATCCGTAAATATGACCAGGCTGTAACTGAAGATTCAATCCGGTAAATACCTTTTTGCGGCGATACCCAAAGTGCAGGTTTTGGATCTGTATCATGCTTGGCGTTTTAGTGTACTAGTTTAATAGTACACACAAACATAAAAGCTTTTTCCGGAATTCACAATATTTTATTTTTTAAATAGTGCCCGAATTACGGACTGATGGATAAATGACCTGATGAATGGCCGTTCGATCCTATAGCTATTAAATTCGCTTAGAGTTCTTACGGTTATGGGAGGTTATAGGCGAGTTATAGGCGAGTTACAAGCGAATTTACAGTTGATTTACAGGCATTTAGTTATACTTTGTTGGGTACTCGTTGCCCCTTTGTTGGGTATTTATTGGGTCTTCCATAGGGAAATACCCAACAAATACCCAACAAATACCCAATAAATACCTAACAAAGACCAAAGAAGGTATTAACAAACTAAAGTTCAGGTATCGTTAGCCTTATGAAGTCACATACTTTGTTGAACTTGATTATGAGTGTTTTGGTTATATCTTTTTTATGTCTGGTTTATACCTTGTTTACCAAATTGGCAATCTGTCATAGAGTAAGTATAACTAAAACATAAACAAAACATAAACGAAGCAATGAGTTGGTCTCTTAATAGACCTTGTTCGTGAATGATCCATACATTAGCCGTAATTTATTCGGAACAGCTTCGGGCATGTCCGAAGCTGCCCTAAACAAATCCCGAAGAAAGTACGGCTAATGTATAGATCAGGTAATAGCAAATGTGCTCAGCGAAGTAATTTTTTCTATGAAAAGTTTTTCACATATAACAGAAACAAGCTTACCGGTCCTTAATATCAGGCAGAAATTGATTGAAAAACGGGTAAATCGGTTGTAAAACCACTTTTTCAAAGGATACCTATTTAAAGCCCTGTTATTTAATCTGATACCATGACTGAAGTTAGCTGGTGCCGTGATCCAGGTATGTTGCCGCTTATCGCTTTTCCCGTAAATTGCGCGCCAATTGTTGATTAAAAAGTAAATATGAAAAAAGAACTGCGAAAGGAATCAGCATTAGAGTACCATGCCAAAGGACGACCTGGCAAAATTGAAGTGATCCCGACCAAAGAAGCAAAAACACAACGCGATCTGTCGCTCGCCTACTCTCCCGGAGTTGCAGAACCCTGTCTTGAAATACACGCCAATCCGGAATCTGTTTATAAATACACCGCCAAAGGAAATCTGGTAGCTGTTATCAGCAATGGTACAGCCGTATTGGGCTTAGGCGATATCGGCCCTGAAGCGGGTAAACCTGTTATGGAAGGAAAAGGTGTACTGTTTAAAATATTTGCCGACATCGACGTATTCGATATTGAAATAAATGAAAAAGACCCCGAGAAATTCGTTCAGATCGTAAAAGCACTTGAACCAACTTTCGGTGGTATTAATCTGGAAGATATTAAAGCGCCTGAGTGTTTTTACATTGAGCAGAACCTGAAAGCGCAGATGAAGATCCCCGTTATGCACGACGATCAGCATGGTACTGCCATTATCAGCGCTGCTGCCTTGTTGAATGCACTGGAAATTCAAAAGAAAAAAATTGATAAAGCCCGTTTTGTGGTAAATGGCGCCGGTGCTGCCGCCATTGCCTGTATTAAATTATATGAAGCGCTGGGGGCCAAACGCGAGAACTTTTTGGTGTTTGACAGTAAAGGGTTGATCCATGAAAGCCGCACTGATCTTGA
>Ga0068855_100001758_pt1 | contig 27060 bp, 28 predicted proteins | sample KBSCornC52_FD_66592 | JGI IMG/M metagenome (GOLD analysis project Ga0068855, IMG submission 66592) | Corn rhizosphere microbial communities from Kellogg Biological Station, Michigan, USA - KBS Corn C5-2 | ecosystem: Host-associated > Plants > Roots > Rhizosphere > Soil ... | reverse complement strand
CCGGTGCGTTTGGCACTGCCGCCGTGCTGCTGGCGGCGGCTATGGGCGCGGGCCGGGTGATCGCCGCCGGGCGTAATCAAACTGCGCTCGATGCGTTGGCGCGTGTTGGAGGCTCGCGCGTTTTTCCCGTTTGTTTGAAGGGAGATATACAGGCCGACGCACGCGTCCTACGCGAGGCCGGCGGCGGTGGAGCGCAGATGGCCTTCGATATGGTCGGTCGCGCCCGAGATCCCAATGCAACGCTCGCCGCGCTGCACAGCTTGAGTCGGGGCGGCCGCTTAGTGCTCATGGGGAGCATGGCGACCGAGCTGCCAATTCCGTACGGCGTCGTGATGCTCAACAACCTCGAGATTCTCGGCCAGTTCATGTACCCGGCCAACGCCTACAGCCGCCTGTTGGATCTCGTGCGCAGCGGTCAGCTGGATATCACGCCGATCCGGGCTCGCATTTACCGGTTACCCGACCTGCACGAGGCAATGGAAGCCGCCGCCGATGCCGGGAATGTGCAATGCGTGGTCATGCAGCCATAGTTGGTAGGGGCGCACTCACCCGCCGAAGGTGAGTGCGCCGTGCTCGTCGCGTTCTGTCAATAATCCCAATTGCGGTCGAACAAATCCGACATGACGCTCACGCCCTTGTCGCAAGCGTGGTTGAGACAGGGCAGGCGGAAGCCTGCTTCCAGCGACTTCAGCCAGCAATTTGTTTCTCGATGGAGGTGAAAAATACTCAGCCGTCATAGTGACACAGTTCGCTTGATCGGCGTACCTCCTTTGCTATCGTGTTCGGGAGTCGAGTTTCCAGGAGGGGGTTGCATCTTCGAAGGGCCGATACAGGAGAGCGCCGTGCGAGCTTCGCCGACCAAACATTATCTCGTCGTGTCTGATTTCGATCAGACACTGAGTTTCAACGATTCCGGCCACGTTCTGGCCGAGCTGCTCGGCGTACACGACTTCGAGCGCAAGGTCGCGGGGTTGGGCCAAAGCAACCTGGTGCAACAGGGCGGCGAGCTGGCCTACTTGATCCGGCACGATCCCGATTTTCGAGGTGTGCGTCGCGAGCACCTCATCGAGGCGGGCCGCCGTGTGCGCCTGAAGCTGGCCTTGCCTTCATTGGTACAATTCCTGGAGCGCGGGCTGGAGGGTTGTCGCTTCTCGTTCTACGTAGTCTCCGCCGCCCCGCGCGAGGTCGTGGTCTCCGCCCTCGCAGGGATCGTGCCTCCGGATCACATTTACGGTACCGAGTTCGACTATGACTCGCAGTCGGGCGAAGTGCGGGCGATCATGCGCGTACGCGCCGGTTACGGGAAGGTCGCCGCTCTGGAGGAGTTGGAACAACGCCTCGGCGTCGTGACCGACCGCGTCATCTATGTCGGCGACGGCAGCTCCGATGTGCACGTGATGTTGCACGTCAATCACGGTGATGGCTTTACCATAGCCGTCTCGGAGAATCGGCAGCTAGCCCGCATCGCCAAAACTACGGTGCTGAGTGACAATGCCTGCAGTGTCCTGGTTCCCATGCTCCACCAGGTGTTGGGAATGCGGACGCCGCAGATTCGCTCGCTGTTCGAATCGCACGGGCTCATGCTGCACGACTGGGAAAGGGCGCGCACCGAGCGCGTCATGATTGTGGAAGCGCCACCGGTACCGGTGGCCGCGCTGGGCTAGTCGTGCCCAGCGCCATGGATTGACTGGAGATAAGGTGTGACACAGATTCTGGGTTGGATCGCCACGGCCGTGTTCGTCGGATCCTACTTCTTCTCACGGCCGGCGACGCTGCGCGCGATGCAGATGGCCGGTGCGTTGTTGTGGATCGTTTACGGCGTGCTGATCGATGCACTACCGGTCATCGCGGCCAACGTGCTCGTGTTTTCCGCGGCTGCTTGGACCGCCTTCGGCCGGTCCAAGGCGATCAATCAACCCGGTAGAACTGCCTGATGAGGAAGTAGAACAGGGCCGGGTCGGGTTCCGCGCCGCTATTGCGGGCGATCTCTTGGATATAGCCCTGGGTCTGCGACTGGAGCATATCGGCGACGTCACCGAATATCGCGCTGGCCGACTTGGCGTCGTCATCGACAGTCAGAACGCCATGAAAGCCGCCCGTGAGTTGAGTCGCCTCGCGAGTGTACAAATCTGCGCTGTAGAAATAAAAACGTGCCATAGAGAGTCATTCCATAAAACGTGAGCGGTGGCGGTCACTCGGGTAGCGACAATCTGAACTCGCGCCCCCCGATGGACAAGCGTTTCCAGTGCGGCAGGATTGCGCTGAAGTTCCCCGCCTCCAGATCGCGACGCACAGGGTCCCAGGAGGCCGCGGACTGCTGGATGTAGAGCGTCCCGATCAGAGTCCATCGGCTATCACGGCGTTGATACACAGTACCGCCGTTGCGCGCAAGGATTGCGAATTCGTCGACGCCGTCGCCGTCGAGATCCACATACAGACCCGCCGATTCCTGCAGCGACTTCAGTGGGTATGGGAGCGAGCCGCCCGCCTTGCCCAGATCCTCGACTACGCGGGCAGCCAACTCCGGCTCCATGGAGCGGCCCGTGGGATATACGGCCAGCTGGGCCAAGAGCTGTTCGACGCTGACCTGTGGACGTGGGGGTCCCCATCGTGTTTGCTGCGCTAGAGCGGCATTTGCAGCGCTACGGATCGCTTCCGCGTCAGGATGGTCCTGGAGCGCTGCCAATTTGCGCAACTTGTCCAGACCGTAACGACCGGCCTCGAAGCGCAGATATTCAAACGGCGTGCGATACATTTCCTGTGGCCCGACGTCATCGTGCGCGTGTGCCAAAGCCATTCGATACTGGCTCTCGGCAGCCAGCCGGTAGGGCGACAACATGGGCGTCAAGCACGCAATGATCGCTGCGATCAGCACGACTGCCACAGCGACATTGACCCGTGATATGAGACCCAGCCACGCACCGCGCTGGAGAGCGGCGATCGCGTAACCCACAGCGTAGAGCAAGGCGGCACCTGCCACCAGGAACGCCCATACCCGATCAACCGTCAATCCATAGTGCGCCGCGCGGACGATCAAGGCATATAACCCCGTGATTGCAACAATCACGGTGAGCGGCACTACGAGCCGCAGCAGCAGTCCAATCCACCGAGGATAGGGCTGCGGCACCGAGCCGTCGCGGTAGGCGGCATTGAGCAGCAGCACCTCGATTGCCACGAGCCACAACAACCATGTCGCGCTGATGGCATGTTTGCCCAGGAAGACCAAGCCCGGCAACTTGATGACCAGCGCGAAGGTGAAGACCGCAAGCAGCAGTGCGGTCATCAACCCCAGCCATTTGAGCACACCCAGGATCTGCTCCAGTACCACACTGGTCAGACGCTCGATCGACCCGATGAGATGTAGAGCGGTTCCGAAGGCGAGCGCGGTGACCGGGTAGATGAACAGGGGCTGCCGGAACAGCTCGCGGAAATAGGCGATCCCGAGCATGTAGAACAGTTGCTGCCACAGGAATAGCAGCAACCAGAAGAGAGCCGTGAAAGCTGCCGCTTCCGCGAGCATGAGGACGTTACGCCACGCAAGGCTGAACAACAGGTCGTAGGGTGGCGCCCAGCGTCCGGTCTGGAGCCTGACCTGCAGGAAAGGCAGCAGATGCAGCCACAACACGGTCAGCACGAATGCGAATGGAAAGTAGCCCCATGGACTTTTACAATCCATACCCGTCACACAGTTACCTGCTGCGACGACTGACCCGCCGTAGTGCGAGCCGAAATAGCCAAAACCGGCCGCAATAGCCAACAACATCGTCCACTGGATGCCGCGCCGGGCGTGTGCTGACAACAGCTGGGCGGTCAGCGGAAGAAACAACGCCACGCAGTACAGGGCCACCAGCCAGGCCGGATCCGTGGCCGGCCAATGCGCCGCCTCGATCGCGCTGTGCAGCCAGTAGAAGGTCCAGCCTTGTACAACCGCGGCGATCAGGATCACCGGCAAGGTCACGCTCCCTGCCGACCGGCTCGAGTTGTTTTCTTCCACGCGTCCCTCGCTTTGGCTAAAGCTTCGTCAGCATATGCCGACAGGCGCTCGGGTGCGAGGCCTATAGTTCCAGCCGGGTCATGGGCCCATGCTGCAGGGTGTTACTCACCACTTGAGGGAGCGAGCATGAACGCTGTTTCAACTGCAACCGCAGCTGCACTGCTGGCTGCCGCCGCAACCGTGGCGGTTGCCCAGACGCCGACACAGACGCCGGCACAGGCGGATCCCAGTTCGGCCTCCAGCCCACATCAGCGCCAGGCCACCCACTCGGGTACTGACGAGGCTACGACAACCGAGGGAGCCAACCCGAGCTCCGCCTCCAGCCCGCATCAACATCAAGCGATGCGAGATGCCTCCAAGGCGGATACCGACAAGGCCATGACCGCGGGAGCGACTCCCGAGACTTTCGTCAAGGAAGCGGCGCTCGACGGCCTGACCGAGGTGGAGTTGGCCAAGGTCGCTCTCAAGAAGTCGAAAAACGACGAGGTCAAACAGTTCGCGCAGAAGATGAGCCAGGATCATAGTCAGGCGAACGAGCAGTTGACCTCGATCGCGAAATCCAAGGGCCTCTCGGTGCCGACCAAGCTCGATGCGAAGCACGAAGCCATGGTGACGATGCTGAGCGCCAAGTCGGGCGCCGCTTTTGACAAGGCGTACGCCGACCACATGGCGAAGGATCATAGCAAGGCCGTGGCGCTGTTCGAATCGGCGTCGAAATCGAGCGACCCGGAACTCGCCGCGTTCGCCCAGAAGACCCTGCCGACACTGCAGGAGCATAAGCAGCTCGCCGACAACCTCCGGGCCAACACCGGCACTCGGACCGCGAGCGCTGACGGCTCCAAGTCGGAGTAGTCTTCGAATGTTTCCTTGCGTGCGGCGGCGCCTGTAGAGGGGCCGCCGCCGTCAGGCTGTGACCACGGCCGGCGTGGGTGTGGTCGGCGCCCGCGAGCCGCTCGGCCTATCGAGCCATTCGACGAGCGGCTCCCATTGCTCCACATCGGCGGCGGCAAGGTAGCTCTTCATCTCGTGCACACCGATGCCGAGCTCCGCGGCGCGCACATAGTTCTGCGAATCCCGGATCGTTGCCACGATGGGAATGCCCAGCGTTTGCAGGAAACGGATCAATGTCTGGTAGGTGAGCGTGTTGCGGCGGATGCGATTGGCGATCACCCCGATGCGATCGTCCTCACGGCGCACTTTCGCCACCAGCAACAGGTCCCGGATACAACGGGAGCAGGCGTGGATGTCGATGTCGGACGGCAACACCGGAACGAGAATCTTGTCCGCGTCCTTCGTGAGGTCCGGCATTTCGCGCGGCTCGATCGCGGCGGGCGTGTCGACAATCACATGACTGGAGTTATCGGGAATCCGCAGTTGGAAAGTCCGAGTGGTGCGGCCGTCCGCTTTCTCGAAGGCTGCAATACCGTAGACCGGCGGCTGTGGCGGTTGACGTTTGCGCACCCAACGGATGGACGAGCCCTGCGGATCGAAATCCATGAGGACCGGTGACTCCTGGCGAGAGGCGAAGTAGCTCGCCAGGTTGATTGCGATGGTCGTCTTGCCTGAGCCCCCTTTGGGATTCATGACGACGATGCGCTTCATTTTTTGAAAAATGCGCTCTTGGATAGGTTGCACGCAGCGTACGCGTAGCGTGGCAGCTACCGCAAGGTGACGTCACGCACTGTTAACTCGGACATGCCAGGTTGTGAGCCAATACCGCCGCGGTGTGTACGAACAACAGTCCCGGGACCCGCGGCGGTACGGACACTCGCGCCGACTGTGAGATCGAGCACGCCGTCTCCGGCGAGGCGTGCGTAGAGTCAAATGCAGATGGAAATCTTCTTGAACCTCTGGGATGAGCTCGACGATCTGGCTGGCGCCTGTCGCCACATCGCGACGTCTACCGCCATCGAGCTGGCCTACGTGGCCCGTCCCTTCGCAACTGTGCTAGTCACCACCGCAGCCGCCTCCCTGGCCTGGTTTACCAGGCTCTGGCACTCGGTCTGACCCTGGCGGCGGTGTGACCCTGGCGGTTTGACCCGGGGGGCCGTAAAAGCCACACACCCCCCTCGCCCGATCATGCCGCCCAGCGCGACCTTGCATCGCAAGGGTGCGCGTTGGTGCTTGAAAATTCGCTATCGGGTCCCATCATCGCTCCCCTCCGACAGGGCAGAAAAAACGGAAGGGCAGCATGACAACCATAGAACAGACCCCGATGGCCAAGGACAAGCAGACACACGGCTTCCAGGCGGAAGTGCGCGAGTTGCTGCAGCTCATGATTCACTCCTTGTACAGCCACAAGGAGATTTTCCTGCGCGAGCTCATCTCGAACGCCTCTGACGCGAACGATCGGCTGCGTTTTGCCGCGATCGCGGAGCCCGCGCTTGCTGAGAAGGACCCGGATCTACAGATCACTGTGGAGGGTGATCCCAAGGCAGGCACCGTTACGATTCGTGATAACGGCATAGGTATGACGCGCGAGGAAGCCACCGCGAACCTCGGCACCATCGCCCGCTCGGGAACGGCGCAGTTCTTCCGCTCGCTCTCGGGAGACCAGCAGAAGGCCTCGCAGCTGATCGGGCAATTCGGTGTGGGCTTCTATTCGGCGTTCATTGTGGCCGATCGTGTGGAGGTCGAAACACGCAAGGCCGGTACGCCGGAGGAAGAGGGCGTCCATTGGGAGTCGCGCGCTGACGGTGAGTTCACTGTGGAAACCATCCAACGTGCCGAGCGCGGCACGACAGTGAGGCTCCACTTGAAGGAGGACGCGAAGGAGTTTGCCGACCCGTATCGCCTGCGTTCCCTGATCAGGCGCTATTCCGATCACATCGGTTTTCCGGTTCGCATGCGCAAAGAAGGTGAAGCCTCGCTCGAATACGAGACGGTCAACCAGGCCAAGGCGCTTTGGACTCTGCCCCGCTCCGAGATAAAGGACGAGGAGTACAAGGAGTTCTATCAGCATCTCGCCCACGACTTCACCGAGCCGCTCATCTGGAGCCACAACAAAGTCGAGGGCAAGCGCGAATACACCAGTTTGCTCTATATCCCCGGCCGCGCCCCTTTCGATCTGTGGCAGCGCGATGCCGCCCGTGGCGTGAAGCTCTATGTCCGCCGCGTCTTCATCATGGACGACGCTGAGCAGTTTTTGCCGCTCTATCTGCGTTTCGTCAAGGGCGTGGTGGATTCCAACGATCTGCCCCTGAACGTCTCCCGCGAGCTTCTGCAGCAGGAGCCTGAAGTCGAAGCCATCCGCAGCGGCCTCACCAAGCGCGTGCTGGATATGCTTACCCGGATCGCCAAGGACGAGCCGGAGAAATACAAGTCCTTCTGGAAGGAATTCGGCAACGTCATCAAGGAGGGCGTTGGTCAGGACCATGCCAATCGCGCCACACTTCTGTCACTCCTGCGCTTCGCGAGCACGAACGAGGCCAACAACGACCCGACTGTGAGCTTCGCGCAGTACGTGGAGCGCATGAAGCCGGGACAGGACCGTATCTACTATGTCATTGCCGACAGCGTCGATGCCGCGCGTGCTAGCCCGTATATCGAGCGTCTGAAGGAACGCGGCCTGGAGGTGCTCCTGCTCGCCGAGCGGATCGACGAATGGGTGATGGGTCAGATTGATGAGTTCGAAGGCAAGCGCCTGAAAGACGCAGCCCGTGGGGATCTCGACCTCGGAGCCCTCGAAACGGAGGAGGACAAGAAGCAGCGCGATGAGGAGCTGAAGGAGAACAAAGGGCTGCTCAAACGCGTCAAGGACGCCGTGGGCGAGCGTATTCAGGAGGTGCGTGTCAGCTCACGCCTGAAGGATTCGCCGTCCTGTCTGGCCTTGGGCGAGCATGACATGGGGGCTAACATGCGGCGCATCCTGTCAGCCACGGGCCAGAAAGTGCCCGAATCCAAGCCCACGCTAGAGCTTAATGTCGGCCATCCGTTAGTCAAATACCTCGAGAACGTCGCGGACGAGGAGCAATTCAAGGAGTTCGCCCAGGTGCTTTATGAGCAGGCGGCGCTCGCCGAAGGCACTCAACTCTCCAATCCGGCGGAGTACGTGCAACGGCTCAATCGGTTGCTGGTGCGACTCGCGGGTGTGCAGCCCAATGCGCCGGCCTGAGTCGCCATAAAACAAAAACCCGACAGGAGCGGTTCGCACGCTCCTTGTCGGGTTCTGTCAGGCCCTGTCGTCGGGCGCTGTCAGGAAGCCGTTTCCTTACGAGTTGACCATCGCCTTCAGGCTCTTCAAGGGCATCACGCGGACCTTCTTGCTCGCGGGCTTGGCCTTGAACATCATCTTCTCGCCAGTGAAGGGATTGACACCTTCACGCGCCTTGGTGGCAGGCTTCTTGACGACCTTCATCTTCAGCAGACCGGGCAGGGTGAACAGGCCATTACCGCGCAGGCTCTTCTTGATGATTCCGCCAAGAGAGTCGAAAACACCTCCGACCTGCTTGCGTGAGAGCCCAGTGTCTTTGGAAATCTGAGTCAGGACTTCCGACTTTGTCGGTGCGCCACCCTTTTTCGCCATATTGCGCTACTCCTCGAATTTTGTGAGCGTGAAACGCGGGGTTTTTGTTGCCGCGTCGAGAGAATCGGCGCGGAAAATAGCACATGCGTAGACTATCGCAAGGCTTTTTTCACTCCCAACGACGCTGGAAATGCCTTTTTTTCAAGCATTTCGCGCCTGTCACCCGCGTGTGCGCGCCTCAGCGCGACCGTTAGCATGCGTGTTTTGTGATCGCTGAGTGATGCTCGGCGCGTTCCTCGGATGCCGCGTTAGACCCTGAAAATCCAGCAAAAAAGCGTCATATGGCGTTGCTGACGTCGCAAAAAAACAGGCAGCGGCGCTGCCGCCCGCGCGCCGACAAGGTTTCGCGTTAGGACCAATGGGTAGGTAGCAGAGATCTCAGTCGGGTGCGCCGAGTCGCGCGATCAGCTCGGATGCGCGTGAGGCAACTCCGTGTACGGTCACATCCTTGTCCCGACTCCTGGCGCCTCTTGTCAGGGCGATCGAACTGCGTGGCACGGCCATAGCATCGGCCAAAATGCGTAGCAGACGCTCGTTCGCGGCACCGTCGACGGGTGGAGATGACACTCTTACTCGCAGACGCCCTGCGTACACGCCTTCGATCCCTTCACGGCTCGCGCGAGGCTGTATGCGCAGGCGCAGCAACAGGTCCGCACCGCGGACGGCATACCAAACAGGCTGATCCGCGGTCAATGAAGGAGGATCAAAATCGCCTGAATGGCGATACACGCCCACAACGGCGAGAGATCGAGCCCGGCCACGGAGGGAATCAGGCGCCGGATCGGTCGTAACACCGGCTCACAGACCGTCGCGAGCACCGATTGCATTGGCGAATAGCCGCCCGGGGCGATGAGACCGAGCAGCGCGTAGAGGACGATCGCGTAGAAATACGTCCATAACAACGTGCTCGCGATTTCCAGGGCCACTCGCTCCACCCAGTAGAACGGCGACCCAAAGGTCATTCCCCGCAGCGCTGAGACGACCGCGACATCGACGATCGCCACGATGAGCACCGCAACCACAGAGGCGGTATCCACCTTGCCGATGGGAGGCAGAATGCGGCGCAGTGGCAGGATCAGCGGATTCGTCAGCCGTACGATTGCCTGACACAGCGGATTGCGGAAGTCCGCGCGGGTCCACTGCAGGAGCAGTCGCGCGAGCACGACAAACAGAGCCAGGGACAGCAGCGTGTCGACAATGTAGATGACTGCACTCATGAAGTTTCCGCTCGCGCATCCGACCATCGAAAATTCGATGGCAGGCTATGATAATGCCGTAGCGGCGTTAACTTGAGTGCGAAACGCTGAAATAGTGCATGCAGAACAGCTGCGACGCTCAGGAGCCGAATTGGGTGGCGAGCTCCTGGCTACGGCGCGTCGCGGCGTCGAGGGCGCGTAAAACGATACCGCGCAAATCGGCGGCCTCCATCGCACGCAGCGCCGCCTCGGTCGTTCCGCCCTTCGATGTCACTTCCGCTCGCAAACGCGCGAGATCTCCGTCGCTGGAGTTCGCGAGCAACCCCGCTCCATGAAGTGTCGCGATGGCCAGGCGGCGCGCGGCTTCCGGCTCCAGGCCGAGCTGGCAGGCCGCTTGCGCCATCAGCTCGGCGAGCAGGAAGAAATAGGCCGGGCCGCTGCCCGACAGCGCCGTAACGACGTCGATCGCATCCTCGTTCGGCACCCAAACAACTTCACCAACCGCCAGCATGACGCGCTCGGCGGCGGCGCGATGAGTGGGACCAACGTGCGCCGGAGCATACAGCCCCGTGACACCCGCTCCCACGAGTGCCGGCCTATTGGGCATGGCGCGCACCACAGGGACTCCAGGGCCGCACCAGCCTTCCAGGGCGGAAGCACGGATCCCCGCGGCGACCGACAGCACAATCGGTTGATTGCGCTTCAGGATCGGCTGGAGAGACGCCAGCACGTTGGCTGCGTCCTGCGGTTTTACCGCCAGCACGATCAGCTCCGCATTCGCAACGGCGGCCAGGTTATCGGCCGTGGCGGTGATTCCGAGGTCGCGAGCCAGTGCCTGGCGCGCAGACTCGACGCTTTCGCCGACCGAGATCTGTTCCGGACGGGTCCCACGGCGCAAAAGACCGCCGATGAGCGCCCGCCCCATGTTGCCACCACCGAGGAATGCCAACTGCATTTTGAAGCGACCCCGTACATATGTCGGCGCTGCGCGCCGGAAGAGCGAGCCTACCTCAAGGTCGAGTGGCTCTGAGCTTATTCGAACCGTTAGAGCTACGCCGGCTAAACAGTTTTCACGTTACGTCGCGGGGGCCCGGGGCGGTCGGGGCGTGGCGACGCGCGGTCCAAACAACGCGGTGCCAACGCGCACCATAGTGGCGCCTTCCTGGATTGCAGCCTCCAGATCCCCGCTCATTCCCATCGACAGGGTATCGAGCCCCAGCCCGCGGGCATTGAGCTCCTCCAGGGCGAGACGCACTTTGCGAAACCAATGTCGTTGCCGCTGCGGATCCTCTGCCGGCGGAGGCAGACACATCAGGCCCCTCAGTTTCAGTCGCGGCAGTGCGGCAACGGCCGTCGCAAGCGCGGGCAGCTCCGCCAGATCCACGCCGCCCTTGGTTTCTTCAGCTGCGACATTCACCTGGAGGCATACGTTGAGTGGGGGCGCGTAGTAGGGCCGCTGTTCGGCGAGCCGCTCGGCGACTTTCAAACGATCCACCGCGTGTACCCACGCAAAGGCTTCCGCCACCGGGCGTGTCTTGTTGGACTGCACTCGCCCGATGAAATGCCACGTCAGCGCCTGGGGCGCCTCCACAGCCGCGATCTTTTCCAAGGCCTCCTGCAGGTAACTTTCACCAAAGTCCCGAATGCCGGCCAAGGCACCCGCCGTGACGACGGACGCCGGCTGGCCCTTGGTGACCCCCAGGAGTGTGATGGAGTCGACACACCGCCCGGCCTGCCGGGCAGCCATTTCCATCCGCTTACGCACTTGGTCTAAGCGTTCCGGCAAATTCTGCGGACCCATTAACATATTGGACGTAGAACCCCTCCGCTATACTGCCCAGCACTGCAAGGGAGCCGCTGCGCGCCTTGCCTGAGGGCGCGGCAAGCCCATCTTTGGTCGCCCCACCTGGAGCCTTGAATGGCCGTCGATATAGCGCAACTCCTGGCGTTCGCTGTCAAGAACAACGCCTCCGACCTGCATCTGTCCTCAGGAGTGCCGCCGATGATTCGCGTCGACGGCGACATGAAGCGCATCAACATGCCGCCCTTGTCGCACAAAGAAGTGCACAGCATGGTGTACGACATCATGAACGACAAGCAGCGCAAGGCCTACGAGGAGTTCTTCGAGACCGACTTTTCCTTCGAGATTCCCAAGCTGGCACGTTTTCGGGTCAACGCCTTCAACCAGAACCGTGGTGCCGGCGCGGTATTCCGCAACATCCCCTCGGTGATTCTCTCGCTGGACGATCTCGCCTCGCCGAAGATCTTCCGCGACCTGTGCATGTTGCCCCGCGGCCTGGTCCTCGTCACCGGTCCGACCGGCTCGGGCAAGTCGACGACACTGGCCGGCATGGTCAATCACTGCAACGACAATCGCCCCGATCACATCATCACCATCGAGGATCCGATCGAGTTCGTGCACGAATCCAAGCGGTGTCTGGTCAACCAGCGTGAAGTCCACCGCGACACGCTCGGCTTCACGGAGGCGCTGCGCTCGGCGTTGCGCGAGGATCCTGATGTCATTCTAGTCGGCGAAATGCGCGACCTCGAGACTATCCGCCTCGCACTGACTGCCGCGGAGACCGGGCACCTGGTGTTCGGCACGCTGCATACCAGCTCCGCGGCCAAAACCATCGACCGTATCGTCGACGTGTTCCCGGCCGCTGAAAAAGACATGGTCCGCTCGATGCTCTCGGAGTCCTTGCGCGCTGTCATCTCGCAGACGTTGTTGAAGCGCAACGGGGGTGGCCGAGTGGCGGCCCACGAAATCATGATCGGGACACCTGCGATCCGTAACCTGATCCGCGAAGGAAAGATCGCCCAGATGTACTCGTCCATCCAGACAGGGCAGGCCGCCGGGATGCAAACCCTCGACCAGTGCCTGACGGAACTGGTTGCCAAGGGCGTCGTCAGCAAGGAAGAAGCGCGCTACAAGGCGCAGAACAAGGACGCGTTGTAGCATGGATCGCGATCAAGCTATCAAGCTGATGCAGGACCTGCTGCGGCGCGTGACCGAGAAGAAAGCGTCGGACCTGTTCGTCACGGCCGGATTTCCTCCCGCTATCAAGATCGATGGTGAGATTCGTCCGCAAAGCGAGCGCGCGCTCACGAGCGAGCAGTCGGCCACACTGGTGCGCGCGATCATGAACGATCGCCAGACCAAGGAATTCGACGCCTCGAAGGAGTGTAACTTTGCGATCGCGCCACCGGGTATCGGACGGTTTCGCGTCAGTGCGTTCGTCCAACAAGGTCAGGTCGGCTGCGTCATCCGCCTGATCAATGCCAAGATACCAACCTTCGAGGAGCTCGACCTGCCGCCGATCCTCAAGGAGGTCGTGCTCACCAAGCGCGGTCTCGCGATCATCGTGGGCGGCACCGGCTCCGGCAAGTCCACTACTTTGGCCGCCATGGTCGGCTATCGCAACGAGAAGACCCGCGGTCACATCGTGACCATCGAGGACCCGGTCGAATACGTGCATCAACACAAGGGCTGCGTGATCACGCACCGTGAGGTGGGAGTCGATACGGATTCCTGGCAGGCGGCGCTGAAGAACACCCTGCGCCAGGCGCCCGATGTCATTCTCATCGGTGAGATCCGGGATCGCGAGACCATGGAGTACGGGATTCAGTTCTCCGAGACGGGCCACCTGGTGTTGGCCACACTGCACGCCAACAGTGCCAACCAGGCGCTCGACCGTGTCATCAACTTCTTCCCCGATGAGCGGCGCGAGCAGCTCTTGATGGACCTGTCGCTGAACGTGCGTGCGCTGATCTCCCAGCGGCTCATTCCACGCGAATCCGGCGCGGGCCGCATCGCCTCCATGGAAATCATGCTCAACTCGCCGTTGATCCAGGACCTCATCTTCAAGGGCGAGGTCGCGAAGATCAAGGAAGTCATGTCGCGGTCCACGCGCCTGGGTATGAAGACCTTCGACCAGTCGCTCTACGAATTGTACGAGACCGGCTTCATTTCCTACGAGGATGCCCTGCGCAACGCGGATTCCAAGAACGAGCTGCGCCTGCGCATCAAGCTCGAGAGCAAGCGCGAAACGAAGAACATCGACGACGGCGGTGCGCTGCATATCGTGGAAGAAGATGAGGGACGGAGCCTGTGAGTGGTTTGAAAGAGGCCGCGGAAAGCACGCTCGCCGCTACCGGTCCCCAGGTTTCCCTGCCCGCCGAGGCGCTTGCCCCGGGTCTGACACTCAACACCAAGCCGCTCTTCAAGCTCATGGTGGAGAAGAAGGCCTCCGACCTCTTCTTCACCTCGAATGCCCCGATCAAAATCAAGATCGAGGGACAGATTCTGTCGGTGAACAAACAGGTGCTCACCCCCGAGACGGTGAAGCAGACCGCCTACGCGCTCATGAGCCCCGAGCAGCGTGAATATTTCACTCGCGAGTTCGAGCTGGATTTCGCGATCTCCGAGCCCGGCCTGGGCCGCTTCCGCGTCAACGTATTCATGCAGCGCGGCTATCCGGCGATGGTTTTGCGGTACATCACCGCGGACATGCCTCGCCTCGACAATCTCGGTCTGCCGGACACGCTGACCGATCTCATCATGTTGAAGCGTGGCCTGGTGCTCATGGTGGGTGCCACGGGCTCCGGCAAGTCGACGACGCTTGCCGCCATGATCAATTTCCGGAACGAGAACGCCTCCGACCACATCGTCACCATCGAGGATCCGATCGAGTTCCTGCATACCAACAAACGCTCGATCGTCAATCAGCGCGAAGTGGGTCTGGATACCAAGAGTTATTCTCGCGCGTTACGCGGCGTGGTGCGTGCGGCGCCGGACGTGATTCTCATTGGTGAGATCCGTGACCGCGAAAGTATGGAAGCCGCCATTCACCTGGCCGGTACCGGTCACCTCGTGCTCGCGACCATGCATGCGAACAATAGCGCCGAGTCGCTGGACCGCATCATCAACATGTTTCCGCGCGAGCAGCACGCGCAGATCTTCCTTGACCTGTCGCAGTACCTGCGCGCCATTCTGGCGCAGCGCCTGGTCATGGGTAAGGACAGTCGCCGCTGCGCCGCTGTGGAAGTGATGTTAAATACACCGCACATCCAGGAGCTGGTCAAGAAAGGCGACGTCGTTGGCATCAAGGAGGCCATCGCCCTGAGCGGTGAGCGCGGCATTCAAAGCTTCGACAGCGCCCTGCGCGAGCTCTACAAGCAGAGCCGCATCGAGCTGGAGGAAGCTCTCATCAACGCCGATTCCCGCGCGAACCTCGAGGCGAAGATCAACTTCGGTTGAGGAAGCCTCACGGGTCCTTCGTTTCGGGTGGCGGCGGCTCGGGATTCTGGTCGGGCTCCGGGGGCACGCGGCGCAGGATCCGGACGCAGAGCCAGATCAGCCCGAGGCCGAGAAGCAAGGAAGGCACCGCAAGCGCGAGCACTCCCGAGGACCCTTCCTCACCCAAGCCAAAGCCCATGACCGTAAAGCCGCCGCCACAGAGGCTCATGAAGAGCCCGAGCAGGCCGAGCAGCAGTGCTCCCACTATCACCAGGGTGCGTCTCACGTTGCGGTCTCCAATGGTGCGCGGGGACGCACTTCCTGCCGCAACTCTTCGAGCCGTGTTTGGCGGCCGTCGCGGTAGAAGAGATTGAAAGCCTCGAAGGGGATCAGCCGGCCGTCAGGTTGCGCGATATGGACACAGGACTTTTTCATGGCGCGCAGATCGAAGCTCCAGGCGTCGATGAACTGCATGATGAGTACCCGGAAAACACTCTCGTACGTGAGTGAGCCGCCACGGATCTGTGGTAGGCAACACAACAGATCGTGCAGCTCGCGCGCCTGGGACTCGGGTCCGAGGTTGGTCGCGAACAAGCGGAAAACCTGCTCCTTGAGCGCAGGATCCCGCTCGAACACGATCGTATTCCGGTCGCCCGCCAACAGGGCCTCCGGAGGGACGAAGCGGGTCAGGGGGTGTAGTGTCCCGCCCTCCTTGAGGGCGTACGCCATGGCCAACGCGTCCGGGTTACAGGGCACCGGAATGATGTCCGCCGCCGTGAACAGATTGCTCTGTTCGAGAATTTTCTGCCGCACTTCGGTGAGGGTCAGCCTTTGCTCACCTGCGTCATAATTCTCCGTCCGGCCCGCATTCTGCACCGGCTGAAGCGTGACTCCTCGAACACAGGGCTGTTGCGCCGCGTACTCCAGAACGGCGCCGATCTCGCCATCATTCACACCACGCGCCACTGTCATGACGAGCGTCGTGGACAGTCCTGCTCGATTCAGCGCATCGAGCGCTCGCAGCCGTACCGACGACAGGTCGACACCGCGCAAACGCCGCAGTGCTTCGGGCTGCAGCGAGTCCCACTGCAAATACACCTCGAATCCAGGCGCGTAGTCTTTCAGACGGTCGGCAAAGCCTGCCTCATTGGCGATGCGGATGCCGTTTGTGTTGATCATCAAATGACGCACGGGCCGGCGCCGCGCCGCGTCGAGGATTGCGAAAAACTCCGGGTGCAACGTCGGCTCGCCGCCTGAGATCTGGACGACATCGGGCTCCCCCTCGTTCGCGACTACGGCATCCAGCATGCGCTCGACCGTTGCCAGGTCGCGATAGGCGGGACGATGCGGCCCACTGTCCGCATAACAGACCGGGCAGCGCAAGTTGCAGTGGTCGGTGATTTCAACAATGGTCAGGCACGAGTGCTGCATATGATCCGGGCAGAGGCCGCAGTCATAGGGGCATCCGAAATGCATCGGCGTGTTGAACCGTAACGGCATTTCTGGCGGCTTGATGTAGACCTCACGGGCGGTGCGCCAGTAGGCGGCATCCGAGGCGATCAAGACCTTGCTGTGGCCGTGCACCGGGCACCACTTGTACATCCAGACCCGGTTGGTCTCGATGGTGAGCTTGGCTTCGACGCGCCGCAGGCATTCGACACAAAGCGATACCGCGGTGTCATAGAAGAGATAGGGTCGCACTTTGGGCAAATCAGTTTCCTTTTGCCGGTGGCACGTTAGGCGCGCCGAGCCAGCGTTGGCCGGCAGGCACATAGTAGGCGAGCCCACCCAGACATGCCCACTGAATGGCGCTGAAGGGTCCCCACCGGTCGGGCATGAGTGTGCCGATGGCTGCCGGCGCGAACGGGGGTTTCAGGAATTCGAGCGCGAAGCGCAGCAGCAGGTAGCCACACATGAAGGCCCTGAAGCGATCGCCCGGCTCGCACGCGACCGAGCGGTCAGCGACGACCGAGCGGTCAGCGAGGGAATCCCCAATGGGGAGGGAATCCCCAGCGGGGGCGAATCGAGGGCGCAGAACGAGCCAGGCGAGCACGATGAGCCCCAGGATTTCATACGCCGAGGTCGGATGTCGCGGCACGCCGTCGCCGTAGTCCCAGGCCCACGGGAGCGCTGTTGGATTTCCGTATGTCTGGTCACTGACGCCGGAGAGCTGGCAGCCGAGGCGGCCGATCACGATCGCGACCAGCAGCGGCTTGACGAAGGCGTTGCCGGTGGACTCCTGCCAGCCGAGTGCGGCTTTGGCGGTCTCGACGCCCACGAGTCCACCCAGTAGAGCCCCTACGATGGTCTTGCCACCCAACCACATCTGCCAGGGTTGGGTGGACAAGGCGCTCCAGTACTGGAGCATGTAAAGCAACCTCGAGCCGAGTGCCGCGCCGAGTGTCGCGCCAGCGACGACGCCCAGGCGGGTCAGCGACTCCATACGCGGATGGGTCGCGCCTGGACTGCGCCAATACACGAGCCCACCGACGGCAAAAGCCGCTGTCTCGAGGATCCAGTGCAAAGTGCCTGTCATGAATTGCGCGCGGGGAGCGCGTTCTGCGCTGCCTGATGCGCAATGGCATAGTGCGCGGCTATCCCCCGAGTCGCTTCCACCAGTGCCTCCGGCCCGCACGCAAAGAGCTCCGCCTCGCCAAGCTCATCCGCCCCGAGCGATGCGAGCCAAACGTCGGCCAGTGCGGTGACCGGGCCATCAAAGCAGCCGGGAAGACCGGAGTGACTCGCCAATCGGCAGGGTACGCCCCACTCTTCGAGAAGAGGCATGCAAGCAATTACCTCTGGAGGAATGCCGGCCACGATGATGCTCGAGGGCCGCGGCCGAAAGGGAAAAGGCTGATCCGACCCCAATAGCACCAGGGGTTTCCAGCCAGCGGAGGAGGTCGTCGTCCCGCGCAAGCTCTCCGCCAGAGCAATCGTCGCTGCGATTCCCGCATCCGCGCCAACCAACAGGAGGCGCGGCCGTTCGGGATGCAAGACAAACGACGACCGTGTGTTATCCGCGAGATCCCATGACATCCGCGAGCACCGCCATCCGAACGGCAACACCGTTGCGCACCTGGTCCCGAATGACCGATTGGCGTCCGTCCGCCACATCGGAGGCAATCTCGATACCGCGATTCATCGGCTGCGGATGCATTACGATCGCATCAGGCCGGGCGAGCGCCAACCGCTCGGGCGTCAAACCATACATCGCGAAGTAGCGATCCGCGTCGGGCAGATCCACCTGGCCCATGCGCTCTTTCTGGATGCGCAACATCATCACCACATCGACACCCTCGAGGCCGGCCTCGAGCGATGTGTGCCGACTGCAACCGGTGAATTCGTTACTGCTCGGCAGCAGCGCCTCCGGAGCGACGATGCGCAAGTCAGGCACTCCCAGCGTACGAAAGACGTGATGCGCCGAACGCGCCACCCGCGAGTGCCGGATATCCCCGACGATGGCGACACCCAGCTGCTCAAAGCGCTTCTTGTGTTGCCGTATCGTCAGAGCGTCCAACAGCCCCTGCGTTGGATGAGATACGTGCGCTTCGCCCGCGGATAACACGCTGACGTGCGGCGCCACATGCGCCGCCACGAGATCCGGCACACCCGCCTCCGAATCGCGGATGACCATGACATCGACATGGAGCGACTGCAAAGTGTAAACGGTGTCGAGCATGCTCTCGCCTTTCACGCGCGAGGAGAGCTGGACTTCCAGGTTGACGACGTCGGCTCCCAGCCGTTTCGCGGCGAGCTCGAACGACACTCGCGTCCGGGTCGACGGCTCGGTAAACAGATTCGCAACCGTAACCCCGGCAAGCGCCGAGCTCATCGGCGGCTTCGCTCCGAGCGGCCTGACAAACGTCTGCGCCCGCTCCAACAATCGCTCGACATCCGCGCGCGGCAGGCCCTCCAGCGTCAGGAGATGCCGCAAGCTGCCATCAGCCCGATGTTGCCCCGCTGCGTTGGTCATAGTTCATTCACCGCAATCATTTGTCCCGCCTATGCGCCTCGTGCTTGCGAAAACCACCGCTCGAGAATGACAGCCGCTGCCGCGCTATCGACATCTTCCTTGCGCACACGGCGCTTGCGCTCGCCGCTGGCGCGCCGCGCCTTGAGGGCCGCATTTGCCTCCAGGGACGACCAGCGCTCATCGACGAGGTGCACAGGAAGACCGAAGCGTCGTTCGAGTTCGGCCGCAAAGCGGCGAGCAGCTGGTGCGAGCGCTCCCGGACTGCCATCGGCATTATACGGGGCTCCGACCACCAGCAGCTTGGGAGTCAAACTTCGCACCTCGCGGGCGATGCTGTCCCAGTCGGGGCCATGCTGGTGAACCGCCGCGGCGGGTCGTGGTGCAGCGGTCGCCGTCAGAGTGTCCCCTGAGGCAATACCGATACGTTTGAATCCGAAGTCGAAGGCGAGGACGGTCTGGACCATTGTTACCCGGCGCGCAGCGCCGATATATCTAGCGGGTCGCTTCGACCCGCAGGAAAGTTGGCCGAAGGCCTAATAAGATGCCCGGTACGCGAGCTTCGGTCGTCGTTTCAGGCGTGGCCGGCCACAGGGCTGAGCCGGTCCGGCTCGATTCCCAGAAGTCGCCAGGCTCCTGCCCAACGCTCTTCGAACGGTAGATCGAACACCAGGCGAGCGTCTACAGGGACGGTCAGCCATGCGTTGTCGCGCATCTCGCGCTCGAGTTGTCCAGAGTCCCAGTTCGCATAGCCCAACGCGATGAAGGCGTCCGAGGGGCCTTCGCCGCGCGCCATCGCGGCGAGCACGTCACGGGAGGTCGTGACCTGGATCGTATCCGATACCTTGTGAGTGTGATCCCATTTGCCGCCCGGGCGATGCAGCACGAAACCCCGATCCGTGTGGACAGGACCGCCGCGCAGGACCGGTTGCGCCGCGATGTACTCCGTCGTCGGCTCGAGCTTCATCTGCAAGAGCACATCCGAGAGTCGCATCGGCAAGGGCTTGTTGAGCACGATACCCAGAGCGCCCCGCTCGGTGTGCTCACAGATGAGCGCCACCGTCTGCGCGAAGTTCGGATCGGGCATCGACGGCATCGCAATGAGCAGGTGATTGGTCAAACTGTTTTGCGCGCTTTCCGCGAACAACGAGCCGCCCATGCTCGGAACCCCGGTGATGGTGATGTTTTTGGCGCTCATGGCGATCAGTATGGGGATGAGCAGCGATTGGCTCAAGGAATGGCTGTGACGCTGCCACCTTGCGTCCACTGCCACTCGTAGACAAAACGCAACACCTGATGCTCGCGCGCCAGCTCAGGCGGGAAAGGATCGAATGGAGAGGCCAGTTTCAGGGTCTGTAACGCGGCGTTATCCAGCTCAACAGAGCCACTGCTGCGGCGGATGAGCGCCCGGTCCAGCGTGCCGTCCGAGGCAATGCCCACCTCGATGACAGGGTTGGATTTTTTCTGAGCTGCTACCTTGGCCGCGGCAGGGAAATGGATCGTTCCGACGCGCTCGACTTTGTGACGCCATGTGTCCAGATAGGGTGCGAGCGTTGCTGCCTTGGTATCCGGCGTCGTCCAGAGCTCGTCCCGTTTGGGCCCACGCAACTGTGCTGGACCCTGATCGTCTTCCGGACCCGGTTGCGCAGAGGCTTGCTGGTCCAGCAGAAGCGGGCGGCTGTTTGAATCGCCAGTGCGCCCGTCCTCCATCAGGTACTGAATCCGCGCGTTCCATGCCGTGGTGGTGAGGACGCGGTCGCCTTCTGCGCCTGTCACGTCGCCTTTCGGTGCAAGGGAGTTCCCGTCTGCGACACCATCTTGTTGAGGGATAGGTATCGATGAGGCTCTGTTGCGAGGCGCTACGGCTTCTTGCGTATTGCCCGAACCGAGCTGCGTCCGTTGGGCGAGATAGGTCGCGGTATCGTTACGATCCGCTTCCGGTACCTCGTCCGAGACGAGAAGAACCTCCAGGCCGGGTGCACCGCTTTTGCCACCCAAGGAAGAATTGAAGGTTACGCCCAAGATGACCAACCCGTGCGCCAAGGCGGCCAGAAACAGCATGACGAGCAGCCGGTCCCGAACCGGCGCCTTGCCTTCGCGCAGTCGCAGAGCTTTGGATGCCATTCGACAGATTTTACTCGCGCGGCGGCCGGGAGGGTCGAGGTGACGCCTCCAGGCGACGCTGCACAGCCCGGATGAAAAGATCTCCGATACTGATGCCGAACTGCTTGTCCAGCTCACGAATTCCGGTCGGACTTGTGACGTTGATCTCAGTCACATAGCCCCCGATGACATCCAGCCCGACGAACACCATGCCTTTCGCGGCCAATGTCGGCCCGATCTGCCCGACGAGCCAACGGTCACGATCATTGAGCGGCCGACCAACGCCCTTGGCGCCTGCCGCGAGATTGCCGCGGTTGTCGTTCGCTGACGGGATACGCGCGAGGGCGTATGGCACGGGCTCGCCGTCGATCACAATTACCCGCGAATCCCCGGTCTGCACGATGTCCGGTATGTAACGCTGCACGATCGCGTACCGCTGGCCGTAGTCGGTGAGCGTCTCGAAAACGACATTGACGTTCTTGTCATTCAGCTCGAGCACGAAGATCGAGCGTCCGCCCATACCGTGCAGCGGCTTGCAGACGATCCGTCCGTGCTCGCGCAGGAAGGTCTCCATCTGATGCATATCGCGAGTAATCAGAGTAGGCGCACAGCATTGGGGGAACCATGCCGTGTATACCTTCTCATTCATGTCCCGCAGGCCCTGCGGGCGGTTCACGACGAGGGCGCCTTGCTCCTCGGCGCGCTCGAGAATGTAGGTGCAATAGATGTATTCGGTATCGAACGGCGGATCCTTGCGCATCAGGATGCAATCGAGATCGCCCAGCGGCTCGGTCCGCGGCTCACCCAGCGTGAACCAGCTTTCCGGGTCGGCCCTGACTGTCAGCGGCCGTATGCGCCCGAGCGCCACACCATCGCGGAGCATCAGGTCTTGCATCTCCAGGTAGGCCAACTCGAAACCCTGGGCCTGGGCCGCGAGCAGCATGGCCAGGGTGGAGTCTTTCGCGTACTTGATCGCGCCAATGGGATCCATCACGACGCCAAGACGGAGACGTTGTGTCATCCTCAAGTTCCTTATCCGCTTCGAGGGCCTGATTATGCTCGTCCGGCGCGAATATGTCCGACAACGCGCCCGGATAAGGGTGCATCCGGCGTCGATCGTAAAAAACGTGACGCGCGTTGCATAGCCGGGGGTCTACCGATATGTTAAAACCCGCGCTGCGTTTCGGCCACGATGTGTGTGGCCTTTTCAAGGCCTTATTTCAGGAAGGAGTTGCCTGACCGTGACCGGCAGCAACACGAAACTTCAGGGTCTCAAGGTACTCGTCATCGACGACAGCAAGACGATCCGCCGCACGGCGGAAACTCTCCTTGCGAAGGAGGGGTGCGAAGTCTTCACGGCGATTGACGGATTCGATGCGCTGGCCAAGATCGCCGATCACCAGCCTGACATCGTGTTCGTCGACATCATGATGCCGCGGCTGGATGGCTATCAGACCTGTTCCCTCATCAAGCACAACAAGGTATTCCGTTCCATTCCCGTCATCATGCTGTCCTCGAAGGACGGCCTGTTCGATCGGGCGCGGGGTCGCATCGTCGGCTCGGAGCACTACCTCACCAAGCCGTTCACGAAGGACGAGCTCCTGAGCGCCATCGAGACGCATATCGGGAGATAAAGGGATGCCTCTGATACTCATCGTCGACGATTCGCCTACCGAAGTGCACGTGATGCAAAAGGCACTCGAGAAGCACGGCTACCGCACGGCCGCCGCGGCGGACGGTGCCGAAGGCGTGCGCCTCGCGCGCGAGATGAGCCCCGATCTGATTTTCATGGACATCGTCATGCCCGGCATGAATGGCTATCAGGCAACCCGTGCGTTGGCCAACGACCCGAAGACCCGCACCATCCCGATCATCATGGTGACGTCCAAGGGCCAGGAGACCGATCGCATCTGGGGCCTGCGCCAAGGAGCGGTGGATTACATGGTAAAGCCCGTTTCTCCCGATCAACTCGTGGCCAAAGCCCAGGCGACTCTGTCCGCGTGAGGCGCCATGAATACCCCGATCAAACAAGTGGCGCGTTGCAATGGCTGACGAGATCCCACTGAAGTCGCTACGCGACCGGCCTTTCGAGCTACTCGCCGAGCTCGAGCGCCGTGGCCGCGCCGTATCCGCGCAAGTCAACCAGGAAAGCACCAGCGGCCGCGAGTGGGTCGGTGTGGCCCTGCGCATGGCCGGCGACCTGTATCTCGTGGCCCGCGAGGAGACACGCGAGGTGCTGGGTCTACCGCCGTCGTTGACCCGCGTGCCGGGCGCCAAACCCTGGATCAAAGGCCTGGCCAATGTTCGGGGGCAGCTCCTGCCGGTCATCGATCTGCGCCAGTTCCTCGGTAGCGGTACGACCCCGATTACCCGCAACACGCGTGTCGTGGTCGTCAATCACCGCGAGATTCCCGCCGGGTTGCTGGTCGATGAAGTTCTCGGTTTCCGGCGCTTCGCCGAAGGGGAATTCTCCGGTGATGCGCCCCCGACGGTGGCCCGCTGCGAGCGTTATCTCGCCGGCGCCTTCCGCCGAGCGAGCGAGCAGTGGCCTGTCCTGAGCCTGAGGTCCGTGCTCGAGAGCTCGGCATTCTCCGAGGCAGCAGCCTGATGAACGCGATCAATCGGCCGGAGGCCTATACATGAGCGGCTCGGCATCCTCCACACGCGTAGGCGGGGGCCTCGCCGCGCTGCTAGTGGCAGCAACAGTGCTGCTCGCAGCGGCGACTGTCATGTTCTTCATGCAGGAGAGCCCGACAACCTCCGCAACTTCCCATGCTCCCGTCGAGGCGCTATACGGTATCGCCGTCGATGCGGAAGGGGTGGTCGCGGGAAACGAGGCTGCGCTGGCGAGCTTCCAATCCCAACTGCGGCAACTCAAGGACGCCGCTGCGGCGTACTCGAGTGCTCCATTCGCGAAGGACGGGCGTTTCTCCAGGCTGTTGAGCAATGCAGCGGCAGTCAGTGAAGCGAAGGGCGCGTTGACCGATGCCGGCAACGGGGCTCGTGAGACTCGCGACCTGGTGCCGCGTCTGATCACCGAGATGGGCGCGATCATCGGCAACCTGTCCGGTCCGAATCTCGAAGTCGGGTCGCGCGCGCTGGAGCGCTTCGAGCTTCGCGCGCAGCGCGTGCAGTTGGATGTGGCCGCCCTGGCGGCCGGCGGCGCCACGAACCAGACCGCGCAGCGCCTGGCCGAAAGCAACGACTATCTGGGCCAGGTGATCCGGGGCCTGCAGGGTGCCAACACCGGTTTTGCACTGCCGAAAGTCCCTCCAGGACCTGAGACCGACAAGCGTCTCAAAGCCCTGGATACCATCTACAGCGATCTCAACGGGGCAGTGCGTAGAGCCGTCACCGCGGCTCCGGCGCTGCCGGCTGCGCAAACCGCGGCGCGAGACATCATTACGGATGCGCGGGCCTTGGCCGCCGCCGAAAAGGCGTCGTCGGAACCGGCTGCTGCCGAAAGCAAAATACCCGGGTGGTTGCCCGGAGTGCTGATTGCCGCGGCTCTGGTTCTGTTGATTCTGGGGGTCCTCTCCGCCCTGCGAGTGCGTAGGGTGGTCGAGACCCAGCGACAAACCGTCGAGACCCAGCGCAAGGAAACCGACCGTAACCAGCAAGCGATCTTGCGGCTGCTCGATGAGCTCTCCAGCCTGGCGGACGGCGATCTCACCGTCCAGGCCACCGTCACCGAGGACATCACGGGGGCGATCGCGGACTCGATCAACTACGCCGTCGATGCCTTGCGTGGCTTGGTCACGACCATCAATCAATCGGCTATTTCGCTCGACAGCGCGACCCGTCAGACCCAGGCCTTGTCTCAACACCTGGCGAAGGCCAGCGGTGCGCAGTCGAAACAGATCTCCTCGGCGACCGAATCGGCCGGCAGCATGGCCTCCTCGGTGGAAGAGGTGTCCGGCAACGCGGAGCGGGCTGCTGACGTTGCCCGCCACTCGGTGGAGGTCGCGCACAAGGGTGGCGATGCCGTGCGACGCACGATCGACGGTATGAACACCATCCGTGAGACGATCCAGGACACTTCCAAGCGCATCAAACGACTCGGCGAAAGCTCGCAGGAGATCGGCAACATCGTCGAGCTCATCAACGACATCGCCGAGCAGACCAACATTCTCGCCTTGAACGCCTCGATCCAGGCTTCGATGGCCGGCGATGCGGGCCGCGGCTTCGCGGTAGTCGCGGACGAGGTGCAACGGCTCGCCGAGCGCGCGGCGGCCGCGACCAAGCAGATTGAAGTCCTCGTACGCACCATTCAGACGGATACCAACGAGGCGGTGGTCTCGATGGAGCGCAGCACGACGGACGTGGTCGGTGGGGCGCTGCTCGCCGAAAACGCCGGTGCCGCTCTGGAAGAGATCGAGCAGGTCTCCAACCAGATCGCCAGCCTGGTGCAGAACATTTCCGGCAGCGCGCGTCAACAGACCGGCGCCGCCCAGAACATTGCCCGTAACATGCAGGTCCTCAAGGAGATCAGCGTCCAGACCGCGGAAAGCACGAATGCGACCTCGGCTGCTATCGCGAAGTTGGCCGAGCTCTCCGCCGGCCTGCGCAAAGCCGCCGCAGGTTTCCGGCTGCCCGGAACCAACACCGACCCCATCGGTGCCACGGGCCCCTTCAAACGCCTCGACGAGTCAGCCCGCTCCGCCGCGACCACCGCGCCGGTCCGGTCGATCTCCGCGGTCGGTGGCACCTGAGCCTTACTCCCTGAGAGCCTTTCATGCCGGAAGTCGCTTCCCAGACGCTGGATTTTGTCGGTCGTGAGCTGAACCTCACGCTCGCCGAAGCCCGTACCGCGCTCGAGAACTATGTCGAGCAACCTGACAACATCACACTCCTGGAGCGCTGCACCCAGGAGTTACACCAGGTGCAGGGTGTGCTGCGCGTCCTGGAGATCTACGGCGCCGCGCTGCTGGCCGAGGAGATGGAGCAGGTTGCGAACTATCTGCTGGCGACAGCCACCGAGCGCAAGAGTCAGGCGGAAAGTCTCGATGCGCTGATGCGTGCGATGGTGCAGCTCCCGAGCTATCTGGAGCGCGTCCTTGCCGGCGGGCGTGATCTCGCGCTCGTCCTGTTGCCTTTGTTGAATGATCTGCGTGCCGTCCGCGGCAGCGCCTTGCTCTCGGAAGGCACGCTGCTGCTGCTGAATCTCAAATCCGACAAGCAGGCCCAACCGGTTGCGGCCGCACCGGGTGAGCCGCCGCTCACCGTAGAGCAGTGGGCGCGTCGCCTGCGGGCCCGCTATCAGGTTGGCCTCATCGGCTGGATCCGTGGCGAGCGCACCGAGCAGAACCTCGATATCCTGGCTGCGGTTGCGCAAAAGCTGGAGCAGATTGCCACCCGCCAGCCGGTATTCCAACTCTGGTGGGTCATTGGCGCGGTCATCGAGGCGCTGCAGGAGAACGGCATCGAGGGCGGGGTCTCCGTGAAGCGCCTGCTGGGTCTGGGCGATCGCGAGATCCGCCGGCTCTATGAGCAGGGCGAGGCCCGTTACTCGCAACAGCCGGCCGTCGAGTTGCTCAACAACCTGTTGTATTACGTCGGCCGCGCGGAGTCTTCCGGCCCGCGGGTGGCCGCCGTGCGCGCTTCGTTCCGCCTGTCCGAGCTGCTGCCCGTCGATGAAAGCATCGAGCAGGAGCGCGAGAACCTGTCCGCCCCGAGCGTCAAGCTCATGCAGACCGTGGCGGCGGCGATCCGTGAGGATCTGTCCAAAGTCAAAGACGTTCTCGACATATTTGTCCGCCGCGGCGCCGGCCAGCCGAAGGAGCTCGCTCCCCAGGTTGAAATGCTGCGCAAGATCGGCGACACGCTCGGCGTGCTCGGTCTGGGTGAGCTGCGCGGCAAAATCCAAAGTGAGACCGAGCGCCTGGAGAAAATCGTCGCCGGCGACCTCAAGGCCGACGAAGCGACTCTGGTCGAGATTGCGGCAACCCTGATCGGTGTCGAGGATCGGCTCGATGACGGCCTGGTCGGCATGATCCGACCGAAGATCGACGAGCTGTCCGAGCCGGACGAGGA
>Ga0068855_100001756_pt1 | contig 27066 bp, 15 predicted proteins | sample KBSCornC52_FD_66592 | JGI IMG/M metagenome (GOLD analysis project Ga0068855, IMG submission 66592) | Corn rhizosphere microbial communities from Kellogg Biological Station, Michigan, USA - KBS Corn C5-2 | ecosystem: Host-associated > Plants > Roots > Rhizosphere > Soil ... | reverse complement strand
TGATAGAGGATCCGCTTGCCATCTCCCCCAGCGCCGCCCATCGCCGCCACGCCGGCCATCGCCGCTCCTTCAGGCGGAAGGCCGCATCAGCTCTCCGGCAGTGCTTCGATGCTGCTCGATATCGTCCGCTTTGCCGCCGCGATCGGCGTCGTCGTCACCCATTCCGGGGAGCCCCATTTCAACACTGGATGGCAATCTCGTCCCATATTTGGCTCCCTTGCCGTGCCGGTGTTTTTTGTTCTCTCCGGCTTCGTCATCCGTTATGTCACTCGTACGCGAGAAGACACGTTATCCGAATACTTTATTGACCGCGCCTCGCGAATCTATTCGGTCGTTCTTCCTGCCATGGCGCTTACTCTGCTCTTCTCGCTTTTTTCGTATCTATTCGATAAACAACATTTTACCCAGCAATGGTCTCAGTACTTTGATCATCCACTCTTCCGCATTTTATTCAACGTTATCTTCCTCAGTCAGGCATGGGGACACAACACAATTCCGTTCACAAATATTCCATATTGGTCGCTGGGATATGAGTGCATCTACTACGTTTTCTATGGATTCCTCTTTTTTCTTCGAGGCTGGAAGCAGGCAGTTGCCTGTCTAGTCGTGGCTCTGGTCATCGGCCCGCAAGTTATATTTCTTCTGCCAATCTGGTGGCTGGGTTGCTGGATGTACGACGCATACCACTGGGCACGGACAAAACGTAGCTACCAAATTGCGGCAGCTTCCATACTTATCCTTTGGACCGTGTTGTCATTCTTCTTCTGTATCTTGGGGTCAAAGAGGGTGCTGTCTGCGCCGATGGATTTGATCTGGACTATCGCCAAACTGCAAAACCCCCTTAGTCTTCTCGGTATTCCAGTTCGTCGCGCCACGATGTTTGCCGTTGGCACTGGGGTGATGAGTGCCATCATTCTCTTTCTCGTGCTTCTGGCAGTAGAGCCAATCCAGATAGCTACGAGGACCAGATGGGCAAAGGCCGTTCGTCGTATTGCCGACGGCACGTTTGTGATTTATCTGATTCACTATCCAATCCTCGTGTTTGCAACATACGCGAAACTCCTTCGTTACGATCAGGCTGCAAGAAACTTCCTGGTCGTAACTCTCATCGTCCTTTTTCTGGTGGCTCTCGCGGGGCCCCTCGACGCTTTAAAGCGGCAGATGCGCCGCTGGCTTCGGGCCGTCGTTCCCGGATGACGTTGCCGGGCATTGACCGCATCTATTGATAGCTATCGTTCTTTCAGCGTAGCGGAAACAAATTCTGCCCCAGCAGTCGAATGCTCAAAAGGCCGTTTCATCGGCCAGGCCGTGCGACGGCTCAGTTTGTTCTCCGAGCAGCACATGGCATAAAAGCATAGCGGAGGTGGGCAGCAGAACCATCGTATAAGGAATGAAGAGCCGCACTTCATCCGCTCGCGCGACGACAAAGAAAAAGAGGAACTCGACAATCGAAGCGATGACCAGAGCGCGCTCCCACGATTCCAGTTTTCTCCAGTACCGGCGAGAGAGTGCCAGAACCACAAAGTAGGGCATAAGCGCGAAGATCACGCAGAAAAGGTTCACAGGGGATTTCAGGTTCGTAATCAGTTGAAACAACCGGTCGCTGAAAGGGTTGTGAGGATAGAGAACGTATTTGATATAGGACTCGACTCCGAGCACGGCCGCCGCGCCGAGGATGCCCGTAGCGATTTGTGTTGCACGCCCCAAGGGAAGAGACCTGCCTCCCGGTAACAGAGCGATGGACAATAGCCCCAGATTGAGTGCAAGTCCAGAGTCGGCGCGAATCGTGCCAAGATACGCGGACACCACGATGAGGCCCAGCGCCGCTACCAGCCTGGGTATTCTCCAAAGGCCTGCCATCAATGCGGCGGCTACAGCAAGCAGACCAAAATTGGCAATCGTCTCCGGCTTGTGATACCAGAACGTCCAGCTAAGGTAGAAGAGCAGCAACAGAATAGCCAGCAGGTTCATAACGCATCGACCGGAGTAGGAAGCTTCTCGATAAAAACTCGTGCTGGAAATTAAAAGAAAGGTTATCGAAATGCCGATCGCCAGAAAACCAAAATCCATCAGCGTAAGAGTGTGCCGCATGGCCAGGTGTCCATGCGACAGTTTGCTGATAAAGCCGGCAGGAAACACGACTCCGAGACGATATTGAGCAGGTGCGGCGGCGTGTCCCTGTAACAGGCTGCTCCATTGTGCCGGGTCCTGGTAAAACTCCTTGCTGTACTGCCAGTAGGAGAGAAAGGTGTATGAGCCGATAATCAAAACAATAAAAAGAAGTACGAACTTTCCAAGTCGCCGACCAGACGCTTTTGAAGTCTCGGTTTGCATTGTTCATCCCCCCGGTGAGAATCGAAAAGCTCTGGATAAAAACCGCCTGATGGTAGTCTAAGGTACAAAGGACTTCCGTCTTTGCTTAGAAAGAGAATGAGTGCGCCTTCCTTTCCCAGAACAGATTCCGTTACGGTATGCCTTCTACTTCGCTGTGCTGCTTTGCACCGCGCAATTGCTTCAGGGCACGCCTGCCCTGATCTCTCTCTGCTGTTTTCTCTTCATCCTCATCGCGACCTATACGTTCAACCTCGCCGGTGGATTCACTCGCACCTCCGGGGGATATGTTTTCTTCTATGCCGTTCTGGTCGTAATTTTGGGCATCTCCTGGAAGGCAGTTCTTGGTGAACCTGCCGATTCCAACCTGAAGCAGCCCCTACTGACATTTCAGATTTACACCGGCGGCATCGTTGCAATGCTTGCGGCTGTCTATCTGGGGCGCAAATTGACATTGAAGCGCGCCCTTCTGGCGAATACGGTCACCGATGCAAACATGGCTTCCTCAGCCACCGGTTGCATGATCGCAGGCTTTGCCCTGACCGCGGTGTTGACTCTTATTCCTCATCAGAGTGCCACGGGTCTCAGCGCGCTCGATCAACTCAACGTCTTCCTTCCCCTGGCTATGATCCTCGCAGTCATCGCGCAGATTCGCCGCAGTCGAGGGACCAGCAGCGTCAATCTAACCGTTTTAATCTCCGGCGGCTTAATCTTGGCCGAGGGTCTTGTCAGTTTCTCCAAACAAGGTATTTTTACCGCTCCGTTGTGCTGGCTTATCGCCGCCGCTTCGCAGCGGTACAGGCTCACTTTTTATCAGGTCATTGGCTTCAGTGTGACCATGATCTTGATGTTTTACTATCTCGTTCCATATTCGGGTTACGGAAAAAATATCAGGACAGGCGTATTTCGGGAAGACGTCGATTCATCCATTTCGATGCTCTTCATGCTGGACCAGATCCGTGAGCAGTCCGCCCAGACGGTGGATACTATCGTCGAGGATCGCGTGCAGGCTTACTACGACACTCCCCAGGGTTTCTTTGACCGGCTCCAAATGATCTCTCCCGATGATGCCCTCAACAACGTAACGGAGGAGAAAGGGCGCATCGGCTTTATGCCTCTCTACTTGTACTTCGGCAACCTCATTCCCCATGTCCTCTGGCCGGGCAAACCCGTGGTCGCCTTTGGGAACGTCTATGCCCACGAAATAGGCATGATCGGTGCAGAGGATACGTCCACCGGAGTCTCCTTCAGCCCCACCGGAGAGGCATTTCACCTTGGCCGCTGGGTAGGCATCTTTGTTGTCGCCCCGCTCCTGTGGACATTGCTCTTCATCGTCTTCGATTCGCTTTGCGGCGATGTCCGCCGGTATCCATGGGGACTTCTCGTCATTGTCCTCTTTTCACATGCAGCGCCCGAAGGGATGCTCGGCGGCACCATTCATCTGCTCGGAATCGGCGCCCTGGGCATTGTTTTTGCGGCATTCACGTCGGCTTACATCATGCCGATCGTCGGCGCGCTGGTCTCTGTCCCGGAACGCCTCCGTCTCCGCCGCACTGCGCCCGTCCGCAGCATCCCCCGCCGCCTGCCTCCTATCCGGCCGTCGGAAAACTCAGGCCGATAGGGCCTCCCCGCCCCTGCTCCCATACACTGTTAATTGTATGAATAAACTGGTTGTCGGTAATCTCGTCCATCGCCCGCTGCGCTCGATCATCAGCGCCTTCGCCATCGCCATGGAAGTCATCATGATTCTCTCCATCACCGCCATCATGCTCGGCATCCTCAATGGCCAGCGCACCAGCCAGAGCGGCATCGGCATGGACATGATTGTGCATCCTGGAACCGCTACGAATCTCATCGGCATGTCCGGCGCTGCCGCTTCCATCGATGTAGCCAAGGTTCTGCGCACGCTCCCGTATGTCGAAGTCGCCGCGCCCGTCAACGTCCAGTTCACCGTTGGCAAGGCCGTCGAAAACATCTATGGCATCGACTACGCCAGCTACAACGACCTTCGTCCCTTCATCTTTGTTGCAGGCGGTCCCTTCCAGCATCCGGACGACATCATCATCGATGACGTCGAAGCCGCCAAGGGAATCAAGATTGGCGACACCATGGAGGTATTGCACCATCCTTTCCATGTCTCCGGTATCGTCGAGCACGGCAAGGGCGGCCGCAAGTTCATTCCTATTGCAACCATGAACGAGATAGGAGGCACGCCCGGCAAGGCGAGCATGTTCTATCTCCGTACGGAGAAATCTCCGCAGTACCAGGATGCTGTTCGCAGTGAGATCCTCGCGACTCCGGGTATGCAGCAGTACGATATTCAAACGCTCGATGAGTTGCTCTCCACTCTTACCCCCGAGAAGTTTCCCGGCTTCAACATCGGTCTCCGCATCGTGATCGGTATCGCGGTCCTTATCGGCTTTCTGGTCATCTTTCAGTCCATGTACACCGCGGTCATGGAACGCACCCGTGAGATTGGGATCCTCAAATCCCTGGGAGCCTCCCGCTTTTACATCATCTCAGTGGTGCTTCGCGAGACGGCGTTGCTGGCGATTGCGGGCATCATCCTCGGCGTTGGCCTCACGTATCTTCTTCGCTCTGTCATTCACTACAAGTTCCCGACTCAGGCCTTTGCCGTCACCCTGGCATGGGTCGCTACGGCCACCCTGATTGCTTTCTCGGGCGCCATGCTCGGTGCTTTTTACCCCGCCATCAAGGCCGCGCGCAAAGATCCCATCGATGCTCTGTCCTACGAATAAAAGGCTTCACCGTGACCCAGCGTTTTTTTGTCACCGTTCGCCGCAGGCGGAGGACCGTTTTTGCATTTCGGGATATACCAATGCTGATTCCGCTCGAGACATGCTCTCAGGCAGGTCTCGATTTGATGAACGTATAGCGTTCCTTGAGCCGCAGAAACGGCCGTTCGAGAAATTGATATGAAAGCGCCGCCAAGCCAATCGTCAGGATCAGATCGAGAATGCCGCTGAACGGCGAGCCCCTCAATCCTGAATGCGGCCAGTGCTTGGCCGCCGAATTGATCGAGTCGCCGATCAATTCATGAAAGACATACAAGCCATACGATATCTGGCCGAGATACCGCAGCCCCCTGGGCACCAGCGAGGCCTGCAATCCCAGAAAACCCAGAAAGATCAGCACCGTGCCCGCAAGAACCATCCCGTACATCGCGCACAGTCTCAGACCGCCCGGATGAACATCCAAATGGCGGGTCACATGGGTAGAAGCCATCCACAGCGCCAGCCCGCCGGCCACGCAGACAGCGCGACCATAGACCCTCAACTTTGGCACCCGCGCACGCAGTCCGATCGCCAACATGCATCCCGCCGCAAAGAACTGGAACTGCACCAGGCTGTTCGTCCACACGCGCACCGTCACGCTGGCGTTGTGTTCCCCCATCCACGCCAGCACACCGTAAGACACCACCATAAAGACGATGGAGAGCGCCCATATCGCGCGCTTGCCTCCATACTTCATAATCGTCGGAACCAGCAGATAAAACTGCTCCTCGACCGAGATACTCCACAGCGGCGAGATAGGATTCAGCGTCCAGCCAAAATAACTGGTGTACCAGTTGCCGGCCAGCAAAAGAAAAGCGAGCAGCCGGAACAGTTCGACCCTGAAGTGCGGCATCACCAGGCCAAAGACCACGCCGAAGCCTAAAAATACAAAATAAAGCGGCCAGATGCGCAGCACCCGCCTTGTGTAAAACGACTGCAGATGAATGTCACCGGTCTTATCGCGCTCCTTGCACAGCAGCTCCGTAATTAAATACGCGCTCAGCAGAAAGAAGAGGCAGACTCCATAAGCCCCGGCCTCATGCAGCTCCAACATGCGCTCAGGAAAGATCCGGTCGAGACCGAGCGTGAAGGGGACATGATGCTGAAAGACGCACATGAAAGCAAAGAACCGCAACGCATCCAGCTCCGGTCGATAAAATCTGCTGAGTTTGCGTTCCGCCATGGGTCCTTATAGGAGGGATTTCTTACATCCTAGTTCATCACACCCGCTCACCCAACGCTACCTTCTCCATGTGAACAATCCCTGACGCGCATCTTGATGCGAACCTTGATACGAACCTTGACGCGGACTAAGGGACTCGATAGCCTTAAACCTCGTCGCCGCCTACCGCGCCACGCACCTCCTCCAACGCTTCTGAAACAGACAGGTAGCCCATCCAGATGAACGCCACTCTCTTGCTTCAGTTTGCCGTTGCGATCCTCTGGTGCGTCGGGCTCTTCGCTGCAATCGCCGGCTACGGCGCTCTTCTTCTGCACCTCTTCCGCGTGCGCCGACCGGCACTCGCGCTCGCCGCTGTTACCGGCTTCGGAGTAACCATCCTTCTCGGCGGCGTCCTCAATCTCCTCCACGCCATCACGGTCCCCGTGCTCTTCGGCTTCAGCATGATCGGAGTCGTCGCACTCCTTCTGCTTCGCCTCGCCGACAAGCAGCCTGACAGGCAGCCCCCACACCGCGAAGTCCATGCACCATCGAGCCCCAACGCCAAACTCAAGCTGCTGCTCCTCTTCTTCGCGATCGTCTTTGCGCTGCGCCTCGCCGCCACCGTCCACACCGCCTACTACCAGCAGTCGGACGACTACAACTTCTATCTCGCCGCTCCCAAGAAAATGCTTCAGTTGCACGAGCTCGCCCCCGACCCCTTCAGCGAGCGCCGCATCATGTCCAGCGTCGGCGGCAACTACTTTCTGCAAACCCTCGTCCTCACCGAGCTCCCCCTCGAAGACGTGCAGATGGCTGATCGCGCCCTCGGCCTTCTCCTGCTCGCGGTCGTCGCCTTCGGCCTGGCCGACGAGTTCGATCTCACGCCGCTCCAGCAGGCAGCCCTCGCCGTCTTCGTCCTCATCACGCCGCAGCTCCAGTTCAACCTGACCTTCGTCCTTCTCCCCAGCGCCCTCTTCTTCGGCCTGGTCTATCTTGCGTCCAATCGAAGCTCGCTCAGGGACCATCCCAATCTGCAAGCGCTTCTGCTGGGCATGACGACCGCTGCCATCGCCTCCACGAAATCCACCTATCTCCCCCACGGTGTGCTCTTCGTTCTCTGCATCGGCGTGTTTGCTGTCAGCCGCCGCGGCCTCGGCGCAGGTCTACGCACCGTCCTCCTCGGAGCGTTCGGCTGCCTGCTCGTCCTCGCTCCCTGGATGATCGCTCAGCACGCCACCTCGGGTACGTATTACTATCCCTTACTCGGCAAAGGATTCCACTACAGCAGCTATGGCCTCTACCCGTCGCCCTCCGGCTTTAATCCGAAGATCATCTTCCACAAGGTCCTGCCGTTTAACCTCCCCATTCTGGCTATTCTTTTTATCGAATGGTTCTGGGGAGAAGACGACGAGCAGACTCGCGCCATCGTGGCCCTCACCGCCGCCACGCTCGCAGCCTCGGTCCTCGTCGGCATCGCCACCGGGGGAGACTCCGTCCGACGCTACAACTATCCCGCGATCGTCCCGTCGGTCCTTCTTCTCTTCGTCGTCTTCAGCCGCCGCGTCAATCATCTTCCCGAAGCGGGCAAATGGCGTCTCCTGCAAGCCTGTTCGGCGGTCCTCGCCGTCGCCACTGCCTTGTACATCGGGCTGAACTCCTGGACCCACGAATATCTCCGCACGGCGGAAAATCTTCACGTCACCTTCACCCCTTATTCCATCGTCCCGCTGGCCACCCGTCTGCAGTACGCCGCTATGGAGAGCGCCATCCCCACCGATTCAGCCGCCATCGTCACCGTCGACGACACCTTTCTGCTCAACTACCGCACCCACCGCCTCTATATCGCCGACTTTCCCGGGGCGGCCAGCCTCCCCCCCGGCTGGCCCGGACGTTCCGACGGCGAGGCCCTGGCCAACTATCTCCTCTCGCATAACATCCGCTATCTCGCTCATTCCTATAGCAAAGACGATGCAGACCAATCCCACCTCATCGCCGTCATGCACGACCAGAGCATCACCCAGTGGATCCGCAGCGAAGACGAGATGATGCTCGACAGCCACCGCCAGTATGCGGAACTGGCCCGCACCCGCCGCCACCTCTACGATGACGGCTCCCTCTACGTCCTCGACCTCGCCACCTCAGCCCCGGCCAAATGAGCACCGGCCATCGCCCCTTATTGCTCCGTTCGCCGGACTGGGGGGCCCGAGGCCACCTGTGAAAACGCACTACCTCACATGCGACAAGGTCTCGGCCAGCGCGGCCTCAATCGCATCCGCCACGCCATCCTCATCATGCCGCCGGCCGATGGTCCACCCCCGCTCGCCGGCGGTCTGCTTCAGATCGTCTGGGGCATTGTCCATCAGCACTTTGCGTCCCGCCATCTCCAGCATGGAGACATCGTTCCAGTTGTCGCCGATGGCCAGTATCTCCTCCGCCTTCAGCCCGCGCCGCGTGGCCAGCCGCAGCAGCGCCGCCCCCTTGCTGCATCCCGCCGGCAGGATGTCCACGATGCTTAAATTCCGCTCCGGATATTCGGTCCGATGCAGGGCGATCTCGGCGGACGCATGCTCCTGCGGGCTCACGTCGACCGCCGAGACGCCCGGATGTTCGAGCAGCCGCGCCTCGGCCCGCCGCATCCGCTCGATGGTCCCGCACAACATCATTTGGATCGGCGCATCGGACTCCAGCGCCTTTTCGATGGGCACAACGTGCGCGATGTAGGGCTCGTTCGCCGCCATCCACTTGCTGATGCTGCCGTTCAATTCCTCTAAATCTTCGACCACCAGGGCGCCTCGCGCGTCCTCTCCGTCCTGCCCGACATTGTCGAAGGTGATCACCAGCGCATTGCGAAACTCCTCGATGTGGCCGCACAACCACCGTGCCGCCCCGGGCTGCATCAGGGTTCGCTCCAGCAGCGTAGCGCCGATGGTCCGCGTGACCGTGCCGTTCGAGCTGACGATCACGTTCTCGTCCCTCATCCCAAGCCCCCGCAGTTGCCGCATTGCGTAGGAGTGCCTGCGTCCCGTCGCAATCACGACCTCTATCCCGGCCTGCTCTGCCGATGCGAGCGCCGCGAGGTTCCTAATACTGATATGGCCATCCGGTCCGAGCAACGTGCCGTCCATATCAATCGCAATCATTCGTACCGGCAGGCGCGCCTGCTTGCTCTCATCTCGCATTCTTTAACTTTATAGGCAATCAATTACCATCGTATGTATGTCCAGCCTCTCCCCGGTCGAGTGCTCCCGGTGCCATCACGTATCCGCAGATCCTTCGCAGACGGTCTGTCCGCAATGCGGAGGGCCGCTTGACGCTCTTCAAAACGAGGGCGTTGAACATGCGGCGAAACGCGAAGAGATGCTGAAGCGCCATCCCCTGCCGACGAGCCTGCCTGTAGGCGGAATTATTACACCTCAGTAGAGTGGTTCCTTCTGCCCCTTTTTGTCGTTCTTCCATAGCGAAGCGGAGCAATCCGCTGTTTGAGGATGCTATCAACCGTCGCGGCCTGGCTTCAGCGAGGACGCAAGTGGTCAGGATAATGAGGCTCTAGCCTCTGGGGAAATGTTCTGAAAAATTAATTAGAGGTTCCCCGGAACAGTCCTCCGCATCTCTGCTGGAAATGTCGTCCCTTATTGTCAAGAACCTGGCGAAGTGCATAGTAATGCCAGCCAACAGCGGCACAATCGAAAGAATGTCTATTCGTCGCCAAATCCGTCCCACGCTCACGCTTGCGATTCCGCTGGTGGCGGCCGAACTGGGCTGGATGACAATGGGCATCGTCGACACCATGATGGTGGGTCATATGGACTCAGCTGCGCTGGCCCTCTCCGCTGTGGCGTTGGGTCAGGTGCTTTACAGCACGGTGGCATTCGGCATTGCCGGTGTGCTGCTCGGGCTGGACACCTATCTCAGCCAGTCTCATGGCGCGGGGCACTACGACGAAGCCAACCGCTGGCTCTACCACGGCCTGATTCTTGCGGCTGGACTGGCAACGCTGCTCTATATCATCGTTGCGGTTGCGCCCTTTCTGTTGCTTCGGCTGCCAATCGATCATGGCGTGCTGGTAGGAGCGGTTTCATTTCTCCGCGCACTGAACTGGGGTACGCCATCGCTGTTTCTCTACTTTGCGCTGCGGCGATATCTCCAGGCCTTCAACCATGTCCGCCCGATTGCAGTGGCTTTAATCTCGGCTAATCTCTTCAACGCCCTTGGGGACTGGCTGCTGATCTATGGGCACACCTGGGGGCCGGTCCACATTCCAGCCTTTGGCGTAACCGGTTCGGGGCTGGCGACCTCCATCGCGCGGCTTTATCTTGCGCTGTTTCTGGTTGCGGTGGTGTGGCGTGTGGAGCACAAGCACAACTACGGTCTACGCTCGATGCTTCGCCATATCGAAACTTCACGTCTGCGCCGTCTTGCGTCTTTAGGCGCACCGGCAGGCGGCCAGATCTTTGTCGAAATCGCTATCTTCGGCACGGTCACCTTTCTGATCGGAACGATGGGCCCACTGCCACTCTCGGGACACGAGATTGCCTTGAACTGCGCCAGCTTCACCTTCATGGTGCCCTTTGCCATTTCCAGTGCAGCGGCAGTTCGAGTAGGGCAGGCGATTGGGCGGAAGGCCCTGGCCGAGGCCTCCGCCGCGGGCTGGGCTGCGATTCTGCTTGGTGCTGGATGCATGGCATTTTTTTCCGCAATCCTGCTGCTGTTTCATCATGCCATCGCCCATGCATTTACGGAGAACGATGCGGTGATTGCCGCCACCGTTCCCCTTTTACTGGTCGCTGCCGCGTTCCAGTTCTTTGATGGCCTCCAGATCACGGCGACGGGCTCTTTGCGCGGGGCAGGCAATACCCATACGGGATTGATAGTGCAGATTGTGGGTTACTGGTTGATCGGCCTTCCCGTAGGATATTTTCTGGCGTTCCGCTTGCGCTATGGAGCGTTGGGGCTTTGGCTGGGACTTTGTGCAGGCCTTATTGTGGCTGGATTGACGCTTACTTTAAGCTGGCGTCACACAATAAGGTCGATGACAAAAACTATGCTCGAATCGGCTTAAGAGCATCCACACCGCGAGACGAAAGCACTTCGTCAGATGACCGGCAGTTGCTCGCGCACGCGGGTCTTCGATCGAGTGGTCAGCAGAATGGCCGCACCGAGTATCAACGCACCGCCGGCCCAGGCGTCGGGGCCGAGATGCTCGCCCAGCACGATGACGCCAAGCAGGCTGCCGATCAGCGGCTCCATATTCAACAGAACGCCCGCCTGCGATGCCGGGACCTGGGTCAGGCCCCAGTTCCATAGCAGCGTCGTAGTCGCGGTGCAGAGCAGGCCGCTGGCCGCCAGCGCCATCCACACCTTCAGCGAGACGTGCGCCACCGGTGGCAGACCGTACTCAAGCGGCACCCAGATCAGCAGCATCCCCGTACCCAGCGCCAGCCCATAGGCCGTGATGACGATGTGCGAGTGGCGCTCCATCAATTGCTTATTGAAAAGAATCCAGAAGAGGGCGATGAACAGCGACGCGACGATCAGCAGATCTCCCCCGAGCGACGATCCCCCCGCTTCCGTGTGGCGGCTTCCGCCGAGGGCGATCATCGCGGCCCCGCAGGTGGAGGCGGCCATGGCGATCCAGCCGACGCGGTCCATGCGTTCGTGCGCGAAGATCGTCGCGCCGACTGCGAGGATGACAGGCATGGTGCCGACCATCAGCGAGGCATGGCTTACGGTGGTCATCGAGAGGCCGTAGAACTGCAACAGAAATTGCAGCGGCACGCCCAGAAACGATGCCGCCAGCAGCACGCCCCACTCTTTCGTGTTCAGGTGAGGCCGATTCGTCAGGAGCAGGGGCAGCAGCGGCACCATGGCGAAGAGAAACCGGTAGAGCACCATGTGGGCGAAGTTCATCTCGGCCAGCGCGATCTTGCCGAAGAAAAAGCCGCAGCCCCACAGCGAGCTGGCCAGCATACAGGCTGCGAATCCTAGCGCTCGTCTTTGAAGAGGGTGGGAGTTGGGGTGGGGCATCCTTCCACTTTCGCATAGAAGCGCCTGCGGCCGCGGAAGGCCAGACCGAATCACTCATTTGACGATTCCCTGGGGCGGCACCAGATCGGTTGTAAATCGAAAAGTGAATATGCCGATACGCCTTAGAACGGCATTAGATTGCCAATTCCGTCGAATTCCATCTCTTTGGCAGTTCCCGCCAGCGTCACGCCAGTTTGCATGCGAACCTGTTCTGCGCATGCTTCCGAGATAAGCATGCGATCAAGACTGAGAGTGCTGGCAATGCGCACGACGCGCAATTTCTCGGGAAAAGGCGAAACGAGAGAAGTGAATGCCGCCTCGATTGCCTCACGATCCGTCTCGAAATAGATTGGGATCTTCGCAGTTGCGAGACCGAGAGACGTTATTGCATTGACGTACATGGACTGTAAATTAAGCGCTTTCACCACGCGGCTGGTGGTGAAATCGGCCAAACCAATCCCTATTCCGTTGCCGTGAGTGGTGGGCGTAAGATCGCGGACGAAGATTCGAAAGATTTGAGGCTTAAACGAACTGCCCGGCATAAGCGTGGCCAGATAGCCAAGAACACCGCGCCCTATCACGTTCGTATCCATGCCACTGCCGCTGATCTCCTTGCCTATCTGGTCAACAATTAAAAGATCGATTTCTTCAAATGGAAGTCGCGCCATCAGTGAGCGAGCCTTGACCAGTAGTTTGTCTTCTTGATTGGCGATATCGGCCCCTTGGATCACATGAATAGCCGCAGTCTGATGATGTTGATCTTCCAGAATGGCAACGCCGCATAAAACAGGTGCGGCACTTAAAATTACCTTTGCATTCTCGCGGATGACCATCTCGTGTCCCAGGTGGCTAGAAGCTCCATGCGCATTAGCCGCTCCCACCTGCTTGCCAAGTCCAATCGTCAGCATTTTCTGGAGTCCACTACCCAGATCTCCATAAAAATCGGTGTGAGGTTTTATGCGATTGATAACGATGATTCCGTCCGCCTGCAATGCCGGCACACTGAAGACGACCTCGCGCCCATCTGTAGTCTTGCCGATCTGCTGGACTTCCATTCTCGTTTCAAAAGGGACACCCATCATCTTTGGCGTGACCCCATACTCAGCCAGGACGCTCTCCTGTCCATCCGGGGTCGCCCCTCCATGGCTGCCCATCGCCGGCACGATAAAAGGCTTCGCACCCGCATCTCGCAAAGCATCAATCACGGACTTCACAATATCTGCGAGATTGGTAATCCCCCGACTTCCCACACCCACGGCAATTTTCATGCCTGGGGTAACCCGGGCAAGAACGCCGGCCTTTGCTAATTGCTCCTGCAAAAGACTTGGAAACTCTAAACGCGGCGACAGCGGATAATGCTGTCTCAATTCAAGCATGTTAGGAAAGCGATCGACCATGGTCGTAATAATACCGCTACGTCCAGATCTCAGCTTCATCAGTTGCGAACACATGTTCGACCTTAAGGGCGCCTTAGACTGAATGTGGTTTGCTCGCACAGTTCTGCTGGCGTTGAAGCACATCAACCATGTCTGGCCTTATGACTTCGTGAGTGCGAAGACGCACGATGGAAGGACTGTGCGAATGTTGAACCTGATCGATGAACACATCAGGGAGAGCTTGCTGATGCATCCGGAACGGCGTTGGAGCAGCGCCAAAGTGATCGAAGCGCTCCGCGGATATCGCTACGCGTTTCCCAACTCTCCATGCCCCATCTGCAGCTATCTCGTTGCACCAAAAGCTGCGCTACACTAGCAATCCAACTGGTACAAAAGATCGGACACGCACTCTGTGAAAGAACAACGTTGAAAGGGCCAATCGAAATCATGGAACACCTATCCAGGGCTGCGGCGCTTCCCTTACTCTTTTGCCTTCTCAATCTCAACAGCGGAACGGAGGCGCAGGAGAAGGCGAATACGCCATATGCACAGAATGAAATGATGCGGGAATTCAGGAATCCGCCCAACTCAGCGCGACCGCGCGTGTGGTGGCATTGGATGAATGGCAATATTACCCAAGAGGGAATCAAGTTGGATCTCGAGTGGATGCATCGCATCGGGCTCGGAGGTGTGACTGTATTCGAAGGCTCGATCGATACGCCTCAGGTCGTTCAGAAGCGTCTTGTCTACATGACTCCAGACTGGAAGGATGCCTTTCGTTATGCCACTACGACAGCAGACAAGTTAGGGCTGGAGATGGCCATCGCCAGTTCACCGGGGTGGAGCGCAACCGGCGGTCCGTGGGTGCCTCCAGCGCAGGGAATGAAGAAGATGGTCTGGAGTGCGACCCGGATTGAAGGCGGAAAGCCTTTCGAGGGTTTCTTGCCCAGGCCGCCAGATGCAAGTGGGACATTCCAGAATTACAGCGCGCAAAGCGTAGCGAGTGTGATCGGAGACAAGGCTGCTCGACCCTTACCAAGGTTCTACGCGGACAGCGCCGTCGTTGCGTATCGGCTTCCCCCAGATGATAAAACACAAGCCGAGCTACAGCCCCGGATAACATCAAGCGGAGGGCAGGCAGATGTGGCTGCCTTGTCCGATGGCGATGTAGAGAAGATCGCGTTGGCACTGACATCCTCTTCCCCCGGTAAAGAGGCGTGGGTCCAGTTTGAGTACCCTGATCCGCAGAAGATCCAGTCGGTAACACTGGCGACGCCACACGACATGAGCAGTATCTTTGGATTCGTAGACCCTCATGCGTTGTATCCACAGGTGGAAGCAAGCGATGACGGACGCGCATTTCGGCACGTCGCGGACTTCCCGTCGAGCAGTGTACCCCAGCGCACCGTTTCATTTCCGGCGGTGACGGCAAAGTTTTTCCGTATTACCTTTCCAACGGCAGCTGTCTCCAACGACAAAGGAGTTCATGCTATCTCTGAGCTTGTGCTCAGCAGCGCCGCCCGCGTGAATGAGTTTGAAAAGCGGGCAGGCTTCGCTACAGTCATGAACTATTATGCGATTCCAACGCCTGCAGCTACTCCAGGCTCAGTGGTTCGGAAGGGCGATGTTATTGACCTTACAAGCCGGATGAAGCCGGATGGATCGTTGAATTGGCAACCCCCAGCGGGCACGTGGGATGTCTTGCGAATTGGTTATTCGCTTACGGGTCACGAGAATGGTCCAGCGCCTGCCGAAGCTACGGGCCTTGAGGTCGATAAGCTCAATCGTCAATATGTAAAGAACTATGTAGATGGCTATCTCAAGACTTATTCCGATACCGTGGGCCCTAAACTGATCGGCAAAGCCGGCATCAGTTATATGCTGAGCGACAGTGCGGAAACCGGCGCACAGAACTGGACCGACGACATGCTGACTGAATTCCGTCAGCGCCGAGGTTACGACGCCCATGTGTGGCTGCCCGTGCTCACTGGAGTCATTGTGCAGAGTCCGCAAGCCAGCAACAAATTTCTATGGGACTTTCGACGCACCATTGCAGAACTTTTTGCGCGGAATCACTACGGAGAGATCGCAGCGGAGTTACATAGCCATCACATGGGCTATTATTCGGAAGCTCTGGAATATCACCGCCCATCTCTCGGCGATGATATGGAGATGCGGCGTTCGGCGGACATTCCCATGGGCGCGATGTGGACGTTTCTGCCGGGCGAAAAGCCAACACCCACGTACATCGCGGATCTGCGCGGCGCAGCATCCGTCGCGCATATCTATGGTCAAAATCTGGTCGGTGCAGAATCAATGACCAGCAACGGCCCGGCGTGGGGCTGGAGCCCCGCAACCCTGAAGCCAATCACCGACCTGGAGCTCGCGCTGGGGGTGAATAGATTTATGATTCACGAATCCGCACACCAGCCCCTTGTAGATAAAACTCCCGGTCTTACGCTTGGTCACTACGGCCTGTGGTTCAACCGTAACCAGACATGGGCAGAAGAAGCGGGCCCGTGGGTGACTTACCTTGCGCGTAGTTCATACATGCTCCAGCAGGGACATTTTTACGGAGATGTTGCATACTTCTACGGCCAGGAAGGGCCGCTGACAGCAGTGTTTGGCTTACAGGCGCAGGAAGATGCGCCTATAGGTTATGGCTTCGATTTTGTAAATTCGGACGTTATTCTCAACCATCTCTCTTTCCAGAATGGCCGCCTGGCTACACCAGGAGGTACCAGTTATCGCATCCTCTACTTAGGCGGTACAAGCAGAAGGATGACTCTGCCGATACTCCGCAAAATCCGCGATCTGGTTGCTGCCGGGGCAGTTGTTGCAGGCAACAAGCCGGTAAGTTCGCCAGCCCTTGCCGATAATGAGACGGAGTTCCATGCTATCGCCGACCAACTATGGGGCCGCCAGACGGATGGAACCGCTTCAGTGCACAGCTTCGGAAAGGGAAAAGTTTACTCCGGTAAGACAGCGAACGAAGTACTTGCCGATCTAAAGCTTGACCGAGACTTTGAATATACGCGTACAGAGCCGGATACGGAACTGATGTTTGTCCATCGCAAGCTTCCTGACGGAGATCTCTATTTTGTAGATAACCGCAAAGACCGCGTCGAGAATCTGGATGCGACTTTTCGCGTTGACGGAAAGGCGCCTGAATTATGGCATGCCGATACAGGCAAGACCGAACCAGCGTCGTATCGCTCTGCCGCCGGGCGCACAACGGTTCCGCTGCGGCTGAATCCGTATGAGGCAGTCTTCGTGGTCTTTCGCAAACCCGCTGCCGCGGCTAACCGCTCTCTTCCATTACCGACAGAAGCGACCCTGATGACTCTCAATGGCCCATGGACCGTCAGCTTTCAACCGGATCGAGGTGTAACTGGAAACATTACGTTCAACGAGTTGACATCCTGGAGCGATAGATCGAACCAAGGCGTGAAATATTTTTCGGGAACTGCGACTTACACCAGAACTATCCGCGCGCAAGATGACTGGTTTAAACCCGGTAGGCATTTCTTGCTCGACCTGGGCGATGTAAAGGAACTCGCAAACGTGAGAATGAACGGCAAGCCGCTTGGAATTGTCTGGAAGGCTCCGTACCGGGTCGACGTAACTGGCGCGCTGCGTCGTGGAGACAATGAGTTGTCAATTAGTGTGACAAATCTCTGGGTAAACAGACTGATCGGCGATCAGCAGCCTGGTAGCACTAAAAAATACACATTCACCACGTTCAAACCGTACCGCGCTGATTCCCCGCTCGTATCATCAGGGTTGCTCGGGCCAGTGCAGATTATATCCATTGCAAATAAGTAGAGCCGTAGAGGACCGATGTTCTATAGCGATGGATCGCCGTCGATTAAAAAGGTCTGTACTGTAGTGAAGATTCAGCCTCTTTAAATGGATTCGTTGGGGCCGGTTGTCCCTGGTGACAGCAATGCTGGGTCTACTACTTCCAGGGAACGAGCGGTTTCTTCTGGACAGTTTTGATGTTCATCGCGCTATTTCCCGGGTTGTTACGGCAGGTTCGCTCTCAAGCGTGACGGGGCCAATGAGACCGGAGGGCAGGAGTGGTGAGTCGGCGCGGTATTTGCGGATGTTGGTTTGAGTGTAAGTCCTGGTTACGCCGGGCTGGGCATCGCCGATGATGCGGTTGGGCCAGAGATTGGTAACCTCCAGTTCAATCTGATTGCTGCCGGGATTGAGGCTGTTTGAGATATCGAGACGGTAAGGCCGGGCCCAGATGGTTCCGGCGAATTTGCCATTGATCCGCACAGTGCAGATCTCGTGCAGGTCGGTGAGGGACAGGATCGTACGTCCGCTGGTTGCATAAGGTTGCTGGATGGTGGTGCGGTAGGTGGCGGTTCCGGAGAAGAAGCGGACACCGGCATCGGTTGAAGTGGACCAGTCCTGGAAGGCTGTGAGGTGTTGTGGCGTGGTTGGACCGCCTCGATTGGGTTGGAAGGTGAGGGTCCACTGGGATGGGGCAAGATCGGTCCGCACCGCGGGCTGGACTTCGGCGGTTAGCTCACTGCCATCGGAGAGCTTCAGAATATAGGTTCCGGGCGTAGCGTCGGGTAGGGAGAGCGCGGTTTTCAGATTGCCGGACACAGGAGTCGAAACGAGGGTGCCTGCCTTCAGGACTTCGGTTACGTGCAAGGCGGCGGGCTGGGCGAAGAGGACGAACGTCGAACCGTAGGGGGCAAGGTGAAGAGGAACCGTTGTGCGGCCGTCGGCTACCGTGTAGGCAAGTTGTGGCGTGATGGTTCCGTCAAGAGGGTTCCAGAGCTCGGGGATTCGGTTGTTGATGCGGAAGCGAGGCCGAACGTCGATCACCTTCGCGGTACGGTTGCGGATAAAGTAAATGTCGATCCCATCCTCGCGGCGGTGGATGTAGTCGAGTTCGTTATCGAACCCGTCGAGATCCGGTGGCAGATGAAGCGTGGCGAGGGCGGCACGGGTGTCTATTCCGCAGAAGACGATTCCTTTCCCATAAGCGTGCTGGGCCGGGCACGCCTGCCAGAGGTCACGCGTCAGTTGCTTAAAATGCGCTGCGCTCTGTGGTGGTACGTTCCCGGTGGGCGCCAGGGGGACTTCGCCGATGACGCTACCGCCCTGGTGAACATAGGCGGCAATGCGTTCGAGAGACGCGAGAGAGAGGCGGTGTCCATGCGGAAGGAAGAGGAGACGGTAGGTATTGCCGGATGGATTGCGCAGGCCGGCGGGGGTTAAGGAGAGAGTATGGAGGAGGGCGTCTTCGTTGGTGACGTCGTAGTCGTAGCCGGGAAGAACGTGTGCAGGGTCGTCGCGTTTGAGCCGGACGAAGTTAGGCACCTCGTCGCCGTAGAAGTAAAGGACATCATCGACAGCGTGGCCCTGCTGAAGGAGGAACTGCGCGCGATTGATGTAGCTGAAGAAAGGCGCGCTCTGAGACCACCATGTAACGCGCGGATTCATGTGTGTTCCGGCGAAATATTCATTGCCGGGAAGCCCGAAGGAGGCGGGGGATGACGTGAAGGCATGCCAGACGAGGAGGTTCATGCCCTCGGTGAGGCCCTGGTCGAAGGAGGGTTTGAGGTCGGTGGCGAGGGATTCGCTCCATTGCGGGCCGATGGAGGTCATGCCCTCCTGAGCGACGAGCTTTTTGCCGTAGATATCGGCGGCGCTGGCGGCTTCCTTGGTAAAGAAACGGTCCTCGTCGGTGGAGCGATGCTCGTTGGACTGCGCCCAGTATTCGGTCTGCGGGACGGCAGCGGAGCGGAAGGTTTCGAGAGCGTCGAGAGGCGCGGCGTGCGGGCCGCCGGACTCGGACTGGATGCCGAGACCATACTCTTTGGCGCGTTCGGCGAAGTGATCGTAGTGATCAGTGACGAGATCGCCTACAGTGCGGCGGAGGTCGTTGAGGAAGCGCTCGGAGGTGCCGCGATCTTCGAGGATACGGCCAGTGACAATGGGAAGGTAACGGACGGGGTCGTAGCCGCGGCGGCGCTGGAACTCGGCCCGGAAGCGTCCGGTCCAGTTGGTACCGCCCAGCTCCCAGGAGTCGGTGGCGAGGTTGACGAGGGTGGTGTGGAGATAGGGGCGGCTGGCCTCGAGCAGAGGCGTGACGGTGTGGGTCCAGTAAGTGTCGAAAGCGCCGCGGTCGAGGTAGTCGATGGCAAGACCCTGCCAGGCGCCGCTGGAGGTGGATACCCTAGCGTCGGAGGAGGTGTAGCCGATGCGAAGGATCTCCCAGGATTCGTTCGCCACGGTGGCTGGTGGATGCCAAGCAGTGTGGCCGGAGGCGTCCACCTGCGCGGTGATGTCCAGGACGCTGGAGAGCTTGGCGTCGGCCTCGGCGGGGTCTCCGGTAGCGGCTCCAAGGAGATTTTCTGTGTGCGGCATGGAGAAGCTGCCTTCGGCGGCGGCGGATTTAAAGCGAAGCTGGCGGATGGGGGCGCGGGTGTCTCCGGACTTGCCGGGGAGGTTGGCTCCGTGTGCGAGGGGATAGGCGAGGACAGCGATCTGCTGATAGAAGCCGTTCTTGATGGGAGGCATTGGAAGATTCGCCGGAACCTTACCTGCCGCGACAATGGTTCTGGACCAGGTCAGTATCTTGGAGGCCTGGGCGGGTTTGACATCGGGGCCACCGAGGTTCCAGCCGCTGGTGATATTGAGGGTGACTTCGAGGTGCAGGGCGGCGGCGGTCTTGAGCGCGTGCAGATAAAGCTTCGTCCATGCGGGGCTGCCGAAGGTGGGGCCAGGTGGGACGTTGTCGTTGCCGCCCTGGTTGGATCCATTGGCATCGACGAGAAGGACACCTCCGAAACCTTTGCGGCTCATCTCAGTGAGCTCGTAGGTGATGGTGTCTTCGGTGGTGTTGCCGTTCAGCCACCACCAGTAGCAGCGCAGTTTGGCCTGCGAAGGCGGGGACTGGAAGCCCTGGCGCAGCTTGGCCTCTAAGGATGAGGTCTGGACCGAAATTTGAGCAGGCGCGCATGCGGGGAGCAGGGCCGCCAGCAAAAGGGCAAGGATGGTCTTCGAGCGAATGGGCATGACACCTGGGTTTTGGAATGTTTGTCGAGAGTACAAGAAATCCCGAGGCCTCGAAGCCCCGGGATCGAAAGGTGTGCAGGTTAGAAGTTGATACGGCCGGTGAGCTGACCGATGCGGGCGTCGTTGGCCTGGGTCAGGGTCACGGCGCCAAAGGCAGAGTTGCCGATGCTGGTGTTGGGTCCGCCGAAGTTCGGGGTGTTGAGAACGTTGAAGAACTCACCGCGAATTTCGAAGCTGACACCTTCATGCAGGGCGAAGACCTTGAAGAGGGAGGCGTCCATCAGAGGATGGATTCTCTGGCGGATGTTCAGGACGGTGCTGTTGCCCTGAGTGGTGTAGGCAAGGCGCTGGCGGTAGGCCGGATTGGGAGACAGGTTGTCGCAGGCGTGCGCCGAACTCGTGGACTGGACGTTGACACCGGCAGCGTTCTGGTAGCAGGTGTTGATGTAGCGGGCGTAGGTAGGATTGGCCTGGTGAGGATCGCCGATGATGTCGACCGAGCCTGGGGCGCTGATGAGATTGCCGTTCTGCGCCCGGAGGACGCCGTTGAGCTGCCATCCGCCGAGGATGAGGCGCTGGTAGTAAGGACTGGCCGCGAACCGGGGGAGCTGGAACGAGCCGAAGATGTTTCCGACGAGCGTGGAGCTGCCATCCTGTACGGAGTAAAGCTGCGGGTGTGCGCCGAAGTTGTTGACGAAGCCATTGCGGAGCATGGTCTTGGACCAGGTGAAGTTGCCCTGGAGCGAGAAGTGGTTGTGCATGGGGCGGCTGACTTGGATCTGCAGCGAGTTATACGGCGCGCTGCCGATGGAGGAGTACTGCTCGGTGACCGAACCGAACTGCGGGTACGGCAGGAGCAGGAGGTTGCGGGCGATGGTGGCATTGTTGAGTGAGGTGGTCCCGGTGAATTTGCCGGCCATAGGATTGGCGACGGCAGCGTTAAGGTAGGTGATCTCGGCGCTGCCTTGGTTGTAGTAGCTCTGGGGCAGGACGTTTATGTTGTGGTTGACCTCAAGACGCGTAGGGCGGGCCCCGACGTAGGCGACCTGGAGAGCGAGCGATCCGGGGAACTGCTGTTGGACGCTGGCCGAGTACTGGGCGCTCTTGGGCTGGACGTGGTGGGGGTCGATGAAGCTAACGTTTTGGCCGAGAGCGGTGGCGAGGCCGAGCGAGCTTCCGGTAGGCGCGGCAACGCCGGAAGGGAACGGGTTCGACAGGCTGTTGACCGGAGCGCTGGTGGTGAAGTTGTTATAGCTGGTGCTCTGCGAGAAGCCAGTGCCGACGGGCGTTTCGAGGGTGTTGAAGTAGATGATGCCGAAGCCGCCGCGGACCACAGTAGTGGGAGTGGCCTGGTAGGCAGCGCCAATGCGCGGCTGCCAGTTATTCAGGTCGCGGGGATAAGGGAAGCGATTGGACGCGCTGGTGTACTGGAGCCCGCCGTTGAGGGTGAGACCGACGACCGAGGCCTGGAGCGGGCTGACGCAGGTGGTACAGAAGTTCGAGACCTGCTTGTTATAGCGCTCGGTGAAGGGCGACTCATAGTCCCAGCGGACGCCGAGGTTGAGAGTGAGCTTGCTGTTGACGCGCCAGTCGTCCTGCACGAAGGGAGCCGCGTAGATCTGCTGCAAGGCGTAGGCCGCCGAGTTGTTGTAGGAAGCCGAGGAGAAGGCACCGAGAAGTAGCGAGGCGATCGGATCTCCGGAGCTGGCGTCCGATCCGACAGACGCGGTGACGGAGTTCTTCTGGGTGAAGCGGCGATCGAAGGAGAAGGCGCCGAAACCGCTCTGCGGGTTCTGCACGTTGTATCGGATAAGGTTGCCCTCAAAGCCGAAACGGACAGTGTGGCTGCCGAAGGTCTTGGTCAGGATCTCTTCGAGAGAGCCGGTGGTGTCTTCGCTGATCTGTCCGGCGGCTCCAGGCGCGAGGCCGACGTAGCTGTCGCTGGCGGAGAAGCCCGGGAAGGTGCTGTAAGGCAGCGAGTTATTCGTAATGCCGATGGAACTGAGGTCGAAGTTGGAGTTGCCCGGATAGGTCAGGCCGAAGGGGTGGAAGACAAGACCGAAGCGCGAATCCAGCACCATCGAGGACGAGAACTGGTGAATATCGTCCAGCGAGCCGCCACGGTTATTGCGGTAGACGTTGTAGCCGTAGCCGGTGGGCCCGATGCCCTTCGGAAAACCCTGAAGGGGGTAGTTCTGGGTAAGACCGGAGCGGAACATGATGGCGTTCAACTTGTTCTTCGCGCCAAAAGCATGGTCGATACGGCCGATGAAGGAGGGGTAGGTGCTGGGGTAAGAGGTTTGGGTGGAGATGTAGTTGGCCGAGCTGGTGATGGCGGCTCCGGCTACGTTGGGCAGTGGGGTGTAGGCGAGGAGCGCGGCGCCGGCGGGGTTGATGCGCGAGGCGATGTTGTTGTTGGCGAAGAAAGTCGTACGGTTTCCATTGGCGTCGACGGGCGAAAGGGGATCGTAGATCTGAACACCGGCGAGGCACTTGCCGGTGCCGTCGAAGCCGCCGGAGCAGAGAGCGGAAAAATCTCCGGCGCGCTCAGCCTCAGAAGGGACGCGGGTACTGTAGTTGACGGCGGTGTGGGAGGCGTAGCGCTCGAAGGCGAACATGAAGAAGGTCTTGTCGCGCCCGTCGTAGATCCGGGGAATGAAAACGGGGCCGTCGATGACGAGACCGGTCTGGCTGAGCTGGTCGTTGTTGCGGTGGGTGGGAGAAGCCGGATTCAGAGCGCCGTCTTGGTTGGGCACCTTCTCGTAGGTGTTGGCGTTGAGGTAGGTGTTCTGGAAGGCGTAGTAGGCCGCGCCGTGGAGCTTGTTGTTACCGGACCGGATGACGGTGTTGGTGACAGTTCCATTGCCGTGGCCGATCTGTGCGTCGAAGATCGAGGTCTGAACTTTGACCTCCTGGACCGCCTCCGGTGAAGGCACGAAGCCGGTGTAACTGGCTCCGGAGAAGCGCTCAGCGGGATCGTCAGGGATACCGTCGAGGGTAAGGCGGTTGTGACCGCCGTTGCCTTCGGCGGTTATCTGGACCGAGACGCCGGAGAAGGGCTGGGTGAACTGGCTGGATTTGCTCTGCATGTAGGCGCCGGTAGTGACGCCTGCGGCAAGGGTCGCGAGGACGAAGGGATTACGGCCAACGTTGGGAAGGTCAGTGACCTCCTTGGTGCTGAGGGTCGTGGCGATGTTGGCCGATCCGGCATCGAGGAGCGTATTGGTCGCGGTGACGTCGATGGTCTCGGAGATGGCGCCAGAGGTGAGCGCGAAATCGACGACCTGAACCTGGCCGGCGGTGAGGACGACGCCCTGACGATTCTCCGTCTTGAAGCTGGGAGCGGTGACGCTGACCTTATAGGTCCCGGGATTCAGGGCAGGGAAGTTGTAGGCACCGGAGCCGTTGGTCGTACCCGCAGTCTTGAAGTGAGTCAAGGTCTCTTCGGCGACGACCGCCGCTCCCTGGATATTGGCTCCCGTAGAGTCAGTGACCTCGCCCTGGATGCCGCCAAGGTAACGCTGTGCGCTCGCCGAGAGATTGATGCCAAATATAAGCGTGAAGACTGCGGCGATGCATAGAATGGGATGGTTGAGACGAATTTGCACTGGAACCTCCGAAGGTTTGAAGCAGGAGCATAGATGGCACCGGTCGAAGCCTTCCTCCGGGCAAGCGAGTTCCGGGAGTCGGACGGCGGCTGCTGAAATGGACTTATAAGAGACACCCCATCCTCTGGATCGCACATCATGGCAGGCAAGTTAATTTACAGTAGAAGTACGCGATAATTTACTGTAAGAAGAGCTGGTAAATTTATTTATTTCATAAACTTACGCAGATCTGAAATAGTTTTATTGAAGGAAAAGAGAGCGTAATCGGGCCACTCAATAAGGCATTGCGTTAGACTTTGGCCTTTGGGATATCAGGATCATGGACTCTGCGGTAAATACAGAGGTGAAAACACCCACGGATGAACCAAGCGTCGACGAACGCCGCCGACTCATCGAGCGGGTCGCCTCCAGTGCGCATTTCCGGAGGTCGGTTCGTCTGCGCGATTTTTTGCTGTATGTCGGTGGACAATCCCTGAAGGAAGGCCGCGCCGAGATCCATGAGCAGGAGATAGGTGCAAAGGTCTTTGAACGTGGACCCTCGTACGATCCGAGCCAAGACAATATCGTCCGGGTTAACGCGACCGAACTACGGAAGCGGATCGACTTGTACTTCGCCACCGATGGCGCTCACGAGCCGCTTGTTCTCAAGATTCCGCGCGGCGGATATAAGCCGGTCTTTCACTGGAGGCTTCCTGACGATTTGACCCGGCCAACTCCTCCGACAGAAATTGCCCCAGCAGAGGTGGCCCCGAGTGCTCCCACGGTTGCGGAACGGAGTACCGGCCGCACTGCATATCTCGCCTGGGCAGGGGCGGCTATCGTGCTGGCCGTCGCGTGTGTCATTCTTTTGAGGCAAAATCTGACTTTGCGTTCGTCAAGCGCCCAGTGGGCTGGAAGGCCGACGGTAGAGGCTTTCTGGAAGGACTTCGTAAAGGGACAGCAAGAGGTTGACATCGTTCTGCCGGACGCCTCCGTGACGATGAGCGCGGAGATAACGCATCAAAGCATGATGCTCAGCGATTACTTAGACCACAACTATATCAATCAGCAGGAAGCGGCATCGCTGAGCCCTGACCGCGTGAGCGACCTGACGGACATCTTCTCACACAGTCTGGTAACGCTTGGAGACTTTCACGCCGCACAGCAGATCCTTGCGCTCCCTCCAATCGCGCCCTCACTTCGCCTGGTGCTCGCGCGATTTTATACGGCAGACTCGATAAAGCGGAACAGCTTTGTTCTGCTTGGCGGCCGGAAAGCGAATCCGTGGATGGGGCTGTTTGAGGAGCAGCTGAACTTCAGGCTGGCTTTTGACCCGCAGCACAATGAGGCGTTTGTGACGAACCGGCATCCGCAGAGAGGAGAGATGTCGAGCTACGCCGCGTGGACGGATGCGAATGACTTGACTACCGGCTATTGTGTGGTCGGGTATCTCCCGAATCCAAACCGAACGGGAAACGTAATCATGCTCGCTGGGACCGACTCCGACACCACCAACGCAGCGGCGGAGTTTTTGACCTCAGAGACTTCGTTGGCGAAGTTTCGCAATACATTAAAGGTAAAGAAGTTCCCACACTTCGAGGTGCTGTTGAAGACATCCCGAGTGAGCAATACCTCATTGAATACAGAGGTAATTGCATACAGGATCCATCCTGAGAATAACTAGGGAGTTTGATCTCGCCAGCCACGGACACTCCCAGCCCGCGCTGCTGCGCTGCTGGCTGGTAGTTATCGATCTCAAGGTGTCAAAAATTCGGTCCAACGTGCCGCCTGAGCTGTTCGATCTCCAAAAGCTTCTCCTCCGATAGGCTGCGCGGCGAGCGATGAGGTCGCGAACTCCGATCCCGCAGACGGGCCACGCCCTGCTCTCGATAACGCCAGACCCACTTGCCGCACTCTGCCGGCTGAGCCTTCCACAACACTCTTGGCTAAATATCCTCGACCAGACAAGGGCTTATTCGAATGCTCTCTTCTTTTTGATCGTCGGGAAACGGAGCAAAGAAGTCGACGTGAATATAATGCCGCAACCAGTGTCTACATCGCGACAAAAGAGATTGCGAACTTCGCGATAGCGGCGTTGGGGCGCTGCGGATGTTGGAAAATACCCCGTGGTTCATGGCGTCAGCTATTATGTAGGTCGATTGGACCCGTTTTCTGTATAAGTTGCAGAATAATTTTGTGGCAGTGCCTAGGACAGTGTCGAGACTGCGGCTGCGATGCCAGTGGTTCCTCAATTTTGGAAACGGTTTTGCGAGAATATCAGGACGCAATTAATGGGCCTTAGCAGGGGATGATGGTTTCCACGGAAAGGTCAAGAATGCGCCAATTGCACAGTGAGAATCGACCGATGACGACGGCGGGTAAGTCCGATGTATTAGAGGCTGTTGTTCAAATACTCATACTGAAGGTCCTACATGAAGGTGGTACCGTCGAGGGACAATCAATAGCAAGAGAACTGTGGCGGAGAGTGAATGGCCTGATTGTGATTGAGGAGGCCTCGGTTTATATCGCCCTTTCAAAGTTGGAATTGAGCGGATGGGTCAAGAATCAGAGGTCTGCTGCGCTGGCTCGCTCGGGGGAATACGTTCTATCCAAGTCGGCTAGGAAGTTTCTTCCACAGGAGATCAAAGAATGGCAAGATTTCGTTGAGCAGTGGCCTCAAATTAGCCTCATCTTGGATGATGTATTAAAAATGTAAGATCGATTGCAGCTCATCCCCATCTTGTTTC